>Ga0182742_1001278_pt1 | contig 32985 bp, 32 predicted proteins | sample eDN5th37CBELigMG_FD_128880 | JGI IMG/M metagenome (GOLD analysis project Ga0182742, IMG submission 128880) | Enriched Miracle-Growth compost microbial communities from Emeryville, California, USA - eDNA 5th pass 37_C BE-Lig MG (version 2)... ... | reverse complement strand
GTGACGTGAATGAACAGACGCTCAACCATCTCCTGTCTGATCTCTACGGCTTCGATCCGCGCGTCGTCATCGTGCTGCTTGCCGCGACCAACCGTCCCGAAATCCTCGATCCGGCCTTGACCCGAGCCGGCCGTTTTGACCGCCAGGTCGTGCTCGACCGGCCCGATCGCAAAGGTCGCGAAGCTATCCTGAAAGTCCATATGAAGGCCGTGAAGACCGCCCCGGGGTTGGATATCGGGGACATCGCCGGCATAACACCCGGCTTCACCGGTGCCGATCTCGCCAACCTCGTCAACGAAGCCGCGATCTTCGCCACTCGCCGCAACGCAGACCAGGTGACGATGGACGATTTCACCAACGCGGTTGAGCGAATAGTGGCCGGCGCCGAGCGGCGCGGCCGGCTGCTCAGACCGGAAGAGCGGGAGCGCGTCGCCTATCACGAAATGGGCCATGCGCTTGTCGCCTCGACGCTGACCAAAACCGACCCGGTTCACAAGGTCTCGATCATCCCGCGTTCCATCGGCGCTCTCGGTTACACTCTGCAGCGACCTACCGACGACCGTTTCCTGATCACCTCCAGTGAACTGAAGGAGCGGATGACGGCGCTGCTCGCCGGCCGCGCCGCCGAGGAAGTCATCTATGGCGAGGTTTCGACCGGCGCGGCCGACGATTTGGCTAAGGCGACCGACGTTGCCCGCCAGAGTGTCACCCGGTTCGGCATGAGCGAGAAGGTTGGCCAGGCTGTGCTGGAGGAGGAGAGGCAGCAATGGCTGGGCGACGGAAGTCGGCTCCATCCCAAGGACTATTCGGAGGCCACTGCTCGCGAAATCGATCTGGCCGTGCGCGGTATGATTGACGAGGCCTATCGCGCCGCGGAGGACCTGCTGCGCTCCCGCATCGACGATCTGAAAGCAGGCGCGCGCCTTCTGCTCGAGCGGGAGACCATCACTCCGGATGATTTTCAACCGCTTCAACGTAAGGCAACGGCCATTGCCGTTGTGGGGGCGACCGCCGAAGTGAGGTGACCATGGGCTCAATCAGCAACGATCGAGTGCCCTTGACGCCGTCCGGCCCTGAAAGGAGAACTCCCGGGGCCGTCGATAGCGGTGGCCCGAATTTTGTGCGGTAGGCAGTGAACTACCGCACGCTTACAGCCGGAATTCGTCGAGCTCTCGGCGAAGCTGCCAGCAGCCCGTGCGGGGCAAGGGTACACATCGGGACGGCATGTTGCTGTGTATGAGCGCCTTTCCAGTCAACCATCAAAAAGCAGAGAGCAGTGGCGTTCAATTGACGCCGGCTGACGGAGCCGGTGTGTCGGGTGATGATTTGATACCATCTGGATCGGAACTGGGAGGAGATCGATGCTAAACGGCTTGGCGAGTGCAATTCTCGCATTCTATTTGTCGCTCGGATTCGTTTCTGGCGCGGGCGCGGCAGAACTGGTCAGCGATTTCGATCAGAGCAGCTTGGATGAGAAGGTTTGGAACGCCTGCCAGATTGACGAACCTCCGCTCCGATTCGAGCAACTGACAGATCCAGAGGGCACTGTCAGGCAATTTATCAGAGTCATTGTCGACCCCACGACGGGCAATAGTAACGACACGTGCCAGGAGCCGGTCACACCTCTCTCAGCCGGACAGGAGGCCGATGTGGTGGCAGAACCTTTTGGTCCCTCGCTCGTCCCAGCCTCCCCTCCCGAGGAACCGGGGGCGGCCGAATGCAAAAAGGGCGGCGGCGAGGCTCAGCGCAACGAACTTCGGCTGCAGCAGAGGCCTGGGTTAGTCCACTCTCAAGAAGAAGCGCATTGGTATTCTATGACGTTCCGCGTCGACGGCAATGTACCGTCCTGCGGATCGGCGCGCTGGGTACTCGCCCAGTGGAAACAGGAAAGGCATGGAATGAGCCCCTTCTTGGCTCAACGGTTCGACAATGGCGTTTTGCACGTCACCGTACAAAACGGTCATTGCCGCTGCGCCGTCGCCAAGGCGGAGGGCGATTTCGACACTTTCTCCGCCGTAGCTGCTCAGATGCTGCCTGCACAGACCTTGCGGGAAAGCCGGCCGATTCGATGCATCCGATCCGACGTGGACGATGACACTTCGTGCCAGCCCACCGCGATGCATGTGTTCACTATCGGGGGTTCCGCGCCGCCTCCCCTGCCTGACCCAAAGCGCGGGTGGGTTACAATGACCTATCTCGTGCGCGGCGGCTCTGACGGAAATGGCCTGGTCGACGTGTACGCGAACAGCCGGTTTGTCGTGCGGGTGAATGGCCTGATTGGATACAAGACTAACGATCCAGGACTGGTGAAATTCAAGTTCGGTCACTACCGTGATCGAATTGATGGTGCCGCCTCGATCAGCGTCGACCGCCTTTGCTTCTCGCCGGATTCTCACGTTTGCGCACCTGACATACAGTTAATGCCGTAGTCATGTCGGTAGACTTCTCCTCTTCGGGGTATTTGCTCGACGTTTGCGGCTTCAAGGATCGCGGAGGCGCGTCACCTCGACGAGGTCGTGGCCGACGCCGTGCCGGCGGACAAGGTCGAGAGGATCGACGCCGAGAAACCGAATGCGCCGACCATCATGGTCGGCGACGGCATCAACGACGCACCGGCGCTGGCGACGGCCGATGTCGGCATCGCGATGGGCGCGAGCGGACGGATGGTGTCGATCCGACAGGAGATGATCCGTTGCGACGCCGAGCCGGGATACCCGTTGACCTGCATTTCCCGCCAGATGAGTATGTGCGGCACAAGACTTTTGCGATGCGAAAGGGCGGACCGACTGACCTCAACGACGCCGGCATCGTTTAGCTTGAAGCTGCTGATATTGTCTGGCCGAGCGTGTGGTCCCGAATCAAGCGCATGACCTCTTCGTCGGCGAGCTGTTGGAAGTCGTGATAGTGGTAGCCCAGGGCCAAAAAGCGCACGGGTTGGGTGAGGCACACGATCCTGGTTGCTTCTCGTGCCAGTTCCACCACGACTTCCGGTGGGGCGACTGGGAGCGCCACGACGATTTCGCGGGGCGAACGTCGTTTCAGGGCACGGATCGCCACCTTCATGGTCGTTCCCGTCGCCGCGCCGTCGTCGACAAGGACTGCCGTCTTGCCCGTCATCGGTATCGGGTGGCGGTCACCGAGATAGACGATCCGCCGCTGCTCCAACTCGGGGCGTTCGCGATTAACGAGCATCCGCAGGTCGGAATCGTCGAGGTTATAAGCTTCCACAATCTCGCGGTTGAGGACGACGTCTGGTGGATTACCGTCAACGATAGCAGCGACCGCCAGTTCCGGATTTCCGGGCGCTCCTACCTTGCGGACGATCACAAGGTCGAGCGGCGCGTTCAGTGCGTCGGCGATCTCGGCGGCCACTGGAACGCCTCCGCGCGGCAGAGCCAGTACAACCGGATCGGCGAGCTTGAGTTTGACCAGCTCCTCCGCCAGTTTACGGCCGGCTTCCTGGCGATCCCGAAACATTGCGTTAGTCCGCCGGCCACAATTCACGCAGGGACTTCTTCATAGAATTCCGGACCTGCACAATCTCGCCATGCGAGATATGCCGGTCCAGCAGGCGGAAAACCGCCGCGACCGCTGCATCAGGGTCGTTCAGGAGATCGTCGGAAAAGGCGTTTTGCACGCGCTCGATAAAATCGCCCTTCTTGCGCTCCCAGACGGGCGTTTCAAGCGGCTTCCAGCCCTCGAAATAGATACCGCGGACAAGGACGGGGAGCTGGGCCGAAAGATCGACCATCTCTTCCTGCGGAAGCCAGTCGCGCAGCGCGTGGAGAACGCATCGTAACAGGTGATAGGCTCGGCGTTCATCCCAGTTGAGGTCATCGGCAAGCTCGTTGACCCATTGTTGGGCCTGCTGCGCAGCCTGCGTGAAATTTGCGATTGACGTACCACCCATCCGGCATCTCCTTATTTTGCGAACATAATCCACTGCAGCGGTGCGCCAGCGGAACGCACCGCTGCCATGGCAGTGAACTCACGCTGCCTTGACCGAGATCTTCTTCTCCGCCTTCTTTGCCTCGGCGGTCTTGGGCAGCTTCACCGTGAGAAGACCTTTGGCGAAATTTGCGTCGATCTTGTCAGCGTCGACGCCGTCGGGAAGCTGGAAGCTGCGCTGGAACGAACCGTAACGGCGCTCGGACAGATAATAGTCCTTCTGCCTGTCTTCTTTTTCCTCGCTCTTCTCGCCCTTGATGGTCAGGGTGTGGTTGGAGAGCTTGATCTCGACATTCTTCTCATCGAGGCCTGGCAGCTCGGCCGTGATTTCGTAGGCGTCGTCCTTCTCGACGAGATCCATGGCCGGGGCGACCTGCCATTCGGCGCGGGAGATGCGCGGGACCTCGAAGCCCAGGACCCTGGACGGCAGGCGCCAGTCGAATGGGCGAAAATCGTCGAACAGCCGATCGATCTCGCGGCGCAAGCTCTCGAACGGCGTCCGCTCTTCGGTCTTCACGGGGACGGCGGATTTGGTGACAGGCAGTTTGGTGGCGGCTTCGGCCATGGCTGATCTCCTTGGAGTTGGACAAACGTTCGCAGATTCCGCTGCCTCCGCCCTTCCACCTTAGGGTCTCCCCGGAGGCGCTAGGGCCGGAGGACAGCGGAACTGCCTGCCGGACGTCTTCGCCTATCCGGTCCGTCGCTTGGCCGATCGCGTTTGGAAACGCTTCGTCGCCTCGCTTCGCCCGATCCAGCTCAATCCGGCAAGGACCTCATCAAACTCCCTCTCGTGTGTGCTCTCCTTGACGCGGATCAAACCTTGAGAAAAAGGACCGGCCGCTTCACGCGAAGGCTCACAGATGCTCGCCCTCGTAATCGGCGCACGAAAGGCCGATGGCATCGAGACCGGCGGTCAAATGGTCGGCGAGCAACGGCTCACCGATGAGATATCCGGCCGTATGCTCGTTGCGATCATCGGCGGCTTGCACACGCAAGCTTGCCCAGTCGCTCGCATTATAATCATCCCGCCCAAGCCACATAAGGGTGACGAGATCGATCTGCTCGTCGTCGGAGAGCTCCGAAATCAGCGAAATCAGTTCCTCCTGCACTGGATCGTCCGTATGATCCTGTAGGGCTGCAACATCGTTGTCATCCGTGGGATTGGAGCCCGGGTCAGGTTCGGTGGCTGCTTCCTTCACGTCGAACTGACGTGCCTTCATGATGATGAAGCAGACTGTCTCCAGGGGAATCGCCAAATCCGGGATCCTCACATCTTCAGTTCCCCATCCGCGTTTCACGGTCATCATCCTTTCCTTTCAATTCGTCTTCGCGCCCGCGCACGATACGCTGCCCGGCCAGCGGCCCACGCGATCCCGTCACCACGGTGACGCGGCCTTCCGGCGCACCGTCCCGCTGGTAGTGGATCACCACCCAATCCGTCGTCTTCTTCAATTCATGCGCCAGCCGGCTGTTCGAGTAGAGGGCCGTGAAGTGCCAGTCGTCATGCGAGGCATGCAGAACCGGAAGCCAAGCTTCGCCAGCGGGATTGAAGCGCCGCGGCGCGATCTTGCGCAGCAGACCTTTGGCTGCACGCTCACGATACATGCGATCGACGTCAAGAAGCACGGCAGTCGGAGGCCGCGCCGCGTTGCCGCTTCGAGTGAAGGCGGGACGGCCAAGACGTTCCGCAAGAACAGCGGCAATCATACGCTTGCGGCGAGGGCCAAAGCCTTTGACGGCAAGATCGCCGAAATGCACCGCATGCTCCAAATCCTCCAGGCTTTCAAGATGACCCTCCTCGGCGAGGCGGTTCGCCAGTTTCGCTCCAATCCCCGGAATGGTGCGGAACAGCGCCTCCGGCGCCAATTCGCCGCGCAGCCGTTGCATCTGCGACCAATGGCCGGTCGTCACCATCTCGGCGATCGCGCCAGCGATTCCAACCCCGACCGCCGGCAGGGCAATCAGGCCGGCGCGGCCCTCGTGCGCGAGAATTTCATCGACCGGGCGGTCCAGGCCGGCTACGATATCCGCTGCACGGCGGTAGGCGCGCGAGCGGAATCCGCCCTCACCCTGGCTCGTCAGAAGATCGGCATAGTCGCGCAGCCTGCCGGCAATGTGGGGATTGATCGCGGAAGTCCCGGACACGGAGACGTCCTTCGCGGCCGGTCCCGCATCGACGGTGATCTGAGCAGTCATCCGAAGCTCCTTCCCTCGATCGAGGTCGCACGCAATTCGGAGCAAAATAAACCTCGTGGCTCGGCCATCCTTGATGCGCGTCAAGGCGGTTCGCTGGGTCGGTGCCGAAAGTGCCAGCGTGACAGAGCTGGGCGGAATGGATCGATGACCGATTTGGCGCAGAAAGTGCGCTTCCTGAGCAATCCCGGCTCCTATCCTCGCCCCACGACGAGCATCGAGGCTAGGGAAACGCATATGTCGTGGGTCTTCCTTGCCGACGACTGCGTCTACAAACTCAAGAAGCCGGTCTGCTACCCCTTTCTCGATTTCAGCACGCTGGCCCGTCGCAGGTTCTTTTGCGAGGAGGAGCTGCGGTTAAACCGCAGGCTTGCAGGCGAAACCTATCACGCCGTCGTTCCGCTGTACCGCGACCGGACAGGCCATCTCAGCCTCTCCGAACGCGGCCGCATCGTCGACTGGCTGATCGAAATGAAGCGGCTGTCCCAAGCCGATATGCTCGATGCCCGGCTCTCCCAAGGCCGTGTGACGAAAGCCGACGTGCGCCGCATGGGCGATTTGATGGTCGGCTTCTACGCAGCGTGCACGCCCGAGATCGCGGATGGCGGCTTCTATCTGAGGCATCTCGCCGAGGAGCAAGCCATCAACAGGACCGTGCTTGTACGACCTGAGCTGGGTGTCGTGGACGCCGCCAGGCCGGTGCTCGACGCCGTAGACCGCGCGCTCGAAACGCTCACTCCAAAGATCAAACGACGGATCGCCGATGGCCGCATCGTCGAAGGCCATGGCGACCTCCGGCCGGAACACGTCCATCTCGGCCACCCGGTGCAGGTGATCGACTGCCTGGAGTTCAGCCGCCCAATGCGGATTGTCGACCCTTATGACGAGGTCAATTATCTCGGACTGGAATGCGCGATGCTGGGGGCAACATGGGTGCGCACCGTTCTCCTGGACATGCTGGATGCGAAGTTGGACGCTCGGCCGGACGGGGATATCCTGGCGCTCTATGGCGGCTTCCGGGCATTGCTGAGGGCAAGGCTGTGCATGGCGCATCTGCAGGAAGCCGTTGTCCGCGTTCCGCAGAAATGGAAGCCACTTGCCCTGGGCTACATCGAGTTGGCAAAGGACGAGTTCAGTCTTCCATGCCAATCAGATCCGAAATCGGCGCGTTCGTGTGAAGACGTTTGATCGCCTCGGCAATCAGTGATGCGCAGGACAGGACTTCGAGCTTGGCTTCATGATCGACTGCCGTTCTCGCAGCGGAATCCAGGCTGTCCGTGACGACAATGCGATCGATCGCGCCGTCGGCGAACAGAGCCTCGGAGCCGCGCCCGAACAGACCGTGCGTGGCGAGCGCATGGACCGCGCTGGCGCCGCGCTCGCGGCAGGCGCGCGCGGCCCTCAGCATCGTGCCGCCCGTGCTGATCATGTCGTCGACGAGAATGACGGCCCTGCCCTCCACCTCGCCGGCGAACAGATCGCCCGAGACGACGCCGCGGCTGCGGCGCTTCTCCATGAAGCCGAAGCCGGCTTCCCTGCCAGTCTCTGCGTCGTAAGCCTGCCGCAGCAGGTCCGCCCGCTTCACGCCGCCGCCATCTGGAGAGAAGACCACCGCCGGCAGTTCGCCGACGAGTTCCTGGATTGAGGTACAGAAGAGCTTGCGCGCATCGAGATGAACAGTCGAACAGCGAAACGCATTCTGGAAGGCTGCGAAATTATGCACTTCAAGCGCAACGACGCGATCGGTGCCGATCGCCTCGAAGAGCTGCGCCACATACCGCGTCGTCACAGGATCACGTGCCTTGGTCTGCCGGTCCTTGCGGGCATATGCGAGATAAGGGATGACGGCCGTCACACGAGCGGCGCCGTTCTCCCGGCAGGTCGCGATGAACAGCAGCAACTTGACCAGCTTGTCGTTGGCAGACGCGCCGGACGCGCCGGCGAGGCTGTGGAGGATGTAGACGTCCTCGCCGCGCACGCTCACCAGCGGCCGCGCCTTGTGCTCGCCATCCTCGAAGTCGCGTTCCTCATGCGGATCGAGCGCGACGCCCATGGCGGTGGCGACTGCGCTGCCAAGGAGATCGCTTCCCTTCAGTGCAAAGAACCGCATGGGAACTTCCTCTCACGACAGGACACTGCAGGTCGGCAAGTTGAAGCCGGCAGACTACGGCACGTCGTCGTCCGCAACGATCCCGCCCTCCGTCTCCCAGCGGGAAATCTGCCTGGCGCCGGCTCTATCGAATTTGAGGCGGACACCCACGCCGTGGCCGCTTTCTTCCCGCAGAAACTCCACGCCCAGACGTCCAAGCGCCTTCTGTAGCTTCTCCGCCAGCTGGCGGTCAGGTGTCGCGACACCGGTCTCGAATGCCCTGACAGCGTCCGCGGAGACGCTCACTTCCGCCGCCAGAGTATTCCGATCGATCTTCGCGAGAACCCGCGCGGCCTTGCATTGCTCCGGTGTCATCGCCATCAACCCTGCTTGCCCGGCTACATCGCCATTTCCGGCATCATCGATTGCGCCGGCCTCTCCTCCGGAATCTCCGTCATCGTTGCCTCGGTCAAGAGCAGGGTGCTCGCGACCGAAACCGCATTTTCCAGTGCGACGCGCACGACCTTGGTCGGGTCGATGATGCCTTCCGCGACAAGATCCACATATTGCTTGCGGCCGGCGTCGAAACCGAAATTGCCTTTGCCTTCCAGCATCTTCGCGACGACCACGCCGCCATCGACCGCAGAATTCTCCGCGATCTGGCGCACCGGTGTCTCGAGCGCCCGTTTCAGGATCTGTACGCCGGTACGCTCATCGCCTTCGCAGAGTTTTTCTTCCTCTTCGACCGGAGCGATGCAGCGCAGCAGCGCAAGTCCGCCACCCGGCACGATGCCTTCGGCGACCGCCGCCTTGGTGGCGCTGATCGCATCGTCCAGCGCCTCCTTCCGCGATTTCATCTCCGATTCGGTCGGGGCGCCGACCTTGATCACCGCAACGCCGCCCGCCAGCTTTGCGAGCCGCTCCTGAAGCTTCTCGCGATCATAATCGCTGGTCGCATCTTCTATCTCCCGCCTGATCTGCTCGATCCTCCCCTTGATCGCCTTGCTGTCCCCGTTGCCGCCGACGATCGTCGTGTTCTCCTTGTCGCTGACGATGCGCCTAGCACGGCCGAGCTGTTCGATCGTCACGTTCTCCAGCTTGATGCCCAGTTCCTCGGAGATCACCTGCGCCCCCGTCAGGATCGCGATGTCCTGAAGCATGGCCTTGCGCCTGTCGCCGAAGCCCGGCGCCTTGACCGCGCAACTCTTCAGCGTGCCGCGAATATGGTTCACGATGAGCGTGGCGAGCGCATCCCCTTCCACGTCCTCGGCAACGATAAACAGCGGAGCGCCCGACTTGGCGACCGCTTCGAGAAGCTTGACCAGGTCGTTGAGCGAACCGATCTTGCGGTCGACGACCATCACGAGCGCATCCTCAAGCACGGCCTCCATCTTTTCTGCATCGCTCACAAAATAGGGCGACAGGAAGCCACGGTCGAACTGCATGCCCTCGACGACATCGAGGACGGTTTCGGTGGTCTTCGCCTCCTCGACGGTGATGACGCCCTCGTCACCGACCTTCTCCATTGCCGCCCCGATCAATTCTCCAATGGCGGCGTCATTGTGCGCCGAGATCGTCGCGACCTGTTCCTTTTCCCGCCGGGTCTGGACCGGTTTGGAAATGACCTTAAGCGCCTCGACCGCACGCTTCGCGGCCCGATCGAGACCGCGCTTGATGTCGATCGCGCTGGCGCCCGCCACGACATTGCGCACGCCGTCGGCGAACATGGCGTGGGCAAGAATAGTCGAGGTGCTGGTGCCGTCGCCAACCATGTCGCCCGTCTTCTCGGCTGCTTGTCTGAGCATGCGAGCGCCCAGATTTTCCTCCGGATCCTTGAGGTCGAACTCCTTGGCGATGGTGACACCGTCGTTGCACACGATCGGCGCTCCCCATTTCTTCTCGATCAGCACGGATTTGGAACGCGGCCCGAGCGTGACCCGCACGGCATCGGCAAGCTGCGTGGCGCCGCGCAGGATCTTCTCGCGCGCCTCGGAGCGGAACAGTACTTGCTTGTGAGCCATGTCCTTTGACCTTTTGATTGTAAGATCGTCAGCTTCTGCATGCCTCGTTCGTCAATCCCGCCGCTCGCCGGTGAATTGCAGAAGCATCACGAACAGATTGATGAAATCGAGATAGAGCGTCAGCGCCCCGAGCAGCGCCTTCCTCGAGATCGTCTCGTCTCCCTCGGCCTCGACGTAGATGTCCTTGACGCGCTGCGTGTCATAGGCCGTGAGGCCGACGAAGAGCATTACGCCGATGGCCGAAATCGCGAACTCCAGCGCAGGCGCCGCCACGAAAAAGTTGACGACGCTCGCCAGAATGATCCCGATCAGCCCCATGACCAGGAAAGATCCGAAGCGGGTCAGGTCCCGCCCCGTCATATATCCGTAAAGACTCATCGCACCGAACGTAGCGGCCGCAATGAAGAACGTTCTCGCGATGCTCGCACCCGTGTAGACCAGGAATATCCCCGAAAGGGAGAGCCCCATGAGGATCGCGTAGAACCAGAAGGTCAGCTGGGCGGTAGCCACGCTCATCCGCTCGATCCGGAAGCCCAGAAACAACACCGCCGCAAGCGGTGCCAGCATGACGACCCAGATCAGCGGGGTTCCCGCAATCTGCTGATAGAACCCTGTCTGCGCCGCGATATAGCCCGTCAGGCCGCTGACGATCAGACCGCCGGCCATGAAATTGTAGACTCTGAGCATATATTCGCGCAGGCCGGGATCGATATCTTCTGAAACATCAGAAGCCACCCCATAATCGGGTCGGGCATTCTGCCGGGGATTGAACGCCATCGCCTCGCTCCGCTTTTGCCTTCATGGCTGATATCCTGCCATCATGGCGCGGAATTGGGTTTGACGCGGATCAAGATTGCCGATGCGTTGATGGAAGTTGCAGCCCGGTCAGGATTCGGGAACGTTGCCCTGAATTCTGCAAGCCATACATTTGCATCACCGTTGGATGACGCTGGCCCGTTACACCGAGGTGTTCAGGCAAACCGCAGAGATCGCATCGCGCAATATCTTACCGGCCCTGTCTGCGGCTTGCGATTTGATATGGGTCAAGGCTCCCAGGATCGGAATCTGTTCCATTATTATGATGGATGATGTTCATCTTCTTTTCCTCGCAGCCCGGCTGGCCGAAGAGGCTGGAGCTGCGATACTTGCCGTACGGGCCAGTGGTTACAAAGTCGCCGAAAAATCCGATCGGTCTCCTGTAACGGATGCCGATATCGTTTCCCAGCAGGTCATTCTTGCAGGGCTCAAGTCCGCGACACCCGACATTCCCGTCGTCGCCGAGGAACTACCTGCGAACGCTACAGGGCCGCTTCGGAACGTCTTTTGGATGGTCGATCCCTTGGACGGTACTCGGGAATTTGCCGCCGGCCTTGACGAGTTTGTCGTCAATATCGGACTCGTTAGAGACCACAAGGTAGTGCTGGGAGCAGTTGCAGCACCGGCCCGGCACGAAGTGTTCACGGGCATCGTTGGACAGGGTGCCTGGAAACGTTCAGACGGCAGGGAAATGCCAATCCACGTCCGCAATGTTCCTTCAGACGGAGCCATTGCCCTGATCAGTCGCCACGATGCAAATGATCAGGGCCTTCCATCAATGCTCGCGAAGCATAAGGTCGCGAACACGATCAAAATGGGCTCGGGGCTGAAATTCTGTTGGATTGCCGAGGGCCAAGCCGATTTATATGTCCGGCCTGGCCGTACGATGGAGTGGGACACGGCTGCTCCGCATGCTGTCCTTGAGGCGGCAGGCGGCATTGTGATGACGACAGATTGCCAGCCTCTGATCTATGGCAAACCAGACTGGGAAAATCCTTCCTTTGCATGCGTGGGACAAGAAACGGCGAAAGCTGGAGATCCATACGGTTGACGATCGGCTCGATCGTACTCAGGGAAACGCGGTTCGCTCAGTCAAGCCGAAAGCCGGAAGCATCCGAAATGATGAACCTTCCCGTGATCAACGGAATCTTGAGAAAAGGACGATGTTCGTTGCTGTCCTGGATCGGCACACCTGAAACGTAGGGGTGGGGCTTCAAAACCGTCCGCCATATCGTGGGGAAGTCCATTCCCCCAATTTGTGCCGAATTGCACTCTCTGACAAGGCGCGAAATCACATCAACCAAGGTAGCGTACCGCATTAACATGCTGATTCCAAAAGCTGATGTAATTGACAGAAGGTAGATTTGATCCAGATCAAATGTCAGGCTTATAATCGGTTTCAGGCACGGATTTCGTGGCTGTGAACATCGAAGTTGCATCAACTCGGAATCCAGCGATCGCCCTCTTTGCGGTATCTGTGCTTGACCGCCGCCCAGGCCACGCGATGCGCGATTTCCTCGCGAGCCTCGCCTCGCTCCGCATAGTTCATCCAGGCATTGTTAAAGGCTGCGCGATAGATTTCCTGCGCATGAATCGGCAAATGGTCGGCAACCGATGCAGGCAAATCCTCGAGCGAGGCGTAGGGCATTGCGCTGCTCCTTCGGTCACGTGGTGAGCCGCGGGTAGAGCCGGGCCGCGATGCCGACGAGGACAATGGTGATGACGGCCAGCATAAAACAGTCGATGCCCAGGCCAAACTTGCTCACGCCACCGGTCAGCATGAGGGTACGCAAGGCGTCGACCTGGTAGGTCAGAGGATTGGCCAACGAAACCGCCTTCAGCCAGTCTGGCATGATGTCGATCGGATAGATCGCATTGCTGGCGAAGAAGATCGGCATGGTCAGCACCTGGCCGATGCCCATGAACCGCTCGCGTGTCTTCACCAGGCAGGCGATGATCAGCGAGAATGTCGAGAACAAGGCCGAACCGAGCGCAATGAGACCCGCAACGGCCAGCAGGTCGACGGGATTGAGGTCAACCGCGATGCCGAGGACCAGCGCGAGGAGATAGACGACGACGGCTTGCGACAGCCCCCGAACAGCGGAGGAAATCGCCTTCCCGAGGACCAGCGCGCTGCGGGGGGCGGGGCTCACCATATAGCGATGCAACACGCCCAGATCCCGCTCCCAGATCGCGGCGATACCGTAGAAAATGGCTGCAAAGAGCACGCTCTGCGCCAGGATGCCGGGGGCGAGGAAATCCAGATAGGAGCCCTGGTCCGAGCCGAGGCCTCGCACCTGGGCCATGACTTCGCCAAACAATACGAGCCAGATCGCTGGCTGGATCGCCCGGGTTAGCAATTCGCTGGGATCGTGCCGCAGCTTGCGAAGCTCCGCATCGGCAACGGCGTGGACTTCCGTGGCGTAGTCGAGAACACGCGCGGGGATGGACTTATCCATGTGCGTTCGCGCTCCTTCGTGCCAGCCGGGCGTCGCCGTAATTATCCACATTCGCCATGTCTTCGCCCGCGATGCGCGCGAACACATCGTCCAGCGTGGCGTCCGGACCGATTTCGGCTTTGAGCTCATTGGGCGTGCCGACCTTCTCCAGCTTGCCGCCGTGCAGGATGCCCACGCGATCGCACAGGGCCTCCACTTCTTCCATGACGTGGGTCGTGATGAGGATCGTCGTGCCAAAATGGCCGCGCAGGTCGCGTATGTGGCTCCATATGGCCTCGCGCGCCACCGGATCGAGGCCAACAGTCGGTTCGTCCATGATAAGGAGCGGCGGCCGATGCATGGTGCTTTGGGTGATTTCCAGCCGTCGCAACATGCCGCCGGAATAGTGTTGGGCGAGACGGTCTGCCGCATCGCCCAACCCGCTCATCTCAAGGGCTTCGCGAATACGAACATCCCGTTCCCTGCGCGGAATCAAATAAAGGCGCGTGGAAAGCAACAGGTTCTCATAACCTGTTAGCGCCCCGTCGGCCGAAAGCAACTGCGGCACATAACCGATATTGGCCCGGACCCTGCGCGCTTCACGCCTGAGATCGAAGCCAGCGATCGAAGCCTCTCCGCTTGTCGACGGCAACAGTGTCGTAAGCATCTTGATAAGTGTCGATTTGCCGGCTCCGTTAGGCCCTATCAGCCCGAAAATCTCTTGCGGGCGAACTTCGAGATCGACGTCTTCAACGACAAGATGATCGGCGAACGCTTTCGTGAGGCTCTTTGTCCTGATGATCGCGTCGCCAGAAGCCGACTGAGACATATCCGCAGTTCCCGAATTCTGCGTCACTCTCCCTCATTCCTGTCGGCTTCTCCTTGATCCCGCTCAATGCGTCGGCCGCGACGAATGGGTTGCCCATCCTCGCACCCGGACATCAAGCTGTCGATTGGGACCTGCATCTTCGGCGACCGATCGATAATTGACGCCGATCAAGGTCGCCGCCAGCGGGCTCTGGTTTTGATGTCCGACAGATCGAAGCTGCAGCGGGGTAACGCGCCATGGTCAGCATCACCTTGAGTCCCGAACAAATCAGATCGGCGCCGCCAGAGGTGCGGCGGTGGCTGGAGCACGAAATCGCAGCCTCGCTAGGCCTCGGTACGGGGCCGGAGATGTCGAGCAGTCCACCGCAACTGGCGGCCTGCACGTTCCATGAGGCCGAGGCGGTCTACGCTTCAATCCGCGGCATGTTTCCGGTCGTCAACGTTTTCTTCGAGCTCGGTCGGGAAGGCGCAAGCATCGGCCGTGAAGGTGTCGAAGCTTTCAGGCTGGTGGATATGCTGAGTCATACGCGCCTCCCCGACATGCAGCAGCTCGGCACATGCCTGCAGCTTATCGACGAAGCCTTCCGCGAAATCCGTAAGAATGACGTCGCCGCGCTCTTCCTGCTCGACCAGCGAGGGTATTGCATCGTCGCCGCCGAGACCCAGCGCAATATCCTGGCGCTCTGGAACCGGATGGTCGCGGCACAGCAAATCGCGCAACGGGAGGGGGCGGACGATCGAAATCCGGCGCTCGCGCAACCGTTCGCGATGTCCGGCACCGTGCCGCCCTCTGCCGTGCATCTGGACGGTGCCTTTCCGGAAGTGAGGTCGTTCGATCGGCTCGCATCCGCAAACGATCCTGACCAGAAATGATTGGCGGCGGACGTTCCTGGTGGGTGGCCGGTTTGCTGGCGGCTCTTGCTGCTGGCGGATATTATGCCTGGCAGCAATCCCGCGACGGCGCGCTGCCGGAAGGCATAGCGAGCGGCAATGGCCGCATCGAGGCCGTCGAGATCGATGTCTCGGCGAAGTCGCCGGGACGGATCAAGGAAATCCTTGTCGACGAAGGCGACCTGGTGAAAGCCGGCGAAGTGCTTGCCCGTATGGACATGGCCCAACTCGAAGCCCAACGCCGGCAGGCCGTGGCACAATTGCAGCGCACGAAAATCTCCGTCGATACGGCGAATACGCTGATTGTCCAACGTGAGGCCGAAAGGAAAGCGGCAGCGGCGGTAGTGGCACAGCGCGAGGCCGAGCTCGATGCCGCCCAACGGACACTGGCACGCTCCGAGCAGCTCGCCGCCAACAACACGATCTCGCAGCAGGTTCTGGACAACGACCGGGCGGCAGAGCGCAGCGCCGCAGCCGCGGTGGCGGCTGCCGAAGCGCAGCTTGCGGCAAGCGATGCCGCGATCAACGCCGCCGAGGCGCTGGTCGTGGATGCCGAGGCTTCGGTCGATTCGGCACAGGCTGCCATCGAGAGCATCGACGCGGAAATCGACGATGCGACGTTGCGCTCGCCGCGCGATGGCCGCGTCCAGTATCGCGTGGCCGAGCCGGGCGAGGTGCTGGGCAGCGGCGGCAGGGTGCTCAACCTCGTCGATCTCGGCGACGTCTACATGACCTTCTTCCTGCCGACCGCCCAGGCCGGCCGCGTCGCGATCGGCACCGAGGTCCGGCTCGTCCTCGACGCCGCTCCCCAATACGTCATCCCGGCGAAGGCGACATTCGTGGCTGATGTCGCGCAGTTCACGCCGAAGACGGTCGAGACGGAGGAAGAGCGGCAGAAGCTGATGTTCCGCATCAAGGCGCAGATATCGCCGGAACTGCTACGCAAATACATCCAGCAGGTGAAGACCGGGCTTCCCGGCGTCGCCTATATCAAGCTCGATCCCCGCGTCGAATGGCCCCCCGCCCTGCGGGGCACGCTGTTGCAATGAGCGCGCAGGCGCCCTTGGCGAGGCCGGTCGCACGGCTGGAGAATGTCGACCTTTCCTATGGAAAGACAAGGGCGCTCGAAGCCATCGCGCTCGACATTCCTTCCGGCTGCATGGTCGGCCTGATCGGCCCCGACGGCGTCGGCAAGTCCAGCCTGCTGTCGCTGATCGCCGGCGCCCGCGCGCTCCAGCAGGGCCATGTCGAAGTCCTCGGCGGCGATATGGCCGACGCGGCGCACAGGCACGCCGCCTATCCGCGCATCGCCTACATGCCGCAGGGGCTTGGACGGAACCTCTATCCGACGCTTTCTGTCTTCGACAATGTCGACTTCTTCGGCCGCCTCTTCGGCCACGAGCGCGGCGAGCGGGAGCGCCGGATTTCCGGGCTGCTGGAAAGCACCGGGCTTGCTCCTTTCGCCGACCGTCCAGCGGCCAAGCTCTCGGGCGGCATGAAGCAGAAGCTCGGCCTCTGCTGCGCATTGATCCACGATCCGGACCTGTTGATCCTCGACGAGCCGACGACCGGGGTCGACCCGCTGTCGCGCCGGCAGTTCTGGCAGCTGATCGAGCACATACGCGGCAGCCGCCAGGGCATGAGCGTCATCGTGGCCACGGCCTATATGGAGGAGGCCGCGCGCTTCGACTGGCTGGTGGCGATGGACGGCGGACGGATACTGGCCTGCGGCACGCCGGCCGAGCTTCTCCAGCGCACGGGCGCGTCCGACCTCGACGCCGCCTTCATCGCCCTCTTGCCGGACGAAAAACGCGACGGCTACCAGAAAGTCGCCATTCCGGCGCGCCCGGAAGGCGCCGACGGCGAAATCGCGATCGAGGCCGAGCATCTGACCAGGCTGTTCGGCGACTTCACGGCCGTGGATGACGTGAGCTTCCGCATCGCGCGCGGCGAGATCTTCGGCTTCCTCGGCTCGAACGGCTGCGGCAAGACGACGACCATGAAGATGCTCACCGGCCTTCTGGAGGCGAGCGGCGGCCGGGCCAGGCTGTTCGGCAAGGAGATCGATCCGCGCGACATCGAGGTGCGTCGGCGCGTCGGCTACATGTCGCAGGGCTTCTCCCTCTATTCGGAGCTTACAGTCCGCCAGAATCTCGAACTGCACGCGCGTCTGTTCGGCATTCCCCCGGCGAATATCCCGACAAGGGTCGGGGAGATGGCGGGCCAGTTCAATCTCGCCGGCCAAATGGATGTGCTGCCCGGGGCCCTGCCGCTCGGCATGCGCCAGCGGCTGTCGCTCGCGGTCGCGATGATCCATTCGCCGGAAATACTGATCCTCGACGAACCCACTTCCGGCGTCGATCCCGTCGCCCGCGACGGCTTCTGGCGCATCCTTGTCGACCTGTCGCGGCGGCAGGGCGTGACGATCTTCGTGTCGACGCATTTCATGAACGAGGCCGAGCGCTGCGACCGTATATCGCTGATGCATGCCGGCAAGGTGCTTGTCAGCGACACGCCGGCCGCCATCGTCGCCGGCCGCTCCGCCGGGACTTTGGAAGCCGCCTTCGTCGGCTATCTGGAAGAGGCCACGGCGACGCAGGAGCCGGCCGCCGCCACTGCCCCAGCCGTGGCGCTGGCCGTATCGTCCCCGCCAGGGGAGGCCTCGCGCCCGCAATCCCGCCTTTTCGACCTTCGCCGCATGTTCGCCTACACGCGGCGCGAGACGCTCGAACTCCTGCACGATCCGATCCGGGCGACGCTCGCCACCGTCGGCAGCCTGATCCTGATGTTCGTGATCGGCTACGGCATCAACATGGATGTCGAGAACCTCACCTTCGCCGTCCTCGACCATGACGACACCATCATCAGCCGGGATTATGTGCTCCAGCTTTCCGGGTCGCGCTTCTTCACCGAGAAGCTGCCGCTGACCGGCTATGCCGACATGGACGGCCGCATGGAAAGCGGCGAGATCAGCCTTGCGCTGGAAATCCCCCCGGGCTTCGGGCGCGATCTGGCGCGCGGCCGCGACGTCGCCATCGGCGCCTGGATCGACGGGGCGATGCCGACGCGGGCGGAGACCGTGCGCGGCTATGCCGAGGGGATGCACATGACCTGGCTCGCGCAGAAGGCGCGCGAGGTCTATGGCGAAGCCGCCGCGCAAAGCGATTTCCAGCTCGAGGTCCGTTACCGCTACAACCCCGACGTCCGCAGCCTCGACGCCATCGCCCCGGCCGTCATCCCCATGCTGCTCCTGATGATACCGTCCATGCTGGCGGTATTGAGCGTGGTGCGCGAGAAGGAACTCGGCTCGATCATCAATTTCTACGTCACGCCGGTGACGCGGCTGGAATTCCTGCTCGGCAAGCAGATCCCCTATGTCGCTGTCGCCATGCTCAACTTCCTGCTGCTGACCGCCTTCGCCGTCTACGGATTCGGCGTGCCCTTCACCGGCAGCTTCGCGACCTTCGCTGCGGCCGCGCTCCTCTACGTCATCGTGACCACCGCCATGGGGCTTTTCCTCTCCACCTTCATGAACAGCCAGATCGCCGCGATCTTCGGCACCGCGCTCGTCACCATGATACCGGCATCGCAATATTCGGGGCTCATCGACCCCGTCTCTTCGCTGCAGGGTGTCGGGGCGTTCATCGGCCGGATTTACCCGACCACCTATTTCGTCACCATCGCACGCGGCACCTTCTCGAAGGCGCTGGGCTTCGGGGATCTTTCGAGCGCCTTCGTGCCGCTGCTGATCGCCATCCCCGTCCTCATCGGCCTCGCCGCGACTTGCCTCAGAAAGCAGGCACGCTGATGCGGACGGCAAACATCCTCAATCTTGGCATCAAGGAACTACGTGGACTCCTTCGGGATCCCATGCTGCTGGTGCTGATCGTCTACGCCTTCACGGTGGCAATCTACACGGCATCGAAGGCGATGCCCGAGACGCTCAACCGGGCGCCGATCGCGATCGTGGACGAGGACCAGTCGGCCGTGTCGGCGCGCATCGTCAGCGCCTTCTATCCTCCCTATTTCGTCGCGCCCGACCTCATTTCCCAGCAGGAGATGGACAGCCGCATGGATGCGGGCCTCGACACCTTCGCACTCGACATCCCGCCAAACTTCCAGCGGGACTTGCTTGCGGGCCGTGCGCCCGCCATCCAGCTCAACATAGACGCGACGCGCATGTCGCAAGCCTTCACCGGCGGGGGATATGTGCAGTCCATCGTGTCGGGCGAGGTAAACGAATTCCTCGCGGGCCACCGCTCCGAAACCGCGCTGCCCGTGGCGCTGGACCTGCGCGCCCGCTTCAACCCGGAGCTCAACAAGGGATGGTTCGGCGCCATCACGGACGTCATCACCTCGATCACCATGCTTTCGATCATCCTCACGGGCGCGGCCCTGATCCGCGAACGCGAGCACGGCACCATCGAGCACCTGCTCGTGATGCCGGTCAGCGCCTTCGAGATCATGGTGAGCAAGGTCTGGTCCATGGGCCTCGTCGTCCTGGTGGCCGCAGCCCTGTGCCTCGTCTTTGTCGTGCAGGGGGTGCTCGCCGTGCCCACCAACGGATCGCTGATGCTGTTCCTGGCCGGCGCGGCGCTCGACATCTTCGCCATGACATGCCTCGGCATCTTCCTCGCCACCATCGCCGGCTCGATGCCGCAGTTCGGGCTGCTGCTGATGATGGTGTTGATGCCGCTGCAACTCCTGTCCGGCGGCGTCACGCCGCGCGAGAGCATGCCGCAGATCATACAGGCGATCATGTACGCCGCGCCAAACACGCATTTCGTGATGCTGGCGCAAGTTGTCCTCTTCCGCGGCGCCGGGCTCGATGTCGTCTGGCCGCAACTCGTCGCGATGTTCGCCATCGGCGCCGCACTATTCGCCTTCTCGCTGTACCGCTTCCGCCAGTTCCTGAAGTAGCTTTGGTACCCTCCCGCGGATGCGGGTCCCGACCAAGGATAGACGAGGCGAAACGCAAGCGTTTTTGATCCTGCTCAAAGCGCTTCAGACCAAACTGCGGATGATCTCATCGGGTCTGCTGTTCGAGTTTTCCACATTGAAACGGTGTCGATCATGTCGTCCAAATTGAGCCGAGAACTCCTCGCACTGGTTCCCTCCATGAGGGCGTTCGCGTTCTGCCTGACCCAGAACCGATCCGAGGCCGATGATCTCGTTTATTCCTCGCTGATCGAAATCTGGTCCAAGCACGCCGGCAAGATCGGCGCGGACTTGAAGGTCTCTGCCTTCACGATTGTGCATGATCAATTTTACAGAGGAGGTCGGACCGGCCTGTTGTATGACCTCTGCTTCGGCCAGAAGGCGCTTCAGATGTCAGCGGTAGATAATTTTACAACGCGCTTTAGCCAACTGCCGCGGACCGAAAGGGAAGCTTTGTCCCTGATCGGATTTTGGGGCTTCGATTTGGAGTATGCTGCCGAAATCTGCCGCTGTGACCCCAAAACAATGGAGCGCCGCGTTGCCATGGCCTGCCTGAACTTGGACGGAAGACCCGCGCAGCCGCGCCGAAGTCCCCTTGATTCCCATCGATGGCGCCGCGCTGATATATGCTCAGCATCAGCTAATTGATCGACCAAGGATCCTTTCCACGAGGCGGGATAGGCGAAAAAGATGCACATACGCTCACTTAGTACACTTGAATGCACCAAGATCTTGTCCGCAAGCCGACTTGCCCACTTGGCCTGCGCCAAGGACGGAAAGCCCTATGTCGTACCTATTTACTTTGCCTACGCCGAAAATCATCTCTACGCATTCTCGATGCCAGGCAAGAAGATTGACTGCATGCGGGCGAATCCTGAGGTGTCGCTCGTGATCGAGGAACGGGGGAACGGGCGGCAGTGGAAGAGTGTGATCGTAGATGGACGTTATGAGGAGCTACCGGATCGAATCGGCCACAAGCGGGAAAGGGATCATGCCTGGTCTTTGCTCAGCAAGCACGTCGATTGGTGGGAGCCTGGCGCTCTCAAGCCCATAACACCTGTTCTGTCGGATCATTCGGATCATGTGTTCTTCCGCGTCTTCGTGGTGCAACTCTCCGGCCGCGAGGCGACCGAAACCTGAGCGAAGGTAGCGCCATCCAATGGCAGGAAGCGGCACATCATACGCTTTGCAAGTATAAGACTTTCAAACCGAGGATAGATCTATGGCATTCAAGACAGTTCTCACAGTTTCCAGCCCGGATTTCGGCGATGGTGATCTGAAACTGGCAGCGGCGCTCTGCGAAGAAGTCGAATCGCACCTGGCAGTGCTTGCCATGGCGCTGGCGGCCCCTCCACCCATCGGCGAATATGCTGCGATGGTCTCGGATGACTGGCTTCAGGAACGGCAGGCGGATATGGATAGGCTGCAGCAGCGCGCCGCATCGATCACAACATTCCTTGCTTCCAGCCCGGTTTCGTCGGACGTCTCCAGCGAGTATCCCGAAGAGGCCTGGGCGGATGAAGCTATTGGCCGCCGCGCCCGCTATGCCGACATCATCCTGCTCGGACCGGAACTTCTTTGTCATCCGTTGCTCAAGGGCAAGGTCCTGGAAGGAGCATTGTTTTCCTCGGGCAAACCCCTTCTGATGGTGCCCGAAGGCTCTCACGCAAGCCTGAAGCCTAAACGTGTGATGATCGCCTGGGACTCGCGCATCGAGGCGTCGAACGCGGTATCGCACGCGTTAGATTTGCTAAGCTCGGCCGACGACGTTCATGTTGTTCTTGTTGATCCTGTTGAAGGCGATAGCGAACAGGGCGCGGAACCCGGTGCCGACATCGCAACCTATCTGGCGCGCCATGGCGTCAAGGTCACGGTCGATCGGCTGCCGAGCCAGGGCAGGACCATTGCGGCCACGCTGCGTCAGCATGCGGTCGACGTGTCGGCTGAGTTGCTGGTGATGGGCGCCTATGGACACTCCCGGCTCCGTGAGCGAATTTTTGGTGGCGTCACGAAATCGATTGTCGATGAGCCGTCCCTGCCGGTCTTCATGGCGCGCTGAATGATGTTGCGGCCGCAGGCTGGCGAAACTTCGCTCATAAAAGAGATGGGATGTTACTGGTCCAGCAGCGTCTTGCCCGCGACATCCGCAGCAATGAGCGCTTTTTCCGCTGCCTTCGTCCAATCGGCGATTTCCCGCGATCCGAGGGGGAAAGGTATGTGCAGCGGCTCTCCTACGCTTAGCGTCACCTTCGCGAAAGGGAGCGGAAGCTCGCGTTGATCCCAGCGCTTTCGCAAGATCACTTTCGGTTGGCTGGCGACCGAGACCGGAACGATCATAAGACGAAGTTCCGACGCGAGGGCGATCAGGTTTGGTCTGACGCGATGATGCGGCCCCAAGGGGCCGTCTACAGCTATGGCCGAGACCTTCGAATTGGAAAGCAGCACATGCGCTGCTCTCCCGCCCGACGGGGTGTCGTGGGAAGATATGGTTGCCGCGCGGTAGCCGAAGCGGCGGGCGATTCTGGCAACCATCTCTCCCCGGAATGACTCCGCTGACAGCACGGTGACCGCACGTCCTTCCCCAAGCGCAAATATCGGAAAGTATTTCCCATGCCAGAAGGCGATGATTATCGGTTTGTCGCCGGCGAGGAGGACGTCCAGCCGTTCAAGTTGCCGGACGTCCTTGCGCCAGGTGACGCACCACGCTCGCAGCACAAGTTCGATGATCAGGCTCGCGGCATCCAGGGCCAGCCCGCGCCAGAACTGACTCGCGGTATGTCTCGCTGGCGCGAAGTCGAAGCGCATCAGAAGGAACCGGGCGCGCATTTGTCCTTGGATGTCGAGGCTGTTGCAGATTCGGCGAAGACCGCATCTCCAATTGCGTGAGCGACGTTACCCAGAATCTTCCATTCCTGCTCCAGCCGTCGCTTTGTCGTGTGCCAAAGGCCCTGCTCGACTACCTTATCCTTGGCTCTCGCGCGTGTAAGCGAGTGATACAAATCCAGCACCTTTAGCGTGGAGCGCTCGCGGGTGAACAACTGTGCCGTCCGGCGCGCAGCCCGGCGGGAAGCCTGCCGGTCTTTGGTGTCCATGCGAGCGATGGATCGCAGCGCCTCGGCGAAAAGCCCTACGGAGGCATCTCCTGAAAGAAGTCTGCCATTCAGGCAGTCTCTGACCACCTCCCGAGTTCCGAACGCATCGAGAGCAACGACAGGCACACCCGCTGCCATCGCTTCCGCCAACACGAGGCCCTGCGTTTCGGAATGCGAGGAAAAAGCAAATACGTCCATCGCCGCATACATGTCTGCGAGCCTGTCTCCCTCCAACGCCCCCGTCATGTGGACGCGGCCAGCCAGACCATTTGCAATGAACAACTCCCATATCGGCCCCTTCATCGGGCCATCACCGACGACGAGGAAATGGGCCGTTGTCTCGACCTCAAGAAATCTGTGGAGTGCCTGAGCGAGGTAGTCGAGGTTCTTTTCCGGAGCCAGGCGGCCGACATGGCCGACGACGAAAGCATCTTCCGGGATACCGGCGACGGCGCGCGCAACAGCTCTGCTTCCGCTGTCGAACCGCGCGATCTCGATGCCCGTCGGTGCAACCGTCACGGGGGTCTCGACCCCATGCTCCGCCAGAAACCCGGCCATGCTGGCGCTTGGTGCCACGACAGCATCACACAGATCGCAGTAGCCGAGCGCCAGGCTAAGCACCAGCCGCTGCAGAAGCGGGGCATCTTGGGCGACGTAGTGCCCATAGAGTTCGTAGCGCGTGTGATACGTGTAAATGATCGGCAGATCGAACGACGCCGCTGCCCTGAGCGCCGTGTCACCGAGCAGAAAAGGATGGTGCGAATGGACGAGATCCGGCGCGAACTCTTCCAGTTCATCGTGCAGCAGGCGCGTCAGGGGAATTGGAACGGAAAAGTCGCTGCCGCGGAAATTCTGGACCGCTGGAATCCGCACCACGCCCGGCTCGTCGGCGCTGTAGCCGGGAAATTCTGGCGCTACCACCAGCACACTATGGCCTGCACCGCGCAAGCTGTCTGCGAGCCAGGTAACGCTATGCGCGACTCCTCCAATATGGGGCCGGAATGTATTTGTGAACATCGCGATGTTCATCGATCACGTCTCCACTCCAAAGATGGGCGATGCAAGGATGTCGTGCAGCGAGAGCGGACAATCCCTGATCCATATCAAAATGGAAGCGGCGAACGATCCCCAGATAGAACGGATTTCAGGTGCATCTCGAAGAGATCTGTCACGCCCTTCCGGTTGAGATGGTCAGTATCGGCGTAAAAGCCGGGATCGGGCATCGCTTCGGTCCAGTCGATCAAGGAAACACCCTGCCCTTTGGCCAGTGCCACAAGAGAACCATCGAACGCCGCCTCTCCCGGAAGGAGGCTCTTGAAACGGAGCGGGATCGGCATCTTCACGATCGTAACCTTTGCTCCATTGCGCGCGGCGATCCCGATGAGCTCGGCCATTGCCGCGAAATAGCGCGCGCGGCCTGCTTGCTCATCGTCGACCGGGGGATAGAGATAATCCGCCCGTTTTTTCTCGGCTGACGGAGAGGGCCTGAAGGTCCGGTCGAAAGAGGCCTCGCCCTCCCAGAGGTCGCGGCGGAAACGGTTGCGGTTGTTGAGCTTGGAGAAGCCCGTCACATAGTCGGCCAGGGCCCGTGGATCGACGCCCTCGCGCACGACATAGCGGGCGAGCAGCGCGGCAAGATCGGGATGGAACGGCGTGCGGGCGAGCAGTCCGGCATCGGAGAAGCGTTCCTCGTTCCACATGGGAGATCGGAAGGCGAAGCCGTCCGCGACATAGAGCAGGTTGCGGGTGCGGTGGCGGCTCAGGAAGTATTCGAGCACGAAGCGGTTATAGAGCGGCCCGGTGCCGGGACCGGCGAGGTTGAGGATCTTTCGGCCGGTGCGGCGCTCCATCTCGTCGTTGAAGCCGTCGAAATCGAGCGGCATGGCGTGGGACGCGCCGAGGATCACCCAGTCCACATCGCCGCGCGTCGCGTCGATCTTGTAGATCGGGTTCATGCGACCGTTGCGGTGGACGAGCCATTCCGAACCGGCGAAAAGCAGCGCATAGATGACGAGGCCGATGCCGACGAACCAGATGGCAGCGGCGGCGCGCGGTTCGGTTCTGATGGGAATGACGCGGTCCATCGGCAACCTCAGAACTGCATGTAGATGAACGTTTGCGCCTGCCACTGGCCGAGCAGGACGAGGCCGAAGATGCAGGCGTACCAGGCGGACCAGCGTAGCGCGACGGGCGCGGCGGCAAGCCGCTCGTGGATCGGCCGGCGCTCGTCCAGTATTTCCACGGCAAGCAGCAGGAGGATCAGCGCCGCCCCGATGGCGTGATCGGCCGTGAACGGATAGCGCGGCGCGAGCGCCGGAAGGCCGGGCAGCGCAGCCCAGATGCGGCGCACCACGGTCAGCGCCTGGGGGATCGTCTCGGCGCGGAAGAATATCCAGCTCACGAGGATGAGGTGGAAGGTGAGCAGGATGCGCAGCACCCTGAGCCACCCGCTCGCGGCGATGCCTGGCAGCCTTTCGCCGAGCCGGCGCGACAGCCCGCGCGTGGCGAGGCCGGCCCACTGGTAGAAGCCGTTCAGCGCGCCCCAGGCGAGAAAGGTCCAGCCCACGCCGTAGCCCAGTCCCGCGTGCCACAGGCCGCTGACGACGAACACGGCCATGACGTTGCCATAGCGGCGCAGCAGGCCGGTGCGGCTGCCGCCAAGCGGAATGTAAAGATAGTCGCGGAACCAGTGGCCGAGCGAAATATGCCAGCGCGCCGACCAGAATTCTGCGGTGGTGACGGCGAGATAGGGCCGGCGGAAGTTCTCCATCAGCCGGATGCCGAAGAGCAGCGACAGGCCGATGGCGATGTCGGAATAGCCGGAGAAATCGCAATAGATCTGGAAGGCGAAGAAATAGACCGCGATGAGCAGTTCCATCGGCGACGCATAGGGCGCGATCCGGAATGCGCCGTCGACGACGGGAGCGAGGTTGTCGGCGATGACGACCTTTTTGAACAGGCCCCAGACGATCAGTTGCAGACCCGTTGAGGCAAGGACAGGATCGAACCGCAGCCGGGCCGGAACCTGCTTCAGGAACGGTTCCGCGCGCTCGATCGGGCCCGCGAGGATCTTCGGGAACCAAGAAATATAGAGCGCGAGTTTTCCCGCATCGCGCTCGGGAGCGCATGTGCCGCGATATGTGTCGATCAGGTAGGCAGCCGCCATGAAGGCGTAGAAGGAGAAGCCGACCGGCGCCGTCATCCCCAGTCTAGGCAGGACGATGCCGAGATGGGGTTCGATCTCGTCCGCGACGAAATCGTAGAATTTCAGAACCGCAAGGCCGCCGAGCACAAGGCCGAGACCGATCGCCAGCGCAGCCTTGCGCACGCCTTGCCGGTCGGAGGCGGTCAGCAGGCCCGCCCCCCATGCGACAAGCGCCACCGCGAACAGGAAGGCGAGGTTCGCGACGCCGAAACTGGCATAGAAGACGATGCTGGCGACGAGCAGCGCGAACCAGCGCACGCAGCGCGGCAGCAGCACGAAGACGACGAGGGTCGCGGCGAGAAAGAGGAAGAAAGGCAGCGAGTTGAAAAGCATCGCTTACCCTCCTCCCGTGGGTCGGCCTAGTAGGTAGCTCCGCCAGCGCGAAGCTCCTCAGGCACCTCTTCGATCGGGATACCGCCGTTGAGCACCAGATAATCCGCCAGCGCCTCGCGCTCCTGCTGGGTGGTGCCGATCTCGACATGGCTCGCCCGGTTCATCATGCCGAGCCAGGCTTCGCGGCTCCGGCTCTGCGTCACCACTACCGTGATGATGTGGCAGGACTGGCAATATTCGAGCGCGAGGTCGCGCCCGTCCCTCGGTAGGGCCATGCCGTTCGTGTCGAGCGTCTGGCCGCCGGTTTCCGCCGCCGGCATGGTGGCCGCGAGATAGGCGGCGAGCGTCTGCCGTTGCAACATGTCCAGTCCGCTATCCAGCCCCTGAACGTAGGCCAGCCACTCGTCGTTGCTGCGGCGGCTCGAAAGCACCTCGTCGGGCGACGCCTTGCCGCTGGCGAACAGGTCGCCGAGAAGGGTTCTGCCGCCTTGCGGAATGAAGGCGAAGAGATCGTCCTGTGCGTAGGCGACAAGCGCCGTGCAGCCGGTCAGAACCAGTGCCGCGCACATGAACTTCCTGATTGCTGACATCTTCCGGACTCCTCGTTCGAATGCACGCCGCCGGCTCAGAAGCGGAGATCCGCCGGCACGTCCTGATAGGGAATGGGCATGTTAATTGCCGAGTAGCGCGAGAAGGTTTCTCGTTCGCGCGCCGACATGGGCAGCTCGCTGTGATAGGGCGGCTTGAAAACACCGCGCCAGCCTTCAACGTCTCGATCCTGGGACAGATAGCCTGAGAAGAGGGAGTGGCAGAATTGGCAATTGGCAATCGCCAGTTCCTTGCCGTCGGGCGGCAATGTCGCGCTCAGTTCCTCGGTGCTCGCAGCTTCGCCCACCGCCTCAGCCGGCAGCGGCATGTTCACCGCGAGATAGGAAACCAGCGTCTCGATCTCCTCCGGTGCGAGGTCTGGAGCCTTTGCCGCTACCATGCGCTGCCATTCGGCCCCATCATGTTGCGAGGAAGCGACCATGGCGAGTTCCGTCGCCGAACCGCCGAAGACACGCATCAGCGTCTTCCGCCCGCCATCCGGCATGAAGTCGAAATCCGGCTGCGCGAGCAGGGAGCCTGCAAGCAAAGACATGGTACCTCCGAGCAAGAGCGCTCGTCCCGCGGCACGCATCATCCTTGTCCCTCTGCAACGGCTGTCAGATCCGTGGGAACCCGTGCCGAAAATGAAAAGACCGGCACATGCAGGTGGCCGCAGGCCTGCGCCGGGGGAAAGCCGTCACCATGCATGAGATCCAGGATCGTCGCGGTCGCATCGTCAAAAAAACGCTCGCCACAGTCCTCACAGACAACGGCGGGGATCTCTTCCACGACCACGAGACTGTCATCGTGCCAGAAGGCCGACTTCACCAGATCGCGGCGAAGCCGACGGCTGCCGCATTGCGTGCACGCGTTCCCAATTTCCAGCCCGACCGCCGGAGCGGTCTCCTTTCCATCCGCAAAATTCATTCGAGCCTCCATCCAAAGATGGCCGGCACGGAAGTGCCCGAACCGCTCGGGAGGCTCCATGCCGACCGCAAGGAAGATGGTCAGCCGACCAGTTTCCGGGCCGCGCCCATGATGTGGTCGGCATTGGGACGCATCCACAGAAACATCTCCGGCGAGGCGGGCGGAGGCGCGTCAGGGAAGGCGACCCGCTTGTAGCGCGCCCCGTCCACATTCTCGGCCACGCGTGCGATCACCTCCGCGCCGGGGCACAACGTGTAATAGGACTGGTCGACGGTCAGCAGGCGCTTGGTCTTCTGGACCGATTTCACCAGCGTCTCGGTGTCCATCGGCTTCAGGGTGCGAAGATCGATGGCCTCGACATTCATGCCCTCCGCCTTCAACGTTTCCGCAGCTTTCATCACCTCCGGCATGCTTGCCCCGGAGCCGACGATCGTCAGGTCGCTGCCTTCTTGCCGCACCACCGCCTTGTCCAGCGGTACCTCATATTGTTCGTCAGGCACCTCCTCGATCAGCTGGCGCAGGCCGGCCGGATACAAGAAGACGACCGGATTCGGGTCGCGGAGCGCCGAAGCCATCATGCCCTTGGCATCATAAGGCGTGGAGGGGATCACCGTCTTCACGCCTGGAATGTGGGCGTAGTAGGTGTCGATCTCGTAGTCTGAATGCTGGCCCGCCATGCCGGGCGTCTGGCCCGTCATCTCCAGCACGAAGACCACGGGCATGGAGGCCTTGCCGCCGGTCATGCTCCGCAGTTTGCCGGCATGATTCTGGATGGTCTGGAAGGGCATGCACGCGCCCTGATACGGTATGTATGTCGCGGCCTTCGAGCCAGCCAGACCGGCGCCGAGGGTAGCCGAGACCATCCAGTTCTCGTCGATGCCGGTATTAACGACCCGGCCGCGGCCGAACTCTGTTTCCAGATTAATGACGGGCATGCCTGGATTTGAGGCGACAGGTGGCGTCAACTCGAAGATCCAAACCATGTTCGGATCCGCGCGCATTTCGTGTTGCACGGCCTCCAGAAACGAATACATCCAACTCTTACGTGCCATTTTCGTAACCTTTCATGTTGCTGTCGGAGATGGTGCGCCGGACCATTGGCGCCACGTCATCAGCCGAATTGACGTGCCTCGACCGTTCCTTCGACGAAGACGTTCTTCAGACCGTCCTCGGGCTTGCAAAGCGGCTGTTCCGCAGCCCAGGCGAAGGCGTCCGTCACCTCCTTGCGAATCTCTGCCTCGATCGCGTCGGCGCGGGCGCGGTCGACCACTTTCCAGGCAATGAGAACGTCACGGGCGATGTTGACGGGATCACGCTGCATCCAGTCACGAAGCTCGCGTTCCGGCCGGAAGGAAGAAATGGCAAGTGGATCGTAGCCGAAGGCACCAAGTTCGCCAGGACTGGCACCGGGAGCCCCCGAGTGATTGTAGTAGCGGTAGGTCTTGGCTTCGATAAGGGTCGGCCCCTCACCCGCCCTGGCGCGCTCCACGGCCGTCCTGGCCGCATTGTAGACCTGGATCATATCCTGCCCGTCCACCACCACGCCGGGGATGCCATAGGGCGCAGCAGCCGACGCGATGTCTTTCATCGGACACGAGAAGGAATAGTGCGCATACTGGTGGTAGAGGTTGTTCTCGATCACATAGATGAACGGCAGCTTGAGCAGAGCTGCATTGTTGAGGCTCGAATGGAAATGCGGCGTTGCGTAGGTGCCGTCGCCGCCGAAATTCACCACCACCTGATCCGACCCGCGAGCCTTGATGGCGAAGGCGGAGCCGGTTGCAATCACCGGGCCAGGTCCGATCATGCCGTCGGCGCCGATGAAGCCGACTTCAGGATCGGAGATGTGCATCGCCGCTGCATAGCCATTATTGAGGCCGGTGGCGCGGAAATCCATCTCAGCGCACATCTTCTTGATGTCGACGCCCTTGGCGAGCGCATGGCCGGAAGGGCGATGTGTCGAATAGACAAGGTCCGCGTTCATGACCCCGCCGGAATTCCGCAGCGCCGCGCAGATTCCCGTGGCGACCGCCTCCTGTCCGGCATAGAAATGATTGTAGCCGCGGTACTTCGCATCAGTCAGCATCTTGTCGACCATGGTGCGCTCGTGCCAGCGGATGCGCAGTATGGTCGTGTACATCGTCAAAAGCTGTTCTTGGGTCAGATCGGTAGCCCAGAAACCTATATTTCCTTGGGCTTTTGCGGCGTTGCTGCCGAGCGAAACGGCTGCACCAGCGAGTGCCGCGATCTTCAGGAAACTGCGGCGGGATGGACCTGAATGCCGGCTTGCACCAGCGCCCATGATTTCCTGGTCTGGATTGTCGAGCATAACGTTCTCTCCCGTGAGTCGTCCTGCCCGGCGTCTCAGCGCAGGCTAGGACGAATGCCTACATGCTCCGCCTCGCGGTGCCGCGCTTCATTGATCTGCGTCAAAAATACTTCAGGCGCCATGAATGGCGACGGAATGAGGAGCCCGTTACCTCGCGTTTGACCACGATCAATGGACTAGAATGCCTTGGCGCTAGAATGGATGGTGCGCCGATAGCAGTCGGTTTGCAGGGAGATGTCTCTTGAACCCACTCGACCAGACTGACGCGATCGCCTTGCTGATGGACACCGAGCAGCTAGGAATCGCCGGTTCAATCGAAACTATAGAGACGCATATTTCCCGGATATTCCTCGCAGGTGATCGCGCCTTCAAGATGAAGCGCTCCGTAAAACTTCCCTACGTCGATTTTTCGACGCCCGAGTTGCGGCTGGCGGCCTGCCTGAAGGAAGTCGAACTCAACTCCATCACGGCGCCGGGGCTCTATCTGGGTGTCAGGCGCATTGCGCGAGACACACAAGGCCAGCTGGCGCTCAATGGGGATGGAGAACTGGTCGACGCGGTCATCGAGATGAAGCGCTTCGACCAGTCTCTTCTGCTTGATCGTATGGCCACGGCCGGAATGCTAACACCCGAACTGATGACGCAGACTGCGCGTATGATCGCCCGCTTTCACACTTGGGTCCCGGTGGTGCATGCCGGCAGCGGCGTCGCAAACCTTGCGGGAGTGCTCGACATCAACAAGGCCGGCTTTGCGACCAGCCACATCTTCCGCGAAGAGGAAGTGAACGTTCTCGACGGCGTGTTCCGGGAGACGCTTTCGCAGCACGCCGACCTTCTGAACCAACGCGAGGTGGGCGGCAAGGTGCGGCGCTGCCACGGCGACCTGCATCTGCGCAACATCTGCCTGCTCGACGGCCAGCCCTGTCTGTTCGACTGCATAGAATTCAACGACCAGATTGCGACGGTGGACGTGCTCTATGATCTGGCATTTCTGCTTATGGACCTGTGGCACCGTGATTTCCCGGAACTCGTCAATCTGGTGATGAACCGGTATCTGGATGAGACGGACAACGAGGACGGCTTCGTTCTCCTGCCTTTCCTCATGGCCATCAGGGCGGCCGTGCGCGCCCATGTCACCGGCACGCAAATCGAGGAAAGCGGCGATCCGTCGGGTTCCCTGCGCACCGAAGCCCGCGCCTATTTCGACCTTGCCACGGAATTGCTCGAGAGACGCCCTCCTCGGCTCATCGCCATTGGCGGGCTTAGTGGCTCAGGCAAGACGACCGTTGCCGAAGCGCTCGCCGCACATGTCGGGGCAGCACCCGGGGCGCGCATCGTCGAAAGCGATCGCGTCCGCAAGGCGCTGCACGGGGTGCCGCCCGAGACGCGTCTGCCTGACAAGGCCTATCGACCGGAAGTCTCCGATCGGGTCTATCGGGAAATGGTCTGGAGGGCGGGGCTCATTCTCGCCGAGGGCGGAACCGTCGTGGCCGACGCTGTCTTCGACCGACCGGTGGATCGCATACGCATCGAGACGGAAGCGAGGGAACGACATGCGCCATTCCTTGGCATCTGGCTGGATGTCTCTCCCGACGTGCTGTGGCGTCGCGTCGACCAACGGCGCGGCGGCCCGTCTGACGCAACGGTCGACATTCTCTCCCGACAGCTGAAAAGGGATGCAGGCGAAATTACCTGGCGTCGCTTAGATGCCGCCCGAAGCCCCGCCGAGATCGTCTCCGGCATTCTGGGTGTGTCGGTCGCCTGACAGTCAGCCGGCATCGGGCAGGGGTCTTACGGGACAACAACCACGGTGCAGGGGGCCAGGCTCACCAGCTTTTGCGAAACACTGCCAAGCAAAAGTCCCGCGAGCCTGCCATGTCCCCTTCTCCCGACAACGATGGTATCCACCTTCTCGCGACGGACCATTTCGATGATCACCTCCGCTGGATCGCCCCAGCCGGTCCGTACTTCGACAGTCGTGACGTCTGCTTTTGCCGCGATCTCCCTTGCCTGACGAAGCACCTGGGCCGCAAATCCCTCGACGGCATCTGCAAGGTTTCCTTCGCTTCCTGCAAATTGTTCCATGTCCTTCGTGATGCTTCCCTCAACGGTGACTATTGACAATTTTCCACCCAACACATGCGCCAGGTGCGCAGCTACCTCGGCGGCGCGGCGCGCGCTTTCCGAACCGTCAGTCGCCAGGAGAATGTGCTGCATCAGCGTCGCCCTAGAGCAGATTCGACCTAATCCGGGTCATATCCGGCGGCCTCGAAGTAGTGTCGGCATTCCTCTGGCGTGAATGCAGAGAGGCAGTCGGCGACGACCGACCACAGGTCGTCGACGGTTCTG
>Ga0182742_1001277_pt1 | contig 33021 bp, 28 predicted proteins | sample eDN5th37CBELigMG_FD_128880 | JGI IMG/M metagenome (GOLD analysis project Ga0182742, IMG submission 128880) | Enriched Miracle-Growth compost microbial communities from Emeryville, California, USA - eDNA 5th pass 37_C BE-Lig MG (version 2)... ... | reverse complement strand
CATCATGGATGGGCAAGCACTTATGCCGTTAGGTGACTATGGTTTCAGTAAGAAGTTTGGCTGGCTAAATGATCGTTTCGGTGTTTCATGGCAGCTTAATCTTCCGAAATAACTATATGCTGTTCTGCAATCGGGCGCAATTCCAAAAGGATTGTGCTCTTTCTTTTTGGAGTCAATTAATGGAATAAACTTTCAAACAAAACCGGATGTTTACGTAGATTCTGAAGAAATAGAATTAAACTAAAGGTAAAGTTATGTTGAACAAGGGTTTGGTTATATTTGTATTAACCAGCTCCCTTATTATGTTCATAATCTCCACTTCCCAATAATCATGTGTAATACTAATATAAAAGTACTTTTGGTCCTAGAGACGATAAGTAAAATTTTATGAATGTATATTTAAGTGCATGGATATTCATAGGAAATGGGGGGAGTGGGTAGATCCCAATGTTCACATAAAAAATTTGAAAGCCTTGTAAAATAAGGCTTTTCGACTTAATTTCAACCCCGATCACCGGTATCAAATTACCATGAACCTCACCAAAATATTAACCGCTTCTCACATTTCAAGAGCACGGTTTTTTCGTGTTTATTTTAGGAACTTTGCCTTCCCTAAATTTCTTGTATTTTATCCAGCAAGTGAAGTAACGGCTTATTGGCTAAGACACTAAAATAGTGAGGCTTAGATTTCTTTTTAATCATATGCAGACACTTTAAAGGCAGCTTTTAAAGCGTCTATTACTGCAGCATCTTTAGCAGTAAAAATTAGTGCATAAATATAAAATGAGAGATGACACAAGGTTGAGCAATATACAGGAAAATGTATCTGCTTGGTACCCGCTAAGACTAATCCATTAATAAATGAATAAAGATAAATGCTAGATCAAAGCTTTATTGTGAATAAAATAAAAAACCACAGCGAAATATTTGACTTTTATAAAAATTTAAATTAGTTTTAGTGGAAATAGGATAATAAGAAATTAGCATAATATAAAATAAGCTGATTAAACGATAAGCACAAAAGAGGCATCTGGAGTTATATCTGCATCTGTTTTTGACTACGTGAAAGGTGGGAATGTGACAATGAAGAATACAATCGGCAAAGCAATTTCTTTAGGGCTTGGTTTGGCTATTGCGGGAAAAGAGCAGGTGGAGAAGACGGTGGAGGAATTGGTGAAGAAAGGGGAGGTAACAAAAAGCGAGTCAAAGGAGCTTGTGGAGCATTTATTGCGCAAAGGGGAAGAGATGAAGAGCCAAATGGAGGCAATTGCTCGCGAGAAGGTTTCTGGGGCGTTTGCAGAGAAGGGGCTTGCAACAGCAGAAGATATAAAAAGGCTGGAGGCGCGGATTGAAGCGCTTGAACGGAAACATGCCGACAATTAAAGCGGGGAGTAGTAATGGGAGCAGGTAAACGTATTAGACAAATGCACCGCTATCGGAAAATAACATCTATTCTTGCTAGAAATGGAATTGGTTTTGTTTCGCAGAAAATGGGGTGGGAAGAGAAGTTTTTATTCCATAAAAATGCGGACCCAAAAAGCACGGGCAGGCGCATTCGTTTGCTTTTGGAAGAATTGGGCACAACTTTTATTAAGCTTGGGCAAATTGCCAGCACGAGGCCAGATCTTTTTTCGGCAGATATTTTAAATGAATTAAAAGAATTGCAGGATATGGTGCCGCCTTTTACTTATGACGAAGCGGTTCGGATTTTGGAGGAGGAGCTTGGAAGTTCTGTCACAGAATTGTTTCAGCATTTTTCAGAAGAGCCGCTTGCGGCAGCTTCCATTGGCCAGGTTCATCGGGCGGTTCTGAAAGATGGGTCTGATGTTGTAGTGAAAATTCAGCGTCCCAATATCCATTCTTTAATAGAAACAGATTTAGAAATTATCGCAGATTTGGCGCGCTTGGCGGAAAGGCGAATGGAATGGGCAAAAAGGTATCGTCTTTTGGATATTATTGAAGAGTTGTCCAGGGGATTGCTTTTGGAACTGGATTATCGTATTGAAGCGCGGAATATGGAGAAGTTTAAACAGTTTAATAAGACATTGGGATATGTCAGCATCCCAGCAGTTTATTGGGATTACTCCACAAAAAAAATATTAACGATGGACTATATTGAAGGGATAAAGCTGACTGATCATACAAAATTAGCGGATGCAGGAATAGATCGCTCTATTTTGGCGGAAAGATTGGCATATATCATTTTTCACCAAATATTAAATGTGGGCCATTATCATGCGGACCCTCATCCTGGCAATTTATTGGCGCTTTCAGATGGCAGGATTGCATTGCTTGACTTTGGCATGGTCGGCCAAATATCGCCATATACCAAAAAATATTTGGCTTCCTTTATCATTGCGCTTCGCAATAAAAGCACCAAAGGCATTATTAGAGCCATTTCGGATTTAGGCATGATTCCGGAGGATGTGGATATAAAAAAATTAACGGCAGATGTTGAAGCAATGCGGGAGAAGTATTATGATATCCCCCTTCAAGAAGTTAGCATGGGTCAAGCCATTAATGATTTATTTCATATGGCCCATCGGCATAAGATTGGGATACCGACAGAGCTAACACTTGTCGGAAAATCGCTGATGACGATGGAAGGAGTAGTGGCAGACTTAGATCCAGATTTTAGTGTTTTTGATGTGGCAGAGCCTTTTGGAAAAAAACTGATATTAGATCGTTTTAATCCATGGAAAATGATGAAGACTTGGCTTGAAGATGTGCCAGATTACATTGATTTATTAAAGGAAGCTCCACTTAGCATTAAGCAGTTCTCTAGTTTAATGAGAAAAGGAAAGATAGAAGTAGAAGTTACCTCTCCGCAATTAGAAGCATTAGTAAAAAAAATGGATCGAATGAGCAATCAAATGTCATTTAGCATTGTACTATTGGCATTAAGCATTGTAATGGTAGGCTTAATTATTGGAGTGGCGCTTAGTGGTGTGCAAACAGTGCTTTGGAAGCTGCCGATTATTGAAATAGGCTTTGTGATTGCGATGCTGATGTTTTTATGGCTGATTTATTCTATTTTTCGATCAGGGAGATTTTAAAGGAACAGGCAAGAAATAAAAGGATAAGGCCAGTTTGAAAAGACTTAATGCAGATACAGTTGCATTAAGTCTTTTTTATAGAGGAATAAACCGGATTGGATTTTAGAAGAATCAGTTTTCTTTTGTTGCCGTTTATCTTAAAATAAAATGGGTAAAGGGAGTGAAGAGAGTGGATAGTCGGATAAGAAATCTTTTTAGCTTACTAGAATCGGCTGATAAAAATGAACAATTTGCATCTTTTGCACAGTTGATGGAAGTGACATGTTTTCCGGTGGAGTGGGCATATGAAGTTTGGGATCATTTAAAAGCAGAGCTTAGGAGTCCTAATCATCATACTAGATCAAGGGCGGCCCAGTTTCTTTGCCATTTGGCAATAAGTGATCCAGAAAAAAGATTGCTGACAGATTTTCCGGCAGTTTGGAAAGTGACAAAGGATGAAAAATTTGTTACAGCAAGACATGCCCTGCAATCCATTTGGAGAATAGGGCTGGCGGGAGAAGAGCAAAAACAGATGGTGCTCGAAGCATTAAAAACGCGATTTTTGCAATGCACCGAGGAAAAGAACTACACATTAATTCGTTTTGATATTATTCAAGGAATCAGAAATTTATATGATCAATTGCAGGAAAATGATTTAAAAGAACAGGCAATGGAATGGGTTCAAGCAGAGGATAATGAAAAGTATCAAAAGAAATATGCTTCTGTTTGGAAAACGGTATAGAAAGAGGAGAAATCAATGAAGAGAAGCGTTTTACTTATGATAGCAGCATTTTTGCTGTTTACAATATTGCTTCCAGCAAATGGAACGGTTTCAGCAAAGGCAAAAGTCCTTTATACGGGAGAAACAACGGCGAGCACCTTAAATGTAAGAAAGTCGAATGGAACAAAATATAAAGTAATTGGCACATTAAAAAAAGGCTCCAAAGTAGAAGTGGTCAAAAAAGAGGGCAACTGGCTTAAAATCAACTATAAAAAGGGCTATGGCTATGTGTCTGGTACATATGTAAAAAGGATCAGCAAACTGGCATCAAAAGCAGAGAGTGAAAAAATCGTCAATAAAATGAAGACTATTGCAAAAAATCAGCAGCTGATTTTAGTAACAACAACAGAAAAAAAGGAGACAAGCGCTCTAATTCAAACATTCTCTAAAGATAAAAATGGGAAATGGAAACGGGTGAAGTCTGTAAAAGGCATTGTTGGCAAAAATGGCATTCAAAACCAAATATCTGAAGGCTCTAAAAGTACGCCGGCAGGGAAGTATACAATAACATCCGCTTTTGGGCGAAAGGCAAATCCAGGCACAAAGCTTCCATATCATCGAATCACAAGTGATGATGTCTGGGTGGATAATGTGAAATCCAAATACTACAACACCTTGCAATCAAGGAAAAAAACAGGGGAGAAATCGGAAAGCATGAATATTCCCCAGTATGATTATGGATTTGTTATTGACTATAATACCAAACGAGTGAAAGGAAAAGGCAGCGCTATATTTTTTCATATTGCCAAAGGAAACTATACGCTAGGGTGCACAGCTGTATCAAAGGATAATGTGGTGTCTGTATTAAAGTGGCTTGATCCAAAGAAAAAGCCAGTCATTATTCAAGCAGTTGAAAGTGACTTATCCAAATATTAATAAAATATAATAAACAACCAGCATCTTTGTCTAGATAGATGCTGGTTGTTTTACAGAAAAAACATTATATAAAAATAATAATGGCATCAAGCGGCCAGTTCTTTTTGTTTTATTTTGCGAGTTACAAAAGAAGAAACAAAGATGCTTATTTCATAGAGAATAAGCAAAGGGATCGTAATTAACAGCTGGGACAGCACTTCTGGCGGTGCAATAAGCCCTGCAATAATAAGGATGATAAAATAAGCATATTTTCGAAATTTTTTCATGGAAGAAGGAGACAGCATCTCGAGCCTTGTTAAAAATGAAATAAGTATAGGCATTTGAAACAATCCGCCAAATGGTAGCACAAGCTGCATCATAAATTGAAAATACGTATTTAGTCCAATTGTATTTTTCACTCCTAAGTCTTCCCCAAATTGAAACATAAATTTTAGGGCAAATGGAAATACAATGATATAAGAAAAAAGGACGCCAACTAAAAATAAGCAAAAAATAATGGGAATATAATAAAGCGCTGTCTTTTGCTCATGGGGATGAAGCCCTGGCTTAACAAATCCCCATAATTGATACAAAATTATGGGTGCAATCAATACAAGGGCAAGAATAAAGGCCATCTGCATATAAATATGAAACGCGTCTGTAACTTTAAAAACATTGAATGTTACTTCAACAGGCATATCATTTTTCTGCAGCCAAATAATAAGCGGCTTTGCAATAAGCAGTCCGATAACAAAAGCGAAAAAAAATGATATGACAATAATAATAATCCGGGTTCTCAATTCTTTTAAATGAACAGAGAGACTCATAGATTGATCATTCATTTTAATGTTTCCTTTGCAGATTCATTTTTAGCGGCAGAGTCAGATGCATCTTTTGGCTCTTCCATTAATCCCTTTGTAGCTTTTTTAAATTCCCTTAATGTTTCTCCAACAGATTTCCCTAATTCCGGTAATTTTTTTGGTCCAAAAATAATTAATGCGGCGCCCACAATCAGTGCAATATTTCCAGGTCCTAATGCCATTTTGTCGTCTCCTGTCTAATTGATCATAATTTTCATGAAAATTGTAAGTCTAATGTATTTTATTGTCAATATATTTAAATATTTGAAAGTTATTGACATGATTTACCTTGGGGTATATTATCATGGTAACAATGATAATCATTATCAATATTGCCATATAGGTTAGGAAGGGGGAGGGGCTCTTGATATCCAATTTTCATTTGGCTCCTAAAATAATGGCTTTTTTTAAGCATGCATTAATTGCCATCATTTTATGTAGCTTGTTTGGTTCTTCAGCAATGGCAGAAGAACGTCCAAATGTATCAAGGCCTTTAAATGGAATTAAACAAACCGTTAAATCACTAAAAGAAGAGGATTTTGCACAAGCAGCCGTTTATTTTCAAGAGGATAAAAAGTGGTGGACCCAAAATAAGCAGAAAATTAAAAATAAATCATACGATCTCGCCCAAAAAATGGACAGGCAAATCGCGGAAACATCCATAGGGCTTGTGACAAAGGATATGGAACAGACGCAAGCTGCTTTACATACATTGCAAGGGCTGCTAGGGGATTATCGTGATGGAAGCTATACAGATAACCAAGGAAATACAAAAATTACGCTCGCAAGCTATATTAAAAAGTTGGAAAATACCAAAAATTCAGTGGAACAAAAGGATTATGAAGCAGCTGCAGCGCAAATTCAAGACTTGCAAAAACAATGGCTGACAGTTGAAGGAGATGTTGTTAGCCAATCGCAGACGGCATATGACAATACAGAGCGTGATTTAATGCTTTTGTCCGCATACATAGAGGATTCTGCCAGCCAAATGAAAACAGCTGATGTGCTTACAGGCATGATTTCAACATTAGCTCCATTCAAAAGCACTAAATATACATGGCTTGATGCAGCATTAATTCCTTTTCGCGAAGGATTAGAAGCATTATTAATCATTGCGACATTACTGACATTTGCCAAAAAGGCGGATACTCAAAAAGCAAAAAGATGGATTGTCGGTGGAACTGCCCTTGGATTAACTGTCAGCTTACTATTGGGAATGGTTGTCGCATTTTTGCTATCAACATTAGCGTTTGGCCAAAATAATAATTTAATTAATGGCTGGAGCGGAGTAATGGCAAGTGGAATGATGCTTTATGTCAGCTATTGGCTTCATAGTAATGCAGATGTTAAAAAATGGAATGAATATGTACAGACAAAAAGTGATCAAGCCATTTCGAATGGAAAAATGGTTTCTTTTGCTGTGCTTGCTTTTTTGGCTATTGTGCGTGAAGGGCTTGAGACGGTTGTCTTTTTAATAGGGATGGCAGGAAAAATGCCGCAAGCTGAATTGATAGGCGGCATACTTGCTGGAGCAGGATTTTTATTCATTATTGCTTTTGTAATGCTGAAATTTGGCGTACGCCTTCCACTTAAACCATTTTTCCTGGCATCTAGTGGCATTGTTTTCTATTTATGTTTTAAATTTATGGGATCAGGAATACATAGTCTGCAGCTTGCTGGGGTGTTTCCATCAACCGTTATGGAATATCTCCCATCTATCCCTGTTTTAAGCATTTATCCATCCTGGTACAGTTTTTTGCCGCAGCTTTTATTTGTAACAGCAGGCCTTGGTATTATTATTCATAATCAACTAAAGAAAAATGCTGCCAAACATATTGCAGCATAAGGAGGAACAACAGATGAAAAAGCTTTATGCACTATTATTATCTGCTGTAGCAGCAGCGAGTCTTGTGGCATGCAGCTCTACAACTGGAACAACAAGTTCTAGCAATAAAGAGACCGATAAAAATGACAAAGCAACAACGATTAAAACAGAGGTTAAAGAAATGGAAAAGGAATTGCAGGCAGTGGAAGCAGCTGTAAAATCAGAAGATAAAAAAGCATTAACAGATAAAGCGGCTGCGATGCATAAACATTGGCTGGAATTTGAAAACAATGTGAGAGATGTTTATCCGCTGCTTTATACAAATGTAGAAAAATATGAAACGCCAATTTTTTATGAATCTAAAAATGACGCGCCAGACTTTAGTGCAGCAGCTGATAATGCCCAAGCTCTGAAAGAAGCTTTGAAAGACTTGGAAAACGCAAAAGAAACGAAAGAGAAAACATCTGAAGTAATAGAACAAGCTGTGAAAAACTATCAAGAATATGTTGCAGACCAAGCTGGACTTTTAGTAGATTCGACCAAAGCATTTACAGAAGCAGTAAAAGCGAACGATATAGAAAAATCAAAAGAATATTATGCAGAATCTCGTGTGTATTATGAAAGAATTGAACCAATTGCAGAAAGTTTTGGAGAGCTGGATCCGAAAATTGATGCGCGAGTTAATGATGTAGAAGATAAGTCGCAATGGACGGGTTTTCATGTAATAGAGCAGGCTATCTGGGAGAAAAACTCATTAGAAGGCATGGATAAATATGCAGATCAGTTAATGACAGATGTTTTAGCACTGCAAACAGAAGTGGCTAAACTTACGCTTGAGCCAAAGCCGATGGTAGCAGGAGCAATGGAGCTGTTGAATGAGGCGGCAACAACAAAAATTACAGGAGAGGAAGAAGCGTACTCTCATATTGATATAGTAGACCTAAATGCTAATGTGGAAGGCTCAAAGGTTGTTTATCAGGCGATTATTCCTGCATTAAATGAAAATGATGCTAAATTAGCAGATGATATTGACGATGCTTTTAATAAAATGGAGGAAATTCTCGCTAAATATAAAAAAGGCAATGGCTTTATTGCTTATACGGATTTAAAAGAACAACAAATCAGGGAAATAAGCGATCAATTAAGTCATTTGTCTGAGCTGATGTCGCAAACTGGGAAAATCTTTTAAGCGGTGAGGGGGTAGGTCATGAAAACAGATAAAGGGACTGCAGCAAATTCTGAAGCAGAACAATCAAATGAGAATAGCGAAAAAGGACTAACACGCCGTGAGCTATTGAAGCTGTCTGCTGTTGCTGGAGCAGGAATTGCCATTGGCGCATCAGGTCTTGGCACGATTCTGAATGTAGCAGATAAAGTGGAGAAAAAGGCAGCAAAGTCGTCTGCTGCCTCTTTAAAGGAAGAGGGAATTGCCTTTTATGGAAAGCAGCAAGCTGGCATCATTACTGCTCAACAAACCTATTGCTATATTGCTAGTTTTGATTTAAAAACAGAAAATCGAGCAGAAGTAATAGAGCTTTTGAAAACATGGACGAAATTTGCAGATCTAACAACAAGCGGCGGCACTTTAAAAAGTTTGGACAATGATCTGCTGCCGCCAAACGATACAGGGGAGGCAGCAGATCTTGGCATTGCCAATTTGACGATTACGGTTGGGTACGGCTCAACTTTTTTTGAGAAAGACGGAAAAGATCGTTTTTCCATTAAAGCCAAAAGACCCAAATATTTAGAGAAGATTCCTCATATGGCCCATGATAGTTTAGCAGAAAAATATTGTGAGGGAGATATCTGCATTCAAGTCTGTGCAAATGATCAGCAGGTGGCTTTTCATGCAATCCGGAATATGATTCGTTTATCTTCGGGGACGGCAACAGTTAAATGGCTGGAAGAAGGATTTTTGCGTGCTCCAGCTGATAAAACTCCGCGCAATTTATTTGGTTTTAAAGACGGCACAGCCAATAGGGAGCATGAGACAGAGGAAGGCTACAGCAAGATTGTTTGGGCTGAAAATGGAGAGCCAGAGTGGATGAAACATGGTTCGTATTTAGGTTATCGCAAGATTCGCATGCTTTTGGAAATTTGGGATCGCTCCTCATTGTTTGATCAAGAGGAAACATTTGGACGGAAGAAGCAGTCTGGTGCGCCATATGGGAAAAAGCATGAATTTGACGCAGTAGATGTATCGAAACTGCCGGCAGATTCTCATGTGCGTTTAGCAAAGAAAACGAAGCAGCAAATGCATCGCAGAGCTTATTCTTATACATCTGGCATGGATAATCAAACAGGGACATTGGATGCTGGATTATTATTTATTTGCTTTACAAGCAATCCTGCTGTCCAATTTCTGCCGATGCTAAGGATAATGGGCAAAATGGATAAGCTAAATGAATACACCATTCCGATTGGAAGTGCACTATTTGCTTGCCAAGGAGGACTTCGGCCAGGGGAATTTTTTGGACAGAAAATATTTGAGGAAACAGCTTAACAAAAAAACTCCACTTTATTGTTGGAGTTTTTTTTGCATGCTTTTATCTGTTTCGGCCACTTTATCCAGAATAGAAATAGCATTAATTAAATGATTGTTAAATATTTTTTTAGCTACAGATAAAAGCTCAATAATAGCTGGGTCACGCAAAGAGTAGATAACCCGGTTGCCATCTTTTGTTCCACTTACAATATTTTTTGCACGGAGTACAGTTAACTGTTGAGAGACTGCTGATCCTTCCATGTCTAATAAAGTTAATATTTCATTCACACTTTTATCCTCTTCCGCTAATATTTCTAAAATCTGAATTCTGAGCGGATGGGCTAACGCTTTAAAAAAATCTGCTTTAAATTGTTGTATTTCTAAATTCAAATAGCATCCTCCCTTGTTATATCATTAATTCATTGCGGTAATGGAAGCTTTTTTTGTTTGGCATCGACAATATTTAAATCAGTGCATTCTTTAAATACAAACTTGCTGCAATGAGAGCATGTTTGATGATTTAATTGTTTTAACGCATAGTCTATACCATCACCAGTATGGTTGAAAAAACGATCCTCTCCTATTAGATCATATAATCCCGTTTTCCTTAGCATTTCTTGAGGCTGTGAATTCATTTCACAAATAATTACGATGCCATGTTTGGAAAAACTTTTAACAATATTAGAAAAGTAGGCCTCGCCTGTAATATCCATAAATGGCACATTCCCCATTCTTAGAAGCAGAACTTTTGGTGTATAGTGAATGGTTTGTCTTATTGTTTGTTCAAAGGTTTGTGCAGCACCAAAAAATAGAGGACCCTCTACATTAAAGATACTTATTTGTGGACATCCATGGGTAATAGGCTCATCTATTGCTTCTAATTTATTGTTCAAATTAGGCAGGACATTAGATGTTTTCATTATATCACTCATTCGCTTTGTGAAAATAATAATTGCTAAAATAAGACCAATCTCAACCGCTGTAGTTAAATCAAAAAATACGGTTAATAAAAATGTGACGATAAGAACGAAGGAATCTCCTGATTTTGTTTTTAGAATGGAGCGAAAAACATACTGTTCACTCATATTCCAACTGACAACCATTAATATTGGGCTCATGCTTGCAAGGGGAATCTTTCCAGCAAGCGGTGCAAAAATGACAAGTATCAATAATACGGTAACTCCATGAATAATACCAGAAATTGGAGATACTGCCCCGTTTTTAATATTAGTGGCAGTTCTTGCAATTGCACCAGTTGCTGGAATTCCGCCAAATAATGGTGTCACCATATTGGCTATGCCTTGCCCAATCAATTCTTTATTACTATTATGTTTGCAGGTTGTCATCCCGTCAGCAACAACAGCAGATAATAATGATTCTATGGCGCCAAGAATAGCAATAATAAAAGCTGGTTTAATCAGCATAAGAATCCTGTCAACAGAAAAATCAGGGACAGAAAAAACGGGCAGTGCACTTGGAATTCCTCCATAAGTTGACTCAATGGTTGCTACTTTATCTGGAAAGAACCATGCCGCAATAATCGTTGAAACCACAAGTCCGATAAGTGGACCTGGAATGCTAGGAAATATTCTAGGTGAGATGAGAATAATAAAAAAACAAATAAGTGCAATGATAATGCTATAAAAATTTACTGTTTCTAAATGTAAGAAAATTTCGTGCATATTGGCGATGAATGCTTCATGTTTTTTGATATTTTCCAATCCGAGAAAATTGCTAATCTGCCCAGTGAAAATGATAACAGCAATACCGGATGTAAAGCCAATAGTTACAGGTTTAGGAATATATTTAATTAAAGTTCCTAATTTTAATGCTCCCATTAAAATTAAGATAATTCCTGCCATAAATCCAGCAATTAGCAAGTTTTCAAACCCATAGGAAAGTACGATGCCTAATATAATGGGGATAAATGCTCCTGTTGGTCCACCAATTTGATATTTAGAACCACCCAATAGAGAAATAAGAATTCCAGCAACAATAGTCGTATAAATGCCGAACTCTGGTTTAGTGCCTGAAGCAATTGCAAAAGCCATTCCAAGAGGCAATGCTATAATGCCGACAATAATGCCAGAAGTTAAATCTTTTTGGAAGGAAGATAATTTGTAGTTTGCAAATCGACTGTCGGTTATTTTTAACTTTTTCATCGTAACCCTTCTTTATTTAATATTAGTATATCTGATTATTTGAATATACTAATATGAATTTACACCTGTATCTCTAAATAGTCAAAAAAAATTTTTGTGACAAGAAGGAGGAAAAAATGTAAAAATTCTCAAAGTGTATTTACAAGGTTAACTTACTGCCTTATATTCTAAATAGTATAAAAATTTAACCGTTAGTAAAGTTTTTAGGAGGAGGCGGGGAAGGAAAGATTTTTTAGATATACTTATCGTTGTCATTATCTTGTTATTCCTATGCTATTGGTTCCCACTTTTTATTTAAAAAACAAACGGCTGCTTCCACTAATTATTGTTCACGTGATAAGTGATAGTTTATCTGCTGTGTCCTTTTATTTTTTACGGTAATAAATAACAATCAATAGGGGAGAGATCTAGTTGATTATTCTTAAAAATATCAATTTACTTTTGCGTTTTTTATTGGAAATTACTGTATTAGTTTCGGTGGGATACTGGAGTTTTAACTTGTATGTAAATTGGATAATGAAAATAATTATTTGTCTTTTTACAATAGTGGTGATTAGTACTGTTTGGGGCAGCTTCATTGCTCCTAATTCAAGTCATCAAATAAAGATGCCTTATCGACTTCTTGTTGAATTATTAATATTTGGGATAGGAGTTGGAGCATTCTATTTTGCTGGGAGAATTCGATGGAGTATCCTGTTTGCAGGGCTTGTTTTAGTAAATCTGTTTTTTCTTTTTCTTTGGAAACAATAGAAATTGTTTTTCATTTTACCAGGGAGAGAAGCTGTGGAAATCATCACTTATATGGAGAAAAGCTGCCCTGTTGTTTTCTTTTTTTTAGGCTATTTTCGTAAAGATTGTTGCTTTTGAATACTATTTTAAAAAATTTAGTGGAATGGAGCGGAGGACACTCGACTCCTGCGGGAAATAGAGGAAAGGTTGAGACCCCGCAGGCAAAGCCGAGGAGGCTCAACTTCCTCCCCGCGGAAAGCGAGTGTCCGGAGCGCAATGGAACGAATTTCTTTTTTAACACTTGACTATATAAAAAACAACAAAGTATGCGAAAACAGCCTTTTTTTAATAGTTCTTTTTTGTTCTATTTTAGTAGCTAATCATAAAAAAACCTGCAAATAATGACAAGCCATTGTTTGCAGATTGCTTCTTTTCTAAATAATTTTTCACTTTTGAGGCAGTCTCGTTAAAAATTAAGCTTCTTCTTCTTCAATAAACGGTTTGTTAATAAAATAATACATAAAGCCCATAAAGAATACGCCACCGATTAAATTCCCTATCGTAACAGGGATGATATTGCGAATAACGCTGACAAAATTGATTGCGGGGTCTTGATTTAATACTAATGCAATAGCGAATGTACACATATTTGCAATGCTGTGTTCATATCCAGAGATAAAGAAACAGAAAACAAACAGCACCATAGCGAACAGTTTCGGGCCATCGCCTTTTAATGTCATTGGAATAAAAAATGCTAAGCAAACGAGCCAGTTACAAAGGATTGCTCGGAAAAACAGTTCCGAAATAGGAGCATGGACTTTATGCTCAGCCACATTTAACAAAAATCCATTTACTTCTGATGAATTGAATAGTCCCGTCAAATAAATTAATAAGGCAAATGTTGCCGCTCCTAAAATATTGCCTGCATAGCTTGTGCCCCAAACTTTAAATACATCAGACCATGGGATTTTTTTGCGCAGTGCAGCATATGTAAAATAAAAGGTATTTCCTGTAAATAAATCGCCGCCCCCATATGCAATTAAGATAATCGCCGCACCGAATACAAGGGCTGCCATTGGATAGGCCATTGGCGAGTCTTCCATATAAAAGAAGTTGCCGGTTTTAAAAGCAACGATAACTCCAAAACCAATAAACATGCTTGCGACCATAGAACGAAGAATAGATCGGAATTGACTTTGCTTAAATATTTTTAATTTTTTTAATGCCAAAGCCTCTACTTCCGCTAAATATTTAACTTCCAAATCAGTAACCCCCTAAAAGACTAATTAAAACAAGCATAACTTTTCATAAGGAAAATGCTCCTGCATCATAATAGCTTGTTTTATATGTAGTGAAAATATCTTTATTAAGTGTACAAAATTTGTCGATATTTGGCTATGCAGCAGCAAAAAAATATTTTAAATTTTGTCAAAATTATGTCGGAGCATAGAGGGAAATAAATCTTCTATTATCTAATATTCCTCTAAATAAATAAAACTAACCATGTTATTTCTTAATGAATAGAATGGAGTGGATAATCTCTACTTTCTAATCAAAGCAGCAAAAGAAAGGGGATAATGCTAGAACCAAAAAACTAAATTATCTGTAAATATGCATAATTCATTCATTAGTTTTCTGAAAAATCAGTTATAAATGTTGGGTAATAAAAAGCGATACAGTGAATAAGTATCTTATTATCAAGGTTTTTATATTGGAAATAAAAAGTATAAGTTTTCATGTAATATTTTCTTACAAATGTATAGACTTTATATTTATTCAATTTTACAATGTATGTAAGTAGAATTTTTTAATATAAAGGGAGTGAACCGTCTATGATGCCAGTCTATCGCATCTCCATGCTAGTAAAAGATCAACCAGGAGTATTGGCTCGTGTATCCAATTTATTTGGTTCATATGGCGTCAATATTGAACGGATAACAACAAAAAAATATAAAAAAGAAGAAACAACACGCATCCGCATAGCAAGCTGTGCAGAAGATATTCAAGTACAGAATTTAGTGGTCGGTCTGCAAGGGCTAGTAGATGTCATGGAAGTAGAAACTGCCGCCGTGCAGCAATCGCCGCTGCAGCAAAAGCTTCATGAGAAGGCAAATGCTATCCAGGAATTGAAAGCTCAGAGAACATTAAGCAAAAAAGTTTCCTTTTGGCTGGTGGCATGCAGTTTATTCCTCACTTTGTTTGGAACAAATATTCCTGCCTCTCTTTACACTTTATATCGCCAGGAGTGGGGCCTTTCCTCTGGCATGATTACATTAGTCTTTGCTATTTATGCTTTTACAGTTATTCCTGCGATTATAGTTGCTGGACAGCTCTCCGATCAAATAGGGCGAAAAAGAGTCCTGATTCCCGGTATATTTTTTGCTATCATTGGCACATTTTGCTTTACAATTGCAAACGGAGTAGAAATGCTTCTTGTCGGAAGATTATTTCAAGGGCTGTCTGTTGGGATATTAAACGGAGTGGCAGTCGCTGCACTAACCGAATTAGATGAAAAGAGAAACACTAAAAGAACAGCGCTGATTTGTGCACTTGCTGTTACGCTGGGCAATGCAATCGGTCCAATTCTTTCAGGTTTGCTAGGGGATTTTGCTCCATTACCATTAAGATTATCTTTTTATGTTCATCTATTATTTATCGTTCCTATTTTTATTGGCCTATTCTTTTTAAATGAAAATGTTCGTCCAGGCCTGCAGCCTGTTCAGCTAAAGAAACCATTTGTGCCAAAAGACATAATAAAGCCATTTATTCTTGCTTCTTGCACTTCATTTGTAGCATGGTCCATCATAAGTATGTTTATGTCAATTATACCGGCAAATTTATCAAGTTTTACAAAAATAAACAGCTTAACCATTTCAGGCATTGTAGTGGCATTAGGGCTAGTTGCAGCCGCCGCTAATCAAATTTTGCTAAAACAGCTCTCTTTAAAGAAAATGATTGCGATTGGCTATAGCTTATTAGCGCTTGGACTTATTTTGCTGGTGCTGACAATAAGCACTAAATCTTTGACGCTTTTATTGGTTTCCGCCATTTTAATCGGTGGAGGAAATGGGCCGGCATATGCGGGAAGCTTAGCATTAGTGAATGAAGCAGCACCAAATAGAATGAAAGGTAATATTGTGTCTACCTTTTTTGTGATTACCTATTTAGGTGTGAGCATTCCTGTTATCTGTTTAGGCTTTCTTTCCCAAGCAATAGGGGTGGCGGCAGCTGTAAACAGCTATGTTGTCTTAATGGGAATCATTATGGCCATCATAATTATATATGGAATCAAACAGCAAAAACAGATTTTTCAACAATAGACTGAAATAAAAGAAAGCAACAATCGGGCTTTTGCTCAATAAGTTTCTACCTATTTAGAATCCTCTCTTTGAGGTTGCGAAAGCCCGTTAATGAGTGATAAAAAATGGGAGCACTAAAAAAGCAAGAATGCAGTTTCCTCTAACTGCATTCTTGCTTTTTTTAGTCTTTGCTTAATTTGCGTGCCACGACATTGCCAAGCGATTGGATGCATTGAACAATGATGACAAGAATAAAAATAGTGGTGTACATTACAGTAGGCTCAAAGCGCAAATGTCCATATTGGTAGGCAATATCACCTAGTCCGCCTGCACCTACTAGACCTGCCATGGCTGTTGCACCAATTAAACCGATAGTTGCAATAGTAAGGCCAAGGATAATAGAAGAACGAGCTTCGCGAATCAATACACTCCAAATAATTTTAAATGTGCTGATTCCCATTGATTGATAGGCTTCAATTACTCCCTTATCAACACCCAAGATAGAGGATTCCATTAATCTTGCGATATAAGGAGCAGTGTATACGACAAGTGGGACAATAACACCTTGTACGCCTATTGTTGTTCCAGCAATAAGTTTTGTAAAAGGAAGAATAAAAAATAGCAGAATAATAAATGGAATAGAACGAATGACATTTATTATCGTATTCATGATCGTATAAAAAACAATATTTTCCGCTTGTCCACCTTTACGAGTCAAAACAAGCAAAACACCTAAAGGCAAGCCAATAATAATTGAGATTATAAGAGAAATGCTTGTCATTTGTACAGTCTGCCAAAAGGCCTCTTGAATGACTTCTCCCCAATCTTCCCAAAATGTTCCCATATTATTGATTCACCTCTTCTACTAAAATATTTTTCTCTTTAAGAAATTGAATGGATTTGTCCACTTCTGCTGTTTCCCCATCAATATGAACAAGCAATTTTCCTACAGACTGGTCTTTAAGCTGGTCGATTCCACCTGCAATAATGCTCGGCAGAACATCAAATTCTTTTGCTAGCATAGCTAAAAAAGGATCTTTGGAGGAATCGCCGATAAATGTTAAAGAAACTATTTTGCCTCGTTTTGGCAAAGAATCTACAAAATGTTCGGGAACCTTTATGCCAGCTTCTCCATAAACAAATTGTTTTGTACGTAAATGTTTTGGATTGGAGAAGATATCAAGAACTTTTCCTTCTTCTACGATTTCTCCATTCTGCATGACAGCTACACGATCACATATGCGTTGAATAACATCTAATTCATGGGTGATTAAAAAGATGGTAATGCCAAGTTCCTTATTCACTTGCAATAACAAATCAAGAATCGATTCTGTTGTATTGGGATCAAGAGCGCTTGTTGCTTCATCGCTTAATAAAATTTCCGGTTCATGAGCCAATGCGCGTGCAATAGCAACCCTTTGTTTTTGACCACCAGACAATTGGCCTGGATATACATGATGTTTATCGCTTAAACCAACAATGTCTAAATATTTATCTGCCCGTTTTTTTATTTCCTCTTTAGGCACACCCTCCAGTTTTAAGGGGATGGTGATATTTTCATAGACAGTAGCAGTTTTTAAGAGGTTATACCCTTGGAAAATCATGCCGATTTTCCGTCTGACCTTTTGAAGATCCTTTTTGTTTAGAGAGGTTATATCGACATTGTTTATTAGAACTTTTCCAGTTGTAGGCTTCTCTAATAGATTGACACATCGAATCAATGTACTTTTCCCTGCGCCGCTATAACCAATTACTCCAACAATTTCACCCTTTTGGATAGTAAGGGAAACGTTTTTCAACGCTTCCACCGTTTTTTTTCCAACATTAAATGTTTTTGACACATGTTGCAGACTTATCATGCTAGAACCTCCTTACCAGCTTGGAACTACAGAACCATTAAATGTTTCTTCAATAAATTGTTTTACTTCATCGTTTTGATAATATTTTTTAAGCTTCTTAATTGCTTCATCATTTTTATTTGCATCACGAGCAACTACATAGTTTGTATAAGCGTTGTTTTCTAACTCTTCATGGAAAATAGCGTCATCTTTTAAGGTTAAACCTGCACCCATTGCAAAGTTTGTATTGATGGCTGCCGCAGCAACTTCTCCTAATTGAGATGGCAGCTGTGCAGAATCCAATTCTAAAACTTCTAAGTTCAGTTTATTTTCAGCAATATCTTTTTTAGTTGCTTTTTCGCCAGTTCCTTCTTTTAATTTGATTAAGCCAGATGCTTCAAATAATTTAAGGGCACGGTATTCGTTGCTTGGATCATTAGGCACGGCAATTTTGTCGCCTTTTTTAATATCGTCAATACTTTTTACAGAGCTGGAGTAAATACCCATAGGGAAGGTTAATGTTTTAAAAACCTCACTAATTTTATAGCCTTTGTCAGCTTTTTGTGCGTCCAAAAACTGCTTTGTTTCATAGCTGCTTAAATCTAAATCGCCATCATCTAAAGCGGTATTTGGAGTGTTATAGTCATTAAAAACTTTCAGTTCAATTTCTAAGCCATCTTTTGCTGCAATTTCTTTTACTTTTTCCATTACTTGTTCATGGGGTCCGCCAGTTACTCCAATAAGTAATTTTTCAGTGCTGAGTGCTTTTGTTTTTTCCTCGTCTTTTCCACACGCTGAAAGAATAATCAATAAAGATAAAAGTGCAGATAAAAGTGCAAATGTTTTTTTCATCTTTGTTTCCCCCTATATTTAACTGTTTTAGAACTTAAACAATACAAAAACCACTTCTCTGACAAGAGAAGTGGTACCAATTCTAGTAGCTTCTCTTATCTTTACAAAACAAATAAGTTTTGTAGGAATTAGCACCTGAATTAATAAATAATTTGGTTGCCGGGCTTCATTGGGCCTTTCCCTCCGCCTCTCTAGATAAGAAATTTATGTATTTTGTAAGTTCAAATTAATTAGTTAAAATATATAATTCATAAACTAAAAAGTCAACCATTTTTTTATATTTATAATTTTATAAAAAAAGTGAATTTTCTTATATTTTTAAGTTTAAAAGGTATAAAGCAGCTTATTTCGATATATAATGGATAGTAAATTTAGAAGCTGTCGCCAACTCCTTTGTTTCCCCCTAAAATATAGAGAGAAAAGGCGCAGCAGACTGATATATGGAGATTCCAATAAAAATGCAAAGAGATGAGATTTCTAAAGCTGTAGAGAAGATAAGGCGGTTTAGCGCATCTAAAAGCAATCATCTATATGGAAACAGGCAAAAATAAAAAAAATGTCGAAAATAGTTGCTTTTTCTTTTTGAGAGTTATATAATAAAAAACGTGTTCAAGAGACACAAGGGAAAATTAAATGTGCGGGTGTAGTTTAATGGTAAAACCTCAGCCTTCCAAGCTGATGTCGTGGGTTCGATTCCCATCACCCGCTCCATACATAACTAGTCACAACGCAGTGTTTCGTTTCATTTATAAGAACGAAGCATTGCGTTTTTTAATGTTTTTACAGAAAAAAGACTAATTATGTATAGCAATTCTTCTGCTTATAAGCGGGTTTGCTGTGAAAGCAGAAGAAGTGGCAAAGATTAATCAATAATAGCCAGATGGCCTTCTCCGCCATGGATTTGAATAAACATATTCATTAATGATTCGATCATTTTTGCAGCTGTTGCAATAGGAGTAGAGGGCTGCAAATAAACAATTTGGACAGCATTTTTTGTTTCAAATGTTACTGGTGCTCTGTTAGAATCGACAAAGGGGCTTCCAAATGGTCCTGATTTATCTGCACTAATAATCAAATGTTCAAGAGAATTGCTTCTTCCATTTAAGCCGGTATAGTGTTCGTCTTTTTTCCCAATTTGCATGGCTATATTTTCAGAAATATTGCGGGCATCATAAATGCCAATAGGCACGCCAAATTGAAGGGAAAAGAAATTATTCAAATCGATGCTGCTGTTAATTGGCTGCAAGTAATTTTGTTTTTTAATTCGCCTATATAAGGCTTCAGCAGAATGGCGATAGCGATTTGGATCTTTTCCAGTCGCTTTAAAGATTTCTCGCCACTCTTTAATAGAAGGAATATCATTTATATTGGCATTTTCTAAATCAAAGTAGATGGATTCTTGGAAAAGCTGCAGTCTTCCTTTAATCATTTGGGGAGATGGAATAACCTCGATATCGCTATAATTAATTATTCCAATTTTAAAATCTGGGACAATTTGTTTTAATTCCTTTGAAATAGAAATAGTATGCAATCTAGCAACCTCCATTTATTAGATATGGTATATTCTATCTTAATTATTTTTGAAATCCAAAGAATAAGGAGGGATTTCGTGAATTATGCACAATTAAAGCAAGATATTATAGAATACAGCAAAACAATTGGAATTGATAAAATTGGTTTTACTAGTGCAAGTACGTTTGAAGAAATGAAAATTCGTCTAGTGGAGCAGCAGGCGCTAGATTATCAATCCGGTTTTGAGGAAAAGGATATAGATAAGCGGGTCGATCCTTCTTTATTAATGGACAAGCCAAAATCAATTATTTCTATAGCTCTTGCTTATCCTTCGAAAATGAAAGAGCGGGTTGTCAGCAAAAAAGGGGCAAGGAGGGGGATTTTTTGCCGAGCTTCGTGGGGAACAGATTATCATGTTGTGCTAAAGGATCGTCTGCAGAAATTAGAGCAATTTATTATGGAAAAAGTTCCAGAAGCACGATGCAAATCAATGGTTGATACAGGAGAACTAGTTGATCGAGCAGTTGCCCAACGCGCGGGCATAGGGTGGTCAGGAAAAAACTGTGCGATTATTACTCCTGAATTCGGATCATATGTCTATTTAGGGGAAATGATTACTAATCTGCCTTTTATTCCAGATACACCAATGGAAGATCAATGCGGATCCTGCAATAAATGTGTGGAAGTGTGTCCAACAGGGGCTTTAATACAAGGTGGGCAATTAAATGCCAAAAGATGCATTGCCTTTCAAACTCAAACTAAGGGCTTTCTTGCAGAGGAATTCCGAGAAAAGTTAGGGAATCGAATATATGGATGCGATACTTGCCAAACAGTTTGCCCTAAAAATAAAGGCATGGATTTTCATAATCACCCTGAAATGGAGCCGGATCCGGAAATTGCCAAGCCCCTTTTGCAGCCCCTCTTGCATATTAGCAATAAAGAATTTAAAGAAAAATATGGATATATATCTGGTTCCTGGCGCGGAAAAAAACCGATACAGCGAAATGCCATCATCGCACTTGCCCATTTTAAAGAAGAAGGTGCGGTAGACGATATTATTCTTGTGATGAATAAAGATCCCAGACCTGTATTAAGAGGCACAGCAGCATGGGCATTAGGGAAAATCGGCGGACAATCTGCAAAAGCAGCATTGGAACATGCATTAATAAAAGAAGATGATGAAGAAGTATCAGCAGAAATAAAAGCGGCTTTTGCACGACTTTCATCATAACCACTATATGTCAAAAAAAGCAGAGGGATGGGCAGCCATCCTTCTTTTTTATGCCAAAGCACAAAAGAGGGGCGCAATTTTAACATAAACCTAGCAAGAACAGTCATATCTTTATTGGGAAGGGAGTGAATGATTTTTGAAGCAGCAGCTGCTTGAATTATTGGAAAAAAGAATGCAACAATGTATTTCCCCCGGGAGAACTTCTGCGATGGATAATAAATTGGAACGGAAACAGGCTATCTTTGCCAAAAGAAATGCTGAAATTGTAAAGGTAAAGGGGAAAGGGAAAATTGATTATATAAATCCGTTGCCAGAAGGGAAGAAAGTTTATTATACGGTGCATTTGCAATATTTCATTAAGCAGAAGGATTTTTTTTATATAGAAGAAGAGAGGGAAAAAAGACAAGGATTATTTTATAAAGGGGTACTGATTGAGGATGAGGAGGTCCCCATCTCCTTTGCATCAGAAGAAATAGGCTTTTCGGAGGAAGAAGTGCCAGCTGAAGAAGAGGAAATGCACAAGGACAGAAGCTATACGTATGATCGGCTCAAAGCAGTTCAATATGCAGAAAGGTGGTGGAACAGCTATAATCCCGCTTATAAAAAGTTTGAGGTGGATTGCACAAATTACATTTCTCAATGTGTGCATGCTGGGGGGGGACAGATGCATGGCTATCCAAATCGAAATAAGGGATGGTGGATGCAGAATAATAACTGGAGCTATAGCTGGTCTGTCGCAAATGCATTTCCAAGGTATTTAGCATCCTCCACAAAAGGCTTGCGGGCAAAAGAAGTAAAAAATGCAACGGAATTATTATTGGGCGATGTAATTTGCTATGATTTTCAGGGAGATGGAAAGTATGATCATACGACCATTGTAACAGGCAAAGACGAGAATGGAGAGCCTTTAGTAAATGCCCATACGTATAATAGCAGAATGAGATATTGGAAGTATGAAGATTCATCTGCTTATACTCCAAATATCAGATATAGATTTTTCACTATTGTAAATAATTAAAATATACGCGTAAGAATGGAGAGTATTATTGTTTTTAGAGAAAGTTGTGTATAATAATGACTAAAAGCAGCAATTATTTATAGAGGTGACAATCGCTTTGGCAATACATATTGTATTATATCAACCACAAATTCCGTCTAATACTGGAAATATTGCACGCACATGCGCTGCAACAGATACGGTTCTTCATTTGATACGTCCACTTGGATTTTCTACAGATGATAAAATGTTAAAAAGAGCAGGACTTGATTATTGGGAGTTTGTAGATATTCATTATTATGATTCTATTGAAGAATTTTTTGCAAAAAATGAAGGAGGAGAGTTTTTCTTTCTAACTAAATTTGGAAAGAAAACCTATTCTGACTTTGATTACAGCGAGCAAGAAAAAGAGTATTTCTTTATTTTTGGCAGAGAAACAACGGGACTTCCAGAGGAAATCAGAGAAAATAATAAGGAGCGTGCATTGCGTATTCCAATGAATAATAATGTTCGCTCATTAAATCTTTCCAATACGGCAGCAATTCTTGTATATGAAGCGCTGCGTCAGCAAAACTATCGGGATTTAGTGAAGTAATTGTTCCAAAGAAAAAAGCTGCAAAGTGATTTTGCGGCTTTTTTCTTTGCCTTGCTTAAAGGAATAAAAAGAGCATTTTTGCAAAAAAATGGATATAGAAAATTTTACCAAACAAAAAGACGAAGCAAAGAGTGAAGCATAAAAAAGTTCTTAAGCAAATTAGTAAAAGAAAGTTTAGTATTTCATTATAATATGGGTACGTTACTTACTAAAAGCATTTGTTTATGGATGTTTTTAATAATATAAAAAAGAAATGGACTGACACATCATTTTATCTATTGTGTTTCACCACGCATTCTAATAAAAAGGGAAGTGTAGAATATGAATTCAGTTATTGACACAATTACAGGACATCGATCTGTTCGCAAATTTAAGGATATGGACCTGTCAAATGAACAGGTGGAAAAAATTGTCCAAGCAGCCCAAAGTGCTTCAACCTCAAGTTTTATGCAGGCATATAGCATTATCGGCGTTACAGATAAAGAGAAGAAGAAAAAACTTTCTTTATTGGCAGGCAATCAATCTTATGTAGAAAATAATGGGCATTTATTTATATTTTGTGCGGATCTGCATCGCCATTTTACAGCCGCAGAAATGGAAGGAAAAGATATATCGGCTTCTTTAGAAACAACAGAGAAATTTATGGTAAGTGTCATTGACGCTTCTTTAGCTGCCCAAAATGCTAGTATTGCAGCTGAGTCAATGGGGCTTGGCATTTGCTATATTGGCGGATTGCGCAATAATTTGCCAGAAGTTTGCGCGTTATTAAATATACCAGAAAGAGTAATTCCACTATTTGCGCTTGTTGTCGGATATCCAGATCAGCATACAGAGAAAAAGCCAAGAATAGCATTTAACCATATTTATCATAAAAATGAATATAAGCAAGATATGGATATATACAAAAAAGAGCTTGAAGAATATAATCAGGTCATTTCTGCTTATTATCAAGAGCGCACAGGAAATCAGCGCAGTGATACATGGACGGCTCAAATGGTGGGAATGTTAGAGGGGAAATCGCGTTTATATATGAATGAATTTATAAAAAAGAAAAAAATGGATTTGCGATAAAGTGAAAAGGGTGATTACGTCTTCCGCTGATTGTTAGTTGCACAAATCAGACTTTTACAAATAAGGTTCTATCCATCTAGATTTTTCGTTTTCTCTCTTCATCACTTAGGCGGGGGCAGAAGTCTGTTGAATAGTGATAAAGGAATTTTGCTAAAGATGTGCTGGAAAGCTTTAATTCATGGAAATGCAAAAGCCTGTTTTGGCTTATGCTGTGGATTCGATTCGTCCGATCATTCAGGAAAGAAAAAATAATAGACAAAAAGCGGCTGAGTGCATCGGCTGCTTTTTTGTCTTGCAAGCGAATGGATATGGTAGATTGTTCCTTTTGGAAAAAGAATTCAGAAAAAAATAAAAATTATTTTAATAATATAGAACGTTGCCGCATAGATTAAAACAAATGCTTATCCATATCTTTTTCAAAACTACTAAAAGTTTTGAGAGGAGACTTGCTTTTGCAGAAAGAGTTTTTTTCTCTATATATTAGTACTGAAAAAACTATTCTTTCTTTTAAGCATGTTCGTACACTGTAGTGCATACATTATATTATTCGTCTCTGAAAATGTGACAGGGGAGGTCCATATGAATATCTTAAAAAAAATCGAGATGTACAGACAAGAGGAAGAGTTGTTGAAATGGGAAGGGACTTTTGGTGAATATTTGGAAATATTGAGAGAAAAGCCTTGGGTAGCCCAATCTGCGCATTCAAGAGTATACAATATGATTAAAGATGCGGGTATTGATGAAGTAAATGGGAAAAAGAAATATAAATTTTTCTCTGATCAATTGTTTGGTTTAGAGGAGCCGTTAGAAAAATTAGTAGAAGAATATTTTCATCCTGCAGCCAAGCGTTTAGATGTAAGAAAACGGATATTGCTGTTAATGGGGCCAGTCAGCGGAGGGAAATCAACCCTTGTTACGATGCTCAAAAGAGGATTAGAAGCATACACTTATACAGAAAAGGGCGCTGTTTATGCAATTAAAGGCTGCCCAATGCATGAAGACCCACTTCATATGATTCCGCATAATCTTCGCAAAGATTTTTATGACGAATATGGTATTCGAATTGAAGGAAATTTATCCCCACTTAACTTAATGCGATTACAAGAAGAATATAATGGAAGAATTGAAGATGTAATGATAGAACGAGTCTTCTTTTCCGAGGATAAACGGACAGGTATTGGAACATTTAGTCCATCTGATCCAAAGTCACAAGACATTGCCGATTTAACCGGAAGCATTGATTTCTCGACAATTGCCGAGTATGGGTCAGAATCAGATCCACGCGCCTATCGCTTTGATGGGGAATTGAATAAGGCAAACCGAGGAATGATGGAGTTTCAAGAGATGCTAAAATGTGATGAAAAATTCCTGTGGCATTTGCTTTCATTAACACAGGAAGGAAATTTCAAAGCAGGAAGATTTGCGCTGATATCTGCTGATGAACTGATTGTAGCGCATACTAATGAAACAGAATACCGCTCCTTCATTTCAAATAAAAAGAATGAAGCGCTGCATTCCCGTATTATTGTAATGCCAGTTCCATATAATTTAAAAGTAACAGAAGAAGAAAGAATTTATGAAAAAATGATTATGGAAAGTGATGTGGCAGATGTTCATATCGCTCCACATACATTAAAAATAGCGGCAATCTTTACAATTTTGACTCGTCTAAAAGAGCCGAAAAAGGGCGATATTGATTTAGTGAAAAAAATGCGCCTATATGATGGCCAGAACGTAGAAGGATTTAGTTCAGCGGATGTAAAAGAGCTGCAGCATGAGTACACAGATGAAGGCATGAGCGGAATTGATCCGCGCTATGTGATCAACCGCATTTCCTCCACCATTATTCGGAAAGAAGTTACAAGCATTAATGCGCTGGATGTTCTTCGGTCATTAAAAGATGGACTGGATCAACATTCATCCATTACAAATGAATTAAAAGAAAAATATTTAAACTGCATTTCACTTGCACGCAAAGAATATGATGAAATTGCAAAAAAAGAAGTGCAAAAAGCATTTGTCTACTCTTATGAAGAAAGTGCAAAAACATTGATGGATAATTATTTAGATAATGTGGAAGCTTATTGCAATAAAAATAAGCTAAGAGATCCGCTGACAGGAGAAGAAATTAATCCAGATGAAAAGCTGATGCGTTCGATTGAGGAACAAATCGGCATTTCAGAAAATGCAAAAAAATCATTCCGAGAAGAAATCTTAATCCGCATTTCTGCATATGCACGAAAAGGGAAACGATTTGATTATAATTCCCATGACCGTCTTCGTGAAGCGATTCAGAAAAAATTATTTGCGGATTTAAAAGATGTCGTGAAAATTACAACATCAACGAAGACGCCTGATGAGCAGCAATTGAAGAAAGTGAACGAAGTTGTAGCAAGGCTTATTGATGAGCATGGATATAACTCAACTTCTGCAAATGAATTATTAAGATATGTTGGAAGTCTATTAAATCGATAAGCATAATAATCAAGGAACGGGCAAGCATGTCGGTTCCTTCTTTTTTTAAGGTTTTGTTCAATCTGGCTATCGAGTCCGCAGGCCAGTTTTTCTAACTAGGCAAAAGCTGAGGATCATCATGCTGCTTATTTTCATCAATAATAGCTTAAAGCCTCAGAGTGTAGACAAAATATTCATCAATTATGAGAATAATTAGTAAATTATTGTTCTTATTTAGCATATCATAGAGTAATCACTATTTTTTAGAAAAATGTTGCCCGAATTAGTGTATGCATAAAACAGCAATTAGGTGAGCATAAATTCATCATTTTTTAGGAGGGTTAGTATTGACAAAAAAAGCAAATAATCATCAGTTTGTTATTTCCGAAGAAGATTGGTCCCTCCATCGCAAAGGACACGATGATCAACAACGTCACCAGGAAAAGGTACAGGAGGCAATCCGCAATAATTTGCCTGATTTAATAACAGAAGAAAACATTGTAATGTCAAATGGAAGAGAAGTTGTAAAAATCCCAATTCGTTCATTAGATGAATATAAAATTCGCTATAACTATGATAAAAACAAACATGTAGGTCAAGGGAATGGGGAAAGCAAAGTTGGAGATGTAGTGGCCCGAGATGGATCTGGGGGACAAAAAGGACCTGGAAAAGGGCAAGGCGCAGGCGATCAGCCTGGGGAGGATTACTTTGAAGCAGAAGTATCGATGATGGAGCTAGAAGAAGCATTATTTAAACAATTGGAATTGCCGAATCTAAAAAGAAAAGAACAGGATCAAATTGTTGTAGAAAACATTGAATTTAATGATATCCGCAAAACTGGTCTGATGGGGAATATTGATAAAAAAAGAACGATGATGTCTGCATTTAAACGAAATGCTATGAAAGGAAAAGCTGGATTTTATCCAATTTATCCAGAGGATTTGAAATTTAAAACCTGGAATGAAGTAGTAAAGCCTGAATCAAAAGCGGTTGTGCTTGCAATGATGGATACAAGCGGAAGTATGGGCTTATGGGAAAAATATATGGCGCGAAGCTTCTTTTTCTGGATGACTAGATTTTTGCGCACAAAATATGAAACAGTAGAAATTGAGTTTATTGCCCACCATACAGAAGCAAAGGTAGTATCAGAAGAAGACTTCTTCTCAAAAGGAGAAAGCGGCGGGACCATTTGTTCATCGGTGTACCGCAAAGCGCTGGAGCTGATTGAGAAGAAGTATGATCCAGGCCGATTTAATATTTATCCATTTCACTTTTCTGATGGAGATAATCTGACTTCTGATAATGCCAGATGTGTAAAGCTTGTGGAAGAGCTGATGAAAGTTTCCAATATGTTTGGATATGGAGAAGTAAATCAGTACAATCGCCATAGTACCTTAATGTCCGCTTATAAAAATATTCAAGATGAAAAATTCCGCTATTATTTATTAAGACAAAAGTCAGATGTTTTTAATGCCATGACCAGTTTCTTTAGAAAAGAAGAAGAAAATCAGGCATATGCCTAAAGAGAAAACTCCCCTAAAAATAAGATTTTAGGGGAGTTGTTTTTATTCAATTTTAGCAGGCTTTTGTTTTTGAATTTTTAGAGAATGATAGTATGATACATAATATTCGCATCAAGTTTTGTGCATGTCTGCCGCATAAGAAAGTGGCCGCTGCCATAGTCTATATATTGTATCCAAACCTCTGGATAGTTTGAAAAGGCGGAGAAAAATAAAGGGAGAAATTCTATTTTGAAAAGGCGGCTGTAGAAAAAAAGATGTGGATTAATACTTGCAGCAATAATATAGACATGGACCAATCTCTTTCCAAAAAAGGAATGGTGTGTCTGAGTTTGAGCTATTATTTTGAACTTTTCCTTCCTTCATGTAACATAAAGAAATACAGAATAAAAGGGAGTTGTTAACAATCAATAAAGTTGGATTTATTGGATGCGGAAAGATGGCACAGGCAATGATTGCAGGAATGCTTCGAGCGTCCTTTGTGCCATGTGACCATATACTAGTCAGTGCAAAAACAGAGTCTACATGTAAACTAGTTCATGATAGATATCAAGTATCGTATACACTTGATAATAAAAAAGTAGCGCAGTTTGCGGATATTTTGATTTTGGCAGTGAAGCCTCATCTATATGCATCTGTTTTGGAGGAAATTAAGCAAAATAGAAAAAACGCTTCTATTGTTGTCACAATTGCAGCAGGAGTCGATCTTGAATTTATGTATAATTATTTAGGGGAAGAAGCAAAAATTATTCGTTCTATGCCCAATACCCCTTCTTTAGTAGGGGAGGGAATGACAGCCTTTTGTCATAGCAAACAGGTGACAAAAGAGGAAATAGAGTGTATAAAGGATCTATTTTCTTCTTTTGGATCTGTACAAACAGTAGAGGAAAAACTGATGGATTATATTCCAGCAATCAGCGGTTCTTCACCTGCCTATGTGTATATGTTTATAGAAGCTCTGGCTGATGGAGGAGTAAGAAGCGGAATACCTCGGGATGCAGCATATAAGCTTGCTGCACAAGCAGTCTTGGGCGCTGCTAAAATGATTCTTGAAACAGGGAAGCACCCAGGGACGCTGAAGGACGAGGTCTGCACTCCCGGTGGGGCGACGATTGAGGCAGTTGCTGCATTGGAAGAGCATAAATTTCGAGGAGCCATTCTTTCTGCAATGGAAGCCTGTGACCAAAAAAACATAGCAATGAAAAGATAAAAATATATTGATTTTTCTTTTTGAAAAAAGTAATGTGAAGAACATGAAGCAATATATTATCCGTAACAATTGGTGTAAAAACCAGCCATCAAGTTTTTAGGCTGGTTTTTTATGTTGCTGTAAAATAATTGCATGGGATGATTGTAAGCACAGAATGGCTTCAACATAGAATAATAGCAACTAGGAGATATTAAAGATCAATTAGAAATTCGTTTGCATTTTTTAATGCAGATTAAATGAAAACAATAATAATGCATAACAGAGACAGTTACATAGGAGAAAATTTTTTTAGAGAAAAAGTGTTTATGCCAAAAGAGGTGAGTGAGAATGTCATTAGATAAATATAAAAATTTATTGCTGAAAAAAATGAAGCAGCAGCTAGTAAATTGGTTTGAAAATGAAGAAGTTCAAATAATTGACAATCTAGATGTTTATCGTTTTCTTCATTCTATCAAAGGAACATCTGGGACATTGGATATGGATGATTTATATGAATTATCCAATAAACTATTGAATATAGCAGCAAAACGGACGGAGTCTTGGGAGAAACCAGAATTAAGAAAGTTCCTCCAAGGGCTAGAGGAAATTAGCTTTGAATATGAGCAAATGCATGAAATATCCATTGTATCCAAAGAGCGGACAATAAATGTGCCATTAATTCAAATCATTGATGATGATATTTCCATGCTGATTTTTTTAAAGGATGAATTGGAGAAAAAGGGCTGGATGGTCATTGCAAATGCAGAGGTAGATAAAGCAATTGTACAGTATTATGATATGCATCCCGATTGTATTATTGTTGATGTCAATTTGTCTGGTAAATCAGGCTTTGAAATTTTATCTACTTTAAAGCAGCATACCAATCGATATTTTGTTCCCAAAATTATGTTTAGCATAGACAATGACCGTGAAACAAGAATACGTGCATTCCAAATGGGGGCAGATGATTTTATTGAAAAGCCAATTGATATAGAGGAGTTTTTGATTCGGATTGAACGTCATCTTGAGAGAAAAAAAATCTTTGATCAATCTGTCTTAATTGATGAACTTACCCAAGTCTATAATCGGAAATTTCTGCAGGACTCTTATCACCGATTTATTAGTGACATTACAAGAACTAATACTGCGGGCACTATTGCCATTTTGGATATTGATTATTTCAAAAAAGTAAATGATAGCTATGGACATGTTATGGGAGATAAAGTTCTTGTAGAGTTTGCTCAATTTATTAAAAAAAGTATCCGAAGTACAGATACTTTATTTCGTTACGGCGGTGAAGAATTTGTTATATTTTTTCAGCGTGCCGCAGAAAAAGATGCGAAAGAGGTTTTAACAAGAATGCTGGATCGCTTTTCTTCTATTAAATTTAAGGGAACAAAAGAAACATTCACCTTAACCTTTTCTGCTGGAATATATACTATTGCAAATAAGGAAATTGATTTGCAAACTGCGATTAAAACAGCTGATGAAGCTTTATATTTAGCCAAAAGAAATGGCAGAGCAAGAATTGAAAGTGCAAACCAAATGCAAAACGCATTGGCGAAAAGACTGATGCATGTGTCAATTGTCGATGATGATGCATTAATTCGTTCCATACTAATGAATATTTTTGATAGCATTTCCTTAGATTATCTTACATTAGATGTGGTGGCATATGAAGATGGCATGCAATTTTTCCAATCCAATAGGCTAAAAGAATCAGGATTGCATTTTCTTGTATTGGATGGAATTATGCCTGTGATGGATGGACTGGAAATATTGCAGAAAGTGAGAAAGACAACGAGCAAACAATCTGTGCATGTGCTGATGCTGACAGGCAGGAAGAGCGAACATGATATTGCAGAAGCATTGCGGCTTGGAGCAGATGATTACGTAACAAAGCCGTTTAGTTTAACAGAACTGCAGGCAAGAATAACGCGATTAATCAAAAGGATGGTTCAATAAATGGAGCAAGAGCTAAAAATATTGGCAGCTGCAGCTTTTTCTATAACGGTTCTGTTATTTATGCTGCTAATTTATTTAGTCGTAAGGAAATATCGCGAAAATAGTAGAAAGCAAAAAATTGATCAATATATTGAAAAATTGGGACCAAAAGTTTTCTTTTATATTCGAAATCCAAATAGTCCTTTTCTTATGCGGATAAATACTCCATTAAAAAAAGCAGCTTTTGAAATGCTTTTGAGCAAGTATTCGGATACGCTAGAAGGAGAGCAGGAGAAACAGGCTTTGAAAAATCTTGCGTTGGCATATTTAAAAGATTTTTATCAAGAGAGACTTTTCTCGCGAAATTGGAGCATCCGCATGAATACTCTTTATTATATTGAGGATTTTCATTTGATTGAGCTGCAAGAGGATATTGTTAAGATGCTGGAAAGTTCTCGACAAAAATCACAAGAAGAAAAAATCCAAATACTAAGAATTCTTGCTTCCTTCCAGTATAAGGACATTAAAAAATGGATGAATGCAAAAGAGACATTCTCTGAGATAGATTACCGGAATATTATCACAAGATTAAATGATAATATTTTTTATTCTTTTATTGAATCATTTCAGGAGTTTGAGGAAACTCTGCAGTTAGCACTTTTAGATGTCATAAGCACAAAAAGGGATTTGGCGTATTTGCCTTTTTTGGAAGCAGTTTTTCAACAATTTCAAGGAGAAGCAAGAATTCGTGCATTAAAGACAATTGCTTCAATAGGCGTAGTGCAAGATATAGATTTGTATATGCAGCTTGCTGAGTCTGAACAATGGCAAGAGCGAATGATGCTCGCTAAGCTTTTAGGAAGCCAACAAAATGAAGCCTATTTGTCAGTGTTAAAAGAGCTGCTGCACGATCCTACTTGGTGGGTAAGATCACAGTCAGCAGAATCGATAAGCAAATATAAAAATGGACAAGAAGTTTTAAGAGATGTACTAGAACACTCCCATGATCCTTATGCGAAAGATATGGCATGGGAATGGATAAATAAAGGAGCAAGATAGATGATATTGCAATGGTGGATGAATATCGCTTTGTTTTTTGGAATTTTTATAGCGGTTTATATGGTAATTATCATTGTCTTTTACACAGCTATTTTACTTACCTCTCTTTTGCAGTTGCGCAGAGAATATCAATTAAATAGAGAACAAACATTTGAAGATTATGCCAATGAATTATATACAAAACCTGTTTCCATTATTGTACCAGCATATAATGAAGAAGCTGGGATTATCCAAAGTATCCGCTCATTGCTAAGCATCAATTATCCGAGTTATGAAATTATTGTTGTAAATGATGGATCGAGAGATAATACGTTAAATAAAGTAATTGAATATTATGATATGAAAAAAGTTGATAAAGTCATCCGCAAGCAGGTGGAAACAAAACAAATAAAAGGAATTTACCAATCTGAGCTGCTGCCAAAATTATATATGATTGATAAGGATAATGGAGGAAAGGCGGATGCCTTAAATGTTGGTGTTAACTTTTCACATTTTCCATATATTTGTTCATTGGATGGGGACTCTGTATTGGAAGCAGATGCATTTTTAAAAGTGATGAAGCCAATTATGGAAAGCAATGAGGAAGTGATTGCCTCAGGAGGCAGTATTCGGATTGCTAATGGCTGCACTATCCAAAATGGCCATATATTAAAAATTGGCTTATCAAAACACCCATTAGTGGTGATGCAGATTATTGAATATTTACGGGCTTTTTTAATGGGAAGAAT
>Ga0182742_1001276_pt1 | contig 33022 bp, 30 predicted proteins | sample eDN5th37CBELigMG_FD_128880 | JGI IMG/M metagenome (GOLD analysis project Ga0182742, IMG submission 128880) | Enriched Miracle-Growth compost microbial communities from Emeryville, California, USA - eDNA 5th pass 37_C BE-Lig MG (version 2)... ... | reverse complement strand
TGCCAGGAGATGGCGATGTCCACATCGTCGAAGACGCCGGCGCGGACCATGAAGCCCTTGGCCGCACCGCCTTCCTCGGCGGGACAGCCATAGTAGCGGACACGGCCCGGCAGGCCGTTCGCCTTCAGCCAGTCCTTCACCGCCGCCGCCGCGAGCAGCGAGGCGGAGCCGAGCAGGTTGTGGCCGCAGCCATGCCCGTTGCCGTCGCCCGGCAGGGGGCGCGGCTCCGCCACGCCGGCTTCCTGGGACAGGCCGGGCAAGGCATCATACTCGCCGAGGATGGCGATGACCGGGCCGCCCTCCCCCGCCTCCCCCATGACTGCGGTCGGGATGTCCGCGAGGTTCCGGGTGACTCGAAAACCCTCGGCCTCCAGCATGGCAGTGTGCTCGGCGCAGGAGCGATGCTCGGCATAGGCGAGTTCCGGCATGCCCCAGATGCGGTCGCTGAGCGCCGTGAAGGCATCCTTCCTGGCATCCACCAGGCGCCAGATCTCCTCGGTGTTCTGCATCGTCCTTCCTCTTCGTCCGAATGGCGGCGCCTTCAGCGCAGGAATTTCGCCTCGGCCGCCTTCATCTCCGGCACGCCTTGCAGGCGGAAGATCTCCTCCACCGAGACGATGGCGGCATCGGCACCGGCGATCCCGCCTTCCGCGCGAATCTGCCGGAACACCTGCCGCAAGGCCGTGACCGCAGCGCGGATGGCGTGGTTGCCATAGATCACCACGCCGATCTTCCCCGTCTCCCGCATTGCCGCCTCGGTCAGTTGCGGGTAGGCGGTCGGCACCAGCACGATGGGCGCGCGGCTGTCCCAGGCGGCGATGAAGGACAGCACCTCATCCGGCGTCTTCCGCTTGGAATGCACCAGGATCATGTCGGCGCCCGCCTCGACATAGGCATGGGCGCGGGCCAGGGCCTCCTGCTGGCCGAGCCCGGCGATCAGCGCCTCGGTCCGTGCCACCACCACCAGAGAGGGATCCTGCCGCGCCGCGGTGGCGGCCTCGATCTTGCCCTGGAATTCCTCGACCCGGACCAGTTCCTGCCGGCCGCCTTCCAGCAGGCTGGTATCCTTGGGGAAACGCTTATCCTCCATCACCACGGCGCCGACGCCGGCCCGCTCATAGGCGGCCACCACATGCATGACGTTGATGGCGTTGCCGTAGCCGGTGTCGATATCGGCGATGACGGGAAGCCGGACGCGATCGCAGATCGCCCGCGTCATATCGAGGTGCTGGGTCAGCGAGAGCAAGCTGGCATCCGGGATGCCATAGGCGGCGGAAAGCTCGAAGCCGCTGGCCCAGATGGCGTCGAAGCCAGCCTCCTCGGCCAGGAGAGCGCTCAGCGGGTTATGCGCGGACATGGCATGCACCAAGCCGCGCGAGGCGATGCCGTTTCGAATCGATTCACCCTTGCCCATCCGGCGCTCCCTCCCGCCCCTTGCCTTCGCAGCAATAGCGCGGCGCGGCCGGGTCCGGCTAGCCGCCGTGGGCGCGGAGCGTCTCCAGGTCGTAGCCGGCCACGCGTTTGTAGCCGCCGGTGATGGCCAGCATCTCCTCCCGCGACATGACGTCCTCGATGCGGGCGAAGGGCTTGTCGCCGGTGCGCAGGAAGACCTCCCGCAGGATCGCGTCCGGCGGGTTCTTCCGATTGGTCAGCACCACATCGGTGGTGGCGGGCAGGCGCTTTGCCTCATAGGCCCGCAGCGCGCCCGGATGGTCCCCCGGCATAGAGGCCAGCAGGTCGGCCAGGCAGCGCGCGTCCAGAATGGCCTGGCCCGCGCCGTTGGAGCCGCGCGGCACCATCGGATGCGCCGCATCGCCGAGCAGGGTGAGGCGCCCGAAGCTCCAGCGCGGCAGCGGGTCCTGGTCCACCATGGGGTATTCCAGCACAACCTCGGAGGCCCGCAGCATGGCGGGCACGTCCAGCCAGTCGAAGACCCAGTCCCGCACATGCGGCATGACGTCATCAAGGCGGCCGGGGCGGTTCCAGTCCCGCCGCGCGCGATAGGTGTCGGTCTCGATCTCGAACACCCAGTTCAGCAGCTGTCGCCCCTGCCCATCCACATTCTTGCGGATGGGATAAAGCACCATCTTGCCGGTGGTGAGCCAGCCGATCCGCGTCAGGCTCGCGCCGGTGAGGATCGGTGGCCAGGGCAAGACGCCGCGCCACATGTTGTAGCCGGTGTATTTCGGATCGCCCTCATCCGGGTAGAGCTGCTTCCTCACGGCGGAGTGGATGCCATCGCAGCCGACCGCCACGCTGCCCTGCACCGGGGGCGGCACCGCGCCGCCCGCATCGGCGGCAAAGTGAACCGTAACGCCCCGCTCATCCTGTTCCACCCGGATGCAACGCCGGTCGAGCAGGACGCGGTCCCCGCCCAGCCGCGCGCGGGCTGCCTGCAACAGGGTCAGGTGCAGGTCGGCGCGGTGGATGGACATTTGCGGATGCCGGTAGCCGGCGGCGCGCCCCAGCGGCTCCCGGTGGATGAGCTGGCCGAAGCGGTTGAAGAAATTCGCCTCGTCGGTCTGCACGCAGTGCCGCAGCAGCTCCTGCTCCAGGCCGAGCCGTGCCAGCTCTCCGGACGCATGCGGCAGGATGTTGACCCCGACTCCAAGGGCCCTGATCTCCCGCGCCGCCTCCAGCACCCGGCAGGGCACGCCGTTGTGATGCAGGCAGAGGGCGAGGGTCAGCCCGCCGATCCCTCCGCCGATGATCAGGACATCCGACATGCGGTCCTCCATGCGCCGCAGTCATGGCCAGGGCAGGCGCATGATGGTTCAGGGCCACCGCCCGTCAAGCCGCGGGGCTGGAACCATGCCGCTCTTTGCCTGTTTGCTGCCATGGCAATGCCGGCTTGGTCAGGATCTCACTCCATGCAGGGCTCTGCCCCTTTCCCACAGCTTCCGGGTGGCGCTTGACGCTCGACCAGGCTCTCGCCTTCACCATCCTCGGCGGCGCACTCCTGCTCTTCGTCTGGGGCAGGTTACGCTACGATCTGGTGGCGCTGCTGGCGCTGCTTGCCGGCATCCTTGCCGGGATCATCCCGCCGGACCAAGCATTCACCGGCTTTGGGGCCGATATCGTTATCATCGTGGCAAGCGCCCTGCTGGTCAGCAATGCGGTCGCCCGCTCCGGCGCGGTGGAGGCGGCGATGCGGCCGGTCCTGCCGCGCCTCGCCACCCTCCGCAGCCAGGTCCCGGTCCTGGCCGCGGCGGTGATGGCGGCCTCAGCCGTTACCAAGAACATCGGCGCACTGGCGATCTTCATGCCGGTGGCGCTGCAGCTCGCGCGCCGCACCGGCACGCCGCTGTCGCGGCTGCTCATGCCGATGTCTTTCGCTTCGCTCCTCGGAGGGCTGGCGACCCTGATCGGCACCTCGCCCAACATCATCGTCTCCCATGTGCGGGAGGAGGTGGTGGGCCGGCCATTCGGCATGTTCGACTACACCCCGGTCGGCCTCGGCGTCGCCCTTGCCGGCCTTGTCTTCCTCGCCTTCGGCTGGCGGCTGCTGCCGGAGGGCCGGCGCAGCGGCACCTCCATGGCCGATGCCTTCCGCCTGGAAGACTACATAACCGAGGCCCGGGTCACGCCGGATTCGGCCTGCGCCGGCGGCACGATCGGGGAGCTGGAGGCGCTGGCCGATGTGCAGCTCCGGGTAGCGACGCTGATCCGCACCGGCCTGCGCCGCAACGCGCCGCCGCGCGACTGGAAGATCCAGGCCGGCGACACCCTGCTGCTGGAGGCGGAGCCCGAGGATCTGGAACGGGTGGTGGCCCGCGCCGGGCTCGAACTGGCCGGCGAAGGCAAGGCTGAGACCCAACTGCCGCCGGAGGAGGTCGGCGTTGTCGAGGGCGTCGTGACTGGCGACTCGCCGCTGATCGGCCAGGCGGTGGCCGACGCCAGGCTGCGGGAACGCTTCGGGCTCAGCCTGCTCGCGATCAGTCGGCGCGGGTTGCGGGTCCGGCAGCGCATGGCGGCGCTACGGGTGCAGCCCGGCGATGTCGTGATCCTGAAGGGCGCCAACGACATCATCCCGGAGGCGCTGAGCGAGCTCCGCATCCTGCCGCTCAGCGAGCGTGGAGTCCCGCTGGGCCGCAGCCGAAGGAGCCTGCTGCCGATTCTCGTCCTGGGCATCGCCATGCTGCTGGTCGGGCTGCATATGGTGCCGGTGGCGATCGCCTTCTTCGGCGCGGCGGTCGTGCTGCTGCTGATCCGCAGCATGACCATGCGGGAAGCCTATGAGGCGATGGACTGGCCGGTCCTGGTGCTGCTGGCGGCGCTGATCCCGGTGAGCGAGGCGATCCGCACCACGGGCGGCGCGGAACTGATCGCGGGCTGGCTGAGCGGCGCCATGCAGGCCATGCCGCCGGTCGCCGCCCTGGCCGTGGTGATGGTGCTGGCCATGGCGGTGACCCCCTTCCTCAACAACGCCGCAACGGTGCTGATGCTAGGTCCCATTGCGGCCGGGCTGGCGACGCGGCTGGAGCTCAACCCGGACACCTTCCTGATGGCGGTCGCGATCGGCGCAGCCTGCGATTTCCTGACCCCCATCGGCCATCAGTGCAACACACTGGTCATGGGGCCGGGCGGGTACCGGTTCGGCGATTACTGGCGGCTCGGCTTGCCGCTGTCCTGCATCGTCGTGCTGGTCGGAGTCCCCCTGCTGGTGCTGGTCTGGCCGCTGTCCCAGGGACACTGAGGGGCGGCGCCCCCCTGCCGCCGCGAAGACGTGGCTGGAGCCTCGGCCCGGCGGCGGTAACATCCCCGGAGCGGCGCCGGATGCGCGGGAGGAGAAGCGGCCATGGCCACGCCGATCCAGCTTGGCGAGGTGACGATCCATCGCGTGGTCGAGCAGGAGGAGCCCCTGTTCGATCCGCTGGAATTCTTCCCCGACCTGACGACGGAGATGCTGGAGGAGAACCGCCACTGGCTGCAGCCCGTCGCCCTGGATCCGGCGACCGGAAGGCTGCGGCTCTGCATCCAGTCCTATGTCCTGCGCACGCCGCACCATACCGTGCTGGTGGACAGTTGCGTCGGCAATCACAAGGAGCGGCCGGGCCGCCCCTTCTGGCACATGAAGGCGGACGATACCTGGATGCGCAACCTGGCCGCCGCGGGCCTCACGGTGCATGACATCGACTATGTGATGTGCACGCATCTGCACGTGGACCATGTCGGCTGGAACACCCGGCTGGAGAACGGACGCTGGGTGCCGACCTTCCCCAATGCCCGCTACGTCTTCGGCGAGCAGGAATTCGCCTACTGGGCGGCGGAGCACGCCAGGGCGCCGAACCCGGTCATGGCCGACAGCGTGCTGCCGATTGTCGAGGCCGGCCGGGCGGAGTTGGTCGGCAGCAATCACGCGCTGAACGACCATATCCGCCTGACACCGACGCCCGGTCACACGCCGGGCCACTGCGCCGTCGAGCTGGGCCGCGGCCGGACCCAGGCGGTCCTGACCGGCGATCTGATCCATTCGCCTCTGCAGGCACGCTATCCGGAATTGTCCATGCGCGCGGATACGGACAGGGCACAATCGGCAGCGACACGACGGCGATTCCTGGCATGCCATTGCGCGGCCGGCACGCTGCTCTGCACGGCGCATTTCCCCTCGCCCTCCATCGGGCGGCTGAGCCACTGGGGTGAGGGCTTCCGCTTCGAGGCGACCGCGCCCTGAACCACCCTGCGGTGACAGCGGCGCCCCGGCAACGGAGGGAAGAGCGCGGCGTTGATGGGCACAACCGATTCGGGAGGCGCGAACGTGGCCAATACAGACCGCAGCAGCACCAGCAAGACTGGCCCGGATTCCCCCACCGAGGTGCGCCTCAATCCGGGCGACGTCGCGCCGCCGGGCACGCCGGGCACCGGCGAGGATGTCTGCCCGCAATGCCACGGCAGCGGCAAGCTGCAGGGCCAGCCTTGTCAGAATTGCGGGGGCACGGGCAAGGTCATCAAGGGGATCGCCGGCGGGTAGCCGGCTGTGCCGGCCAGGCAGCTTGCCCGGGCGCGATGCCCGTTCCATTCAGCAGCTCCCAAGGGGTCGAGCAGGCGGAGAAGGGCCGGCCGGCAGCGTCCGGTCCCCGCCGCGTGATGGGCCGAGGCAGATGCCACCGGCATGGCACCGGCCCTTCGCGGCTGCCCCATCCCCATGCCGGGTGAGACTGTCCGGACCACCTTCGCGGTGAGCGCGGCGGCCACCCTGTCCAGACGCCACGCCCTGCTGCTGGCGACCTGGATGGGCGGCGCAACCCTTGCCGGATGCAGCAGCGCCATTCCTCCCCATGCCACGGATGCCGGACCGGCGGCGGGCGCCATCGAGATCGTCTCCCGCGACTGGCATACCGAAATCGGCCTCTCCGCCGGGGAACTGCATGGCCCGCTGGCAGGACTGCTCCAGACCTTCCCCGGCGCCACCTATCTGCTCTTCGGCTTCGGCGAGCGTGCCTACTGGACGAGGCCGGATCCCACGCCGCTGGACATGCTTTGGGCGCTGGTGCCGGGACCAGGGGTCATCCTGGTCACTGGGCTGCGCGTCCCGCCCGCCGAGGCCTTTGGACGGGAGGATGTCGTCACCCTGGCTGTGTCGAGGGCCGGGCTGGAGCGGGTATCGGACTTCCTGTGGGGAGAACTGGAGAAGGGCGCGGACGGGCTGCCGCACCCCATCGCTGACGGCCCCTATCTCGGCAGCCTGTTCTATGCGACCCGGCGGGTCTATTCCCCCCTCTACACCTGCAACACCTGGACGGCCGAGGCCACGCGGATCGCCGGCCCGGCAATGCCGGCCTCAGGCGTGCTGTTCGCCAGCCAGGTGATGGCACGGGCGCGGGCGGCAGTGCGGGAGGACGCATTCGTGCCAACCGCCTCCGCCCTGCGGTAAGGCGCCCGCGAGGGCTAGCGCGCCGGCACGATCACCGTGGAGGGCGGCGGCGGGTTTGGGTTGCTGCTGCTGAAGCTGACACAGCCGGCCAAGGCCAGGGCCATGGTGGCTGCAAAGACGAATTGCCGCATCGATTGCTCCTCGGGCAGGTTGCCATGGGGACCGAGACAATGTTACGCGCCCCGCGCTGATTGGTTCTGGCAGCCATCTGGATTCCTGGGCCGCCTCCGCGGCCCGGTCTTGGATCCGGCCGGATCGCCCGGTATCTAGATCGCCAGGCACCGACGGATTCATGAGGCGGCAGACAGGAGACGGCCCCGGCCACGCAGAGATGCGGCGGCACGACGACCCGGCACCCGCCCGGGATCCGGAGGCTAAGGCCCAGTTCCTGCACCGGCTGGGCGATAGGCTGTGCATGCTGCGGATGCGCCGGGGCACCACCCAGGGGACCTCTCCCGCCGTTCCGGGGTTTCCCTCCGCTACATCGTTCAGCTTGAAGGCGGGAACGGCAATGTCTCCATCCTTCTGCTCCGTCGCATTGCCCTGGCACTCGGCGTCACGCCGGAGGAGCTGATCGCCGAGGATGCCGAGCAGCCGGTGGAGCGGATGCTGCTGGACCAGTTCCTCCATCGCCCAGGCCCGGCCGAGTTCATCGAGGCGCGCAACCTGCTGATGCGGCGCTTCCGCCGCCCGGAGTCGGCCTCCCGGCTGGCGCGGGTGGCGCTGATCGGGCTGCGCGGCGCCGGCAAGTCCACCCTCGGCCGGATGCTGGCGGAAAGCCGGGCCTTCTCGTCATCGAACTCGACAGGGAGGTGGAGCGCGAGGGCCGGATGGACCTGCGCGACATCTTCGAGACCATCGGCCTGGAGGGCTTCCGGCGGCTGGAACGCGCGGCGCTGGAAAGGCTGGTGGGCAGCGGCGGGCCGGCCATCATCGCCGACGGCGGCGGGATCGTCGCCGCCGCCTCGACCTTCGAGTTACTGCTCGATACCTGCTTCACCGTCTGGGTCCGGGCCTCGCCAGAGGAGCATATGCGCCGCGTGCTGGCCCAGGGCGACCTGCGGCCGATGCGCGACAACCGGTGGGCCATGGACGATCTCCGCGCCATCCTGGCAAGCTGGGAGGCGCTCTATGCCAAGGCCAATGCCACGCTCGACACCACCGGCAAGACGCCGGGGCAGAGCCTGGCCGAGCTTGCGGCCCTGCTGCCGGATCCGGGCCACTGAGCCAATCCCGGTGAGCAGAGGGCCGTCAGGTCCGAAGGTCCGAAACGGCACTGTCGGCCTGAAGGCGAGCTGCCGCCAGGGCGGCCTCGCGCTGCAAGGCCGCGCGGTACTTCTCCGGCACCGGAATGGGCCGCATCCTTGGGGAACCGACATCCACGAAGGCGCAGACCAGCCGGCCCTCATAGGCCAGCCGCTCCCCGGCCCGGCCCGCCACGCCGATATGGAGCGAGGAGCGGCCGAGGCGCAGCAGCAGCACCTCCGTCTCAAGCAGGTCGTGCGGGGTGAGCGGACTGCGGAAGTTCAGCTCGATCCGGACGAAGGGGGTGCCGATGCCTTCATCCAGGTTGAGTTTGTAGAAGCTCTGGCCGAGGCGGTCATGGAACCAGGCCTCGATCACCTCCATGGCGAAGTCGAGGAAGCGCGCCGTATAGGCGATGCGCGCCGCATCCGTGCCGCCCCAGGAGATGCGGCGGCGATGGACGAATGGCGCGAGCGCGGCAGGACCGGAGGCGGGTTCAGTAGGTCTCGACATGATAGCGCCTGCTCTCGCGCATCCGGGTCCGCAGCGCCGGCCAGTCCAGGCCACGCGATCCGGCAGCAGCACGGTCCGCGCGCCGACCGCCATCGGGAAGTCATGGAATTGTCGAGGCCGTAGGCGAAGAACAACTTGGCCGCTGAGAAGACCACATCATCCGGCTCGATCCCGAGCACCTGCAGCCCGTAGGTCTCGGCCATCGCACGTAGGCTGCCATGCACATGCCGCGTGCCCTTCCGGGCGCCGGTCGAGCCGGAGGAATAGAGCCAGAAGGCCACCTCGTCCGGTATAGCGAAGACCGGCTCAGACATCGGCGGAGCCTCGGCCAGGAAGGCAGGAAGGCTGCGGACGAAGGCAGGCAGCCCGGTGGGCGCTGCCCCATCCGGCTTGGCGGCGAGGACGAGGCGCAGCTCGCACCGGCTCCAGAACGGGAAGCAGAGGGGTCGAGATCACCGCCGCCTCCGCCCGGCTGTCCGCCAGGACATAGGCGATCTGCTCCGGAGTCAGCAGCATGTTGATCGGCACCGGCACCACCCCGGCCTGCAGCGCCCCCCAGAACACGGCGGGGAAGTCCACCGTGTCGAGAATCAGCGTCAGCAGCCGCCGCTCACTTTGGGCGCGAGCCGCTACGATCGCGCCCGCGTGCGGTCGTTCAGGTCCCAGTAGAAGGCCTCGGTCATGTAGAGACCCTGCGCCGCCTCCAGACCGAGGGAGTGGATGCTGGTGATGACCATCTCCAGCCCAACCATGCGCATCCTCGCGCCGGGACAGGCCGAATTCCGCCGCCTGCTTGATGGTGTTGGAGGTGTCGTTGCCGGCATTGGCGATGCCGAGCACCTTCGCCCCTGCTGTTCGAGCCGCCCTCCCTCGATGTGGGTGAGGTGACAGACAAGGGCTCCCTCAATGTCCGCTGCTGGTTCCGCGCGCTGGCCCGCTTCGGCGATGTGCTGGAGCACCGGATCGCGCCTCCGCTCCTCGGCATCGGCCGCTCCTTCCGCGTCATCCATCGCTTCCTGCTGGCGGACGGGACCCTGGCGGCCGAGGGGGAGCAGGTGCGCATCTGGGGCATGGCCGGACCGAAGGGGGAGGGTTTGCTGGCGGTGCCCATCCCCGAGGACGTCGCGGCGAAGCTCCGCAGCGATTCGAATTGAGACGACAAGGGAGATCCAGATGACAGCAAGTGGGATCCAGCGCGTCGCCGTGGTCGGCACCGGCGTCATTGGCGCTTCCTGGGCCGTGTATTTCCTCGCCCGCGGATTGGAGGTGGCGGCGACGGATCCGGCGCCGGATGCCGAGGCGGCGCCGCGCCGCGCCGTGGAGGCGCATTGGCCGGCGATGGAACGGATGGGCCTCGGGGAAGGCGCCTCGCCCGACCGGCTGCGCTTCGCGCCCTCGCCGGAAGCCGCGCTGGAGGGGGCGCAGTTTGTGCAGGAGAACGGTCCGGAACGGCTCGAGATCAAGCGCGAGTTGTTCCGCCGCCTGGATGCCGCGGCCCCGCCTGATGTCATTCTCGCATCCAGTTCCTCGACCTTGCTGATGAGCGAGGTGCAGACGGTCTGCGCGCAGCCGGGGCGGGTGGTGCTCGGCCATCCCTTCAACCCGCCGCACCTGGTCCCGCTGGTGGAAGTGGTCGGCGGCCGCGCCACCACGGAGGCGGCGCTGGAGCGCGCGATGGCCTTCTACACGGCCATTGGCAAGAAGCCGATCCGGCTGCGCCGCGAGATCACCGGCCATGTTGCGAACCGCCTCCAGGCCGCGCTCTGGCAGGAGGCGGTGCATCTCGTCGAGAGCGGCGTGGCCACGGTGGCCGATATCGATACCGCCATCGCGCATGGGCCGGGCCTGCGTTGGGCCCTGCTCGGCCCCTTCCTGAACCTGCACCTCTCCGGCGGCGCCGGCGGGATCGAGCATCTGCTGGCGCATCTCGGCCCGCCGATTGAGGCGATGTGGCGCGACCTTGGCACGGCCTCCCTCACCCCCGGCACGCAGCGGATGGTGGCGTCCGGAGTGCGCGCGGAACTCGCGCCCCTGGACGAGGACGAGATGGTCCGGCAGCGCGACGACATCCTGCTCACCCTGCTGCGACTGAAAGCCGGGTCCTCCGGCCTGCCGTGACCCGGCAGGCCGTGCAGGGCATCCCGCTCAGGCGATCACGGCCGCATCCGTCGCGAATTGGAGACGACCGCCTTCCGCAAGCTGCGCCAGGCTCGCATACTGCGTATCAAGGAGAGTGATTCCGCCACCCCCATCGAAGCGAAGTTCGGTATCGGCGGCGCCATCGCCATCGGCATCCGTCAGTGACACGGTGACATGCGGTTCCACCGAGGCGCGGGGCAGGTCGAAGCGCAACACATCTCCCTCGCTGAAATGGGTAATGGTGTCGCTCCCTTCGCTCCGGACCAGGATCTGGTCCGGCGCAGCCCGCGGTCCGCGGCCGTGATCGGCCATCATGGAAACCCATTGTTGCAGCGGGCTGCCGGCGAATCCCCCCTCGCCTGCCGACCACCAAGCCATGAGCTTGGCGAAATGCTGGCCCCAACCCGCGCCACCGGCATCCGGATCCCGCAGCGCATTTGTCAGTCCGAACAGTGACGCGCCGGGCGCCGCCGTGCCAGCCACCGTCTCGGAGGACAGATCGAAGATGAAGGTGTCGGCGCCAGCTCCCCCGTCCAGGACATCGTCTCCGGGTCCGCCTTGCAGCGTATCGTCGCCATCCAGGCCGAACAGCGTGTCGTTCCCACCATTGCCGAGGAGGCGATTGCCAGCGGCATTGCCGGTGACGGAATCGTCGCCAGAGCCGCCAGTGGCATTCTCGATCAGCGATCGCGGATCGCCCTCGAAGAGCAGTGCATTGTAGATGTTGCCGGCTGCACGGATGCCCTGCGCGGCGTCCAGCACGGCCAATTGCGCGGCAGATGCGGCGGAGGAGGCGCCCGGCTGCAGGTCGATGGTCACGCCATTGACGTAATTCGACAGATCGTAGGTATCCGTGCCGCCGCCATCCCAGATGGTGAGGAAGATGCGATTGGCCGAAGGCGTGCCCTGCCCTACGCCGTCGATGAACATCTCGCCGGTATCCGGGCTCCAGCCATAGGTCGTGTCACCCGCATTTGCCTCGAAATTGGCCCCGTAGAGGTGCTGTAGCGCGGCGATGTCCAGCGGCATGTAGGTCTGCGGATAGCCGGAGGCCTCATTGGTCCACAGGCCTGGCGAGCCGTTCGGCAGGCTTCGGGCGCTCATCACCGTGTGTTCGAGGGAGTCCAACCCGGCCGGAAAGACGATCCCGCCGGGGCCAGTTACCTCGCCCGTATGCTTCAGGCCAAGCGCATGCCCGGTCTCATGCAGGATCACCGCCCAACCATAGTTGCCCGGCTGCGGCGAGGTGAGCGCCGGATAGTTCTTGCCGAACCAGACATCGCCTGCGGTAGGATCGGCAGCCGAACCGTCGCCTGCGGCGGCCCAAGGAGTATAGGTATAAGCCGTCGCGGGGCTGGTGGATTGGGCATAGCGCAGATCGGCCGTGCCAGGGCTCTGCACCTCGCCCGGATTCAGCAGAGTGAAGGAGGCGATAGAGCCGTAATGCATCACCGGCCCGCCGGCATCGGGTGTGCTGCCCGTCAGCACCTGCCGTACCGCCTGTATCTGGGCGAAGCTTGCCTGCGCGAAACCGCTGTCGGGAGCCACCCCCCCGTAATCGGCCTCGTAATCGCTGCGAAGAGCGGGAAACCCGAAGCTTGGCGTATCGAGCCAGGCTGCCCCGCTCATCAGGCCATCAATCGTCGCATCGCCGGTGGCTGCGACGGAGACAATGCGCGCCGCACCCCCCGTCGGGGCTGCGGAGGGCATGGTGGCGTCGGACACCATCAGCGTGACCTCCGCTTTGGCAGGCCATAGGCTCGCATGCCTTCTCCATGGCCGGGATCGGCGCATGGCTTGAACATAGCTGTGGCGAGCATCACTCGATGGTCCATTCGTTCCTGCTGATGATTGGGGAGTGAGGCTCGGCCGGCCCGCTCCCTGCTCAGATGGGAAACCTGTGGCCGGGACAGAGCGCCCCGTGGCTCACGGTCCATCACCGATGAAGACAAGCGCTTCCCTCGGCGGCTCAAATATTTTCGCAGGCGGAAATACTCCCCTTAATGCGACGAATTCCAACGGGGAGTAGATTAGGAAGGCCGCAACCTGTTTAGTTGGTAATTTCACCAATAAACGGGAAGTTGATCGGGAATATCCCAACAAGGCAAGATCGTATCGCTTCGCTTTCGGTTCGTGCCGTACCAAATCCTGCCGGGTTGTGCAGTACCATGCCCGGTCCCTAAACTTGCCACCCGGGATTCCGCGCCCAAGGGAAAGGGGCGGGCAGCGCCAGCCCGCCCCTCTGCCCGTCAACCCATCTTCAGCGGCAGCGCAACGATGGCACGGTTGCCGTCGCGCTCGATCTGCAGGGCAATCACCGAGCGTCCTGCCTCGCGCGCCGCATTTACCGCATCCACCACGTCACGCGGCCGGCTCACCTCCCGATCGCCGACGCGCAGGATCACATCGCCCTGCTCAAGCCCGCGCTCCGCGGCGATGCTGTCGGGTCGCACCCGCGCCACCACTGCGCCGGGCCCGTTATTGGGTGCGAGCGCGAGCCCGAGCGAAGCTTGCTGGCGCTCCGCGGACTCGGATCGGTCGTTCGCCGCCATCTGCGAGCGTGGAGGCTGGCCGATCTTGACCTGCTCCTCGACCTTCCGGCCGTCGCGCAGCACGGTGATCTTCGCCTCATGGCCAGGCTTCACCTCCGCCACCGCTGTCGCAAGGTCGCGCGGCGAGGCGATGTCGCGGCCATTGAAGCCCACCACGACATCGCCGACCTGCAGCCCCGCCCTGGCCGCCGGCGAGTTCGGCTGCACCTCGCCGATCAGCGCGCCCTTGTCACTGGAGGCCCGGACCGCCTTGGCGAGTTCCTCGTCCATCCGCTGCAGCGAAACCCCGAGCCAGCCGCGCTCTACCCGCCCATGCTCCTTGAGCTGCTCGATGACGTTCTGCACAAGATGCGACGGGACGGCAAAGCCGATGCCGACATTGCCGCCCGAGGGCGAGTAAATCGCCGAGTTCACGCCGATGACCTCGCCGGCGATGTTGAACAGTGGGCCACCCGAATTGCCCGGATTGATCGCCGCGTCGGTCTGGATGAAGTCATCATAGGGCCCGGCGCCGATCTGCCGTCCGAGCGCCGAGACGATGCCCACCGTCGCGGTGCCGCCCAGGCTGAAGGGATTGCCCATGGCCATCACCCACTCGCCGACGCGCAGCTTGTTGCTGTCGCCGAAGTCCACCGTGGGCAGGTCGCCGCCGGCATCCACCTTCAGTAGCGCCAGGTCGGTCTGCGGATCGGTGCCGACGACCTTCGCCGGCAGGTCCCGCCCGTCCGAGAGCTCGACCTTCACCGAATCCGCATTGCCGATCACATGGTTGTTCGTGACGATGTAGCCGGCCTTGTCGATGATGAATCCGGAGCCCTGGCCGGCGATCCTGCGCGTCGTGCCGCGTTCCATGCCGCGGAAGAACCGCTCGAAGGGCGTGCCGCGCAGTTCGGGCGGTATGTCCACCGCGGAGGGCTGGATGTGGCCAACGATGCTGACGCGCACCACCGCCGGCGTCACCCGTGCGGCGAGATCCGCGAAATCGGGACCAGAGGGGCGCGGCAGCGCGACCGCCGTGCCGCCGGACGGCACCGCGGCCGGTTGCGCCACGGCATACGGCGGCAGAGGCACCAGCGCCGAGGTCGCAAGCGCCAGTGCAAGCGCGCCGCTGGCCAGAAGGGTGCCGCGGCGACGATCGATCTTGGGCATGATTCAACTCCTCATCTCGAAGCCGCCTCCGGGGATGCCCGGGGGTGGCTGCCAAGGTGAGGAAAGCGCGGCGAGCCTCGTGGTCGCTTGGCTTGATGTTTACCGATCCGTATGTCTTTACGGCCGGTCATGAACGGATGGGGAACACCTGCCGTGAAGATTCTGATCGTCGAGGACGATGCCGAGACCGCCAGCTATGTGGCGAATGGCCTGACCGAGGCAGGCCATCTGGTGGACCGTGCCGCGGATGGGCGGGACGGGCTGTTCCTGGCAAGTGGCGGCAGCTACGACGTGCTGGTGGTGGACCGGATGCTGCCGCAACTCGACGGCCTCGGCCTGGTGCGCGCCCTGCGGGCCGCAGGAGTGCGGACCCCTGCCCTGATGCTGACCGCCCGTGCCGGAGTCGGCGACCGGGTGGAGGGGCTGGAGGCCGGCGCCGATGACTACCTCGCCAAGCCCTTCGCCTTCGCCGAGTTGCTGGCGCGGATCAATGCCCTGGCACGCCGCCCGCCCCTGCAGGCGGAACCCACTGTGCTGCGCGTCGCGGACCTGGAAATGGACCTGCTGAAGCGCAGCGTTACCCGTGCCGGCCGGCGGATCGAGCTGCAGCCGCGCGAGTTCCGGCTGCTGGAATACTTGATGCGCCGGCAGGGCGAGGTGGTGACCCGCACCATGCTGCTGGAAGGCGTGTGGGACTTCCACTTCGATCCGAAGACCAGCGTGGTGGAAACCCATATCAGCCGGCTGCGCGCCAAGCTGGACAAGGGTTTCGGCGCGGAGCTGATCCATACCGTGCGCGGCGCCGGCTACACGATCCGTGCGCCCGGCTGAGCCCATCCAGTCGGCGACGGGGGGCCGTTCCTCCTGGCTGCGGAATCCGGTCTTCCGTATCCTGCGGACGACCGCCTTCCGCGTGACCCTGCTGCATCTCGCGCTGACCCTGCTCGGCACTGCCGTGCTCTCGGCGGTGGCTTGGTGGGCGACGACGGGTTTCGCGGCGCAGCAGGTGGCGGATGAGGTGGCCCGCGACATGGGCGTGCTGCAGCGTGCGGCCCAGCTGGGCGGCGTGGCCTCCGTCGCCATCTCGGTGGAGGCCCGTCTCGCCGCCGATCGCGCCGGCACCGAATATTACGCGCTGACCGCGCCGGATGGCAGCCGGATCGCCGGCAATCTGGCCCAGGCGCCGCCCCGGCGCGGCTGGCACACCCTGCGGCTGCAAGGCGGCGCGGCAGGCCCGGAAACCGGCCTGCTCGCGCTGGGCGAGCCTCTGCCGGACGGCAATTTCATCATCGTCGCACGGGACCTGGCGCCGGTGCGGGAATTGGAGGCCCGGCTTCTCGGTGCCGCCGGCTGGGTCGGTGGCGGGGCGCTGCTCATCGGCCTGCTGGGCGGCATCGTCATGGGCCGCGGCGTGGTGCTGCGCGCGGCGCGCATGGAGACGGCGCTGGCCGCGGTGGAGGCCGGCGAGATCCGCCGGCGCCTGCCGACACGCGAGGGCGGCGACGAGTTCGACCGCCTGGCAACGCGCATCAATGCAACGCTCGATCGCATGCAGGCGCTAATGGATGCGCTGCGGCAGGTGACGGATGACATCGCACATGACCTGCGCACCCCCCTCTCCCGCTTGCGGCAGCGGCTGGAGGCGGCACTCCGGACCGCACCAGGAGGCGAACCGGAGGGGGAGGCGCCGTGGCGGGAGACGATCGAGGGCGCGCTGGCGGATTGCGACCGCATCCTCGGCATCTTTGCCGCCCTGCTGCGGATCGCGCAGGTGGAAAGCGGCGCGCGCCGTGCCGCCTTCACCCGTTTCGACCTGACGGCGGTGGCAGAAACCGTGGCGGAGGTTTACGCACCGGCAGCAGAGGAGCGCGAACAGAAGCTGGAGACACAACTCGCGCCCGGCCTCGCCGCCTGGGGCGATCCGGAGCTGGTGACGCAGATGCTTGCCAACCTGATCGAGAATGCCGTGGTGCATGGGCGGCAGGGCGGCCAGATTCTCCTTTCCCTTGCGGCCCGCCCTGCCGGCGGCGCGGTGCTGGAGGTGGCGGATGACGGCCCGGGCATCCCGGAGGCGGAGCGGGGCCGCGTGTTGCGGCGCTTCTACCGACTGGATGCGGCACGCTCACGCCCTGGCAGCGGCCTTGGCCTGGCGCTGGTCGCAGCCGTGGCGGAATTGCACGGCATCCGCCTCTCGCTTGAGGACAACCGGCCCGGCCTGCGGGTAAGGCTGGAGATCCCGCCGCCGGCACCAGGCCCGGCTTGACGGAGGAGAGGAGGGCTGCGGCATCAGGCGATATGCCGCCTTCCCGGCTGGCGGTCCTTGTTGGCGGCATGGTCACCCCTGCGCCATCCGCCTCACCGCCCCGGCTGGACTGCCAGGAAGATTGCGTTCACCCAGAGCCCGATCAGCAGGGCCGTTGCCAGGGTTCGGTCGGGGCGGCAGCCATGCCTGCGGCGTCCCCGCCTGCGGATCGCGCCATTCCTGCGCTGGTCGCGAGAACCCTCAAAGGCGAAGGCGCGGTCGCCCGAACACAAATCCTATTGGCCAGGATATGAAACCGTCCCGGGAATCCCGCTCAGGGCAGGATGCCTCGGACCCGGTGTGGCCAGGGCGCAGGCGCGCCCAGCCAATCAGCCCTGGCGGGCCTTCAGCCGCGGATTTTTCTTGTTCAGCACGTAGAGGCGGCCACGGCGGCGCACCACCACGCAGTTCTTGTCGCGCGTCTTGGCGGTCTTGAGAGAGTTGCGGATCTTCATCGTGGCAGTCCTCAGGAGGCGGTGCGTCTAGGGGCCGAACCCCGGATTGTCAATCCGCGGCCCTATTCCGCGGCCAGTTTCAGGAAGCCGTCGCGTGTCTGCGGCAGCTTGCGGCCAAGCAACTGCTCCGCGACCTGATTGCGCAATACTTGCGCGGTACCGCCGGCGATGGCGAACATCCGGGCGTCGCGAACATACCGTTCCATCGGATTCTCCCGACTGTAGCCGGCAGCGCCCCAGACCTGCAGGGCCATGTTGGTGACCTCGATGGCAGTGTCCGCGGCCAGGACCTTGGCCTGGGCGGCGGCCAAGCGGTCCGGGAAGCCGGCAGGGCCGGCGCTGCGGGCGGCGCGCCAGACCAGGGCGCGGGCGGCCTCGAGCTTGATGGACATATCGGCCAGCATCCAGGAGAGGCCCTGGAATTCCGCAATCGGCCGGCCGAATTGCCGCCGCCTCTGGGCGTAGTCCAGCGCATGGTCGTAGGCGCCGGCCGCGAGGCCAAGTGCCACCGTCGCGGCGCCGACGCGCTGGCCGTTATAGGCATCCATCAGCCGGCCGAAGCCGCGGGCGAAGCCCCCTGGCGGGCGCAGGACCATGGAGTCCGGCACTTCCAGGCCCTGGAAGCGGATCTCGGCCTCCGGCATACCCTTCAGCCCCATGGAGGGGATGCGGCGGTGGATGACCAGGCCCGGCGGGTCCGCCTCCGAATTGCGGACCGCGAGGAAGCCGCCGATGCCCTTCTCCTCCCCATCCTCGATGGCGCGGGCGAAGATCAGGTGCAGGCGGGAGATGCCACCGCCGGTGATCCAATGCTTCGTGCCGTCGATCACCCAGACATCGCCCCGCCGCACCGCGCGGGTGGTCATTTCCGTGGCGGCGGAGCCGGCCTCCGGCTCGGTGATGCAGATGGCGGGCTTGTCGCCACCCAGCACCAGTTCGGCGGCGAGGCGCTTCTGCGCCGGCGTGCCATAGGCCATGACGGCGCCGATCGCGCCCATATTGGCCTCGACAGCGACCCGGCCGCAGACGGCGCAGGCCCTGGCGAACTCCTCGATGACCAGTACTGCATCGAAATAGGAGAGGCCCGGGCCGCCCCATTCCTGCGGGATGGTGAGGCCGAGAAAGCCAGCCTCCGTCATCTTCCGCACCATGGGCCAGGGATACTGCTCGGTCCGATCGGTTTCGGCAGCCTGGGCGGCAGCCTCCCGCGCCAGTTCCCGGGCGCGGTCGCGCAGGCGCAGCTGTTCCGGGGTCAGGCCGTCCATGTTTCCCTCCCTGTGCCGGTCCCGGGTTAATCCACCCGGACCGAAGCAGCAATGGCCGGGGCCAGGCCACGGAATTCTGCCGCGCGCGGGCTGCGGGCGCGCCAGGCCAGCGCCAGGCTACGGCCGGGCGCGGGATCGCCGGGCGTGGCCGGATCCAACGGCCGGATCTCCACTGCCGCACCGGCCAGGACGCCTCCCTCCACCGCCAGTTGCGGCAGCAAGGTCACGCCGAGACCGCTGGCGACCATCTGCACCAGGGTGTGCAGCGAAGTGGCGGCAAAGCCCTCCTCTCCTCCCGGCGCCACGCCGCGCGGCAGGCCGCAGGCATCCAGCGCGTGCTCGCGCAGGCAATGGCCGTCCTCCAGCAGCAGCACCCGCTCGGCGGTCAGGGCGCCGACCGGCACCCGGTCCCGCGCTGCCAGCCGGTGCTCCGCCGGGAGAGCGGCCAGGAAGGGATCGACGGCGATGGGCAGCGTCTCAGCGTCGCCGCAGGCGCAGGGTAGCGCCAGCAGCAGCAGATCCAGCCGTCCAGCCTCCAGTTGTGCCACCAGCCGCTCCGTCTTGTCCTCCCGCAGCCAGAGGCGCAGGCGGGGAAAGGCGCGGCGCAGCACCGGCATCAGGCGCGGCAGCAGGAAGGGCCCGATGGTCGGGATGATGCCAAGGCGCAGCGGACCGGAAAGCGGATCGCGTGCCGAAGCGGCGGTTTCCGCCACCGCTTCCAGGGCGGAGAGCGCGGCGCGGGCGCGCTCCACCACCTCCAGGCCCAGAGGGGTGAAGACTGGGCGCTTGGCGGCACCGCGTTCCAGCAGGGCAGCGTCCAATTGGCGTTCCAGGGCGATGATGCCGGCCGAAAGGGTGGACTGCGTCACCGCGCAGGCGGCGGCGGCGCGGCCGAAATGGCCATGATCGGCCAAGGCCAGGAGGTATCGGAGCTGCTGAGGGGTGGGAAGCGCGGTCATCGATATTGTCGATGAAAATCGGGAAAACTATTCGTTAACACCTATCGCCGCCTCGCGCCACACCCCAGGGCGGTAACGGTCCCAGAAAGCAGCAATGGCCGCTTTTCGCGTCCGTCTCTGCGCTACCGCGTGGTGAGGGTGAAGAAGAGAAGAAGAAGGGAGCCCACTGGGCGGGGCGGCAAAGGCAGTCCTCTACGCAACCTGTTTCATAAACCGTAGCGACCCGAATGTAGGCACGGCTAGGCGCGCTGCGGTGGCGGGAAATGCGAAGCTCGTGGCGGAGGAACTGGAGGCTGGATCGGGAAGGACCACAACATCATCGCCCTCGCCCCTACCCCTCAACCTTCGATATCGGTGAGTTGGGTGATCAGCGCCAGCCGGAAGGAGGGGCAGGCACCGAGCCTCTCGAAGATCGAGGGCGACATCACCATCTCTATCACCTGCGATGCGCGGCGCAGGATACGGGCCAGAAGGTGTAACCGGCGGGTCGCGGTCGGCCCCTCCTGGGCAGCCTGAGTGGGATCGAGGAGACGGTCTTCATTCGCCTGGACAGCGTATTCATTACAGCGCAGTCCGAAGCGGGTCCGGACCGTACCACCGCGGAGGGTAGGGGCCCCCCCGGTTCAATTCGCGCATTTCCCCTTCATTCCGGCCCAGATCGCCGCTTCCGGATTCCGGGGACCAGACCGTGCTGGATTTCTCACATGGCAACTTTTGGCCATATGTGATTGTTCCGTATACGGCCAGGATTGAGCTGGTAGGCGATTCCGGCTGGAACCATGGGCCATAGGACGGGGGCTCCTCGGGCTGAAGTGATCGCTTCAATCGATCAAAACGCCAAAAACTATTCATTTGAAATGAAGCGGACCCGGTCGCATATCTCCCCGTGCTGCGGCGCGGCACAGCATTGCTGAAGCTGCGCCCGGCGACCGAGTGAATGAGTTCAAAGGGGTAAGACCTGCATGCTGACCGTTGGCGACAAGTTCCCGAGCTTCAACCTGACTGCCGTCAAGGGCGGCCCCGAGGGCCTCGGCGGCCCTGGCAAGTCCTTCACCCAGATCACCAATGAGTCCGACCCCGGCAAGTGGAAGGTCGTCTTCTTCTGGCCCAAGGACTTCACCTTCATCTGCCCGACCGAGATCGCCGCTTTCGGCAAGCTGGCCGGCGAGTTCGCGGATCGCGACGCGGTGGTCTATGGCGTCTCCACCGACACCGAGTTCGTGCACCTGAACTGGCGCGTGCATAACGACGACATCCGCGACCTGCCGATCCCGATGCTGGCCGACACCAAGCGCGAGCTGTCCGAGGCGCTTGGCATCCTCGACAAGAATGAGGGCGTGGCGCTGCGCGCGACCTTCATCGTCGATCCGGACGGCACCATCCAGTGGGCCTCGGTGAACGGCCTGAATGTCGGCCGCAACCCGCAGGAGGTGCTGCGCGTGCTCGACGCGCTGCAGACCGACGAGCTCTGCCCCTGCAACTGGGAGAAGGGCAAGGAAACGCTGAACCCGGACGCCCTGTTCAACAAGGCGGCCTGACGGCGCGGCGCGCGAGGGTATCAATCCCCGCGCGCCAACCCTCCCCATTCCGGGGACGGTGCGCCGAGCTGAGGCGCTGTGCCTCAGCTCCGCCCACCGCAGACAATCCGAACCGAAGGAAGGAGCCCGCGATGTCGCTGGAAGCCCTGCGCAACCGCCTGCCCGAATATGCCAAGGACCAGAAGCTGAACCTGGGCAGCCTGGCGACCGAGCCGGTGCTGAACGAGCAGCAGCGCGCCGGTGCCTTCATCGCCTCCGCCATCGCCGCCCGCAATCCGGAGGTCACCAAGGCCGTCACCGCGGAATTCGGCCCGAAGCTGAGCCCGGAGGCGCTGAACGCTGCCAAGGCTGCAGCCTCGATCATGGGCATGAACAACATCTATTACCGCTTCAGCCATCTGGTGGGCGGTGATTATGCGAGCATGCCCGCCAAGCTGCGCATGAACGTCATGGCCAGGCCCGGCGTCGATAAGGCGGATTTCGAGCTTTGGTCCCTCGCGGTCTCCGCCATCAATGGCTGCGGCATGTGCATGGAGGCGCATGAAAAGGCTGTCCTCCAGCACGGGATGAGCAAGGAACAGGTGCAGGCCGCCGTGCGCATCGCCGCGGTGGTGCATGCCGTTGCCGTCACCCTCGATGCCGAGGATGCGCTGGCGGCTTGATTCCGCCGATCCCTTCCAGCCTGACAGGGCCGGCCGCCGGAAGCGGCCGGCCCTTCTTCGTTCAAGCCACCCGATGCGGCGGCGCGGTGCCCTTCAGCAGCACCGCATCCAGGTTCTCCAGCGCCCGGTTGCCCATGGCGTCGCGCGTCTCGATGGTGGCGCTGCCGAGATGCGGCAGCAGCGCGACATTCTCCAGCGTGAGATAGCCGGGGTTCACCTTCGGCTCGCCGTCATAGACATCGAGACCGGCGGCGCGGATGTGGCCGGATTTCAGCGCCGCGATCAGCGCCTCGTCATCCACCGAGGGGCCGCGGCCGGTATTCACCACGATGGCCCCCTTCTTCATGGTGGCGAGCCGGGCCGCATTCAGCCATTTCCGCGTCCCCTCCCCGCCCGGCACATGCATGGAGAGGATGTCGATGGTCCGCAGGAAATCCTCGTCACTGTCGTGGTAGATGGCACCCTGTTCCAGCTCCGGCGGCAGACGGTTGAGGTCGCGGTAGTGGATTTCCATGCGGAATCCACGGGCCATGGCCGCCAGCTCCCGTCCGATCCGGCCAAAGCCGAGGATGCCGAGCTTCTTGCCCTCCAGCGTTACCCCCAGGAGTTGAGTGGGCGCCCAGCCCTCCCATTTGCCGGCGCGGACCATCCGCTCCCCCTCCCCGGCACGGCGGGCGGCCATTAGCATCAGGGTGAAGGCGCATTCGGCAGTGGCGAAGGAGAGCACCTCCGGCGTGTTCGTCACCACGATGCCGCGTGCCTTGGCGGCTGCGGTATCGATATGATCGAAGCCGACGCTGAAGGTGGCAATGATCTTCACGCTGGATGGCAAGGCGTTGATGCAGGCGGCGTCGAAGCGGTCCCCGGCGGCACCCAGGATGCCGGCGGCACCGGCCTCGGTCGCGCGGCGGGCGATCTCGGCTCCGTCCGTCGCCCAGGGCGCGTCCTGCGGGTTGAGTCGGGCATCATAGTCGCGGGCAGCGCGGGCCTCGATCGCCTCGGGCAGCTTGCGTGTAACGAGCAGGACAGGCTTGGCCATGGAGCGTCTCCTGAAGGTTTGAGGGCGTCATAACAGCCCGGCGGCGTCTTGCCAGAGGGGCCCGCGGCAGGCAGGGTCGCGAACCGATACAGCCGGGCGGGCCGGCCCCGCCCTGCTCAGGGAGAGACGAGATATGGATCTGGGTCTGAAGGGCCGCCGTGCCCTGGTGATGGGCGGTACGAAGGGGCTCGGGCGCTCCATCGCCGATGCGCTTGCCGAGGAGGGCGCGGCGCTGGTCATCAGCGGCCGCGACCAGGGCCGCCTGGACGAAGCGGCAGCGGCGCTGCGTGCCAGCGGCGCAGCCTCGGCCATCGGCGTGCCGGCCGATGTGGCGAATCCGGAGGATATGGACCGCCTGGCCGATGCGGCGGTGAAGGCGATGGGCGGCGTGGACATCCTGGTGCTGAACCATGGCGGCCCGCCGCCCTGCACGGCGCTGGAGATGAAGGAGGCGGACCTCATCGCCTGGTTCCAGCGCATCACCCTCTCGCCCATCCGCATCACCATGAAGCTGCTGCCGGCGATGCGGGAGCGGCAATGGGGCCGGATCATCGTGGTGGGCAGCACCGGCATGCAGCACCCGATCCCAACGCTGGCGCTCTCGAACACGCTGCGCGCCTCCGTCTGGGCCTGGTTGAAGACGCTTTCGGGGGAGGTGGCGAAGGACGGGGTGACGATGAACGTCCTCGCCCCGGGCACCATCCAGACCGACCGGGTGACGCAGACCACCACGGCGCGTGCCCAGCAGCTTGGCATCAGCTTCGACGAGGCGCTGGCGCAGGCGGCGAAGGAGATCCCGGCCGGGCGGCTTGGCGCCCCGGCGGATTTCGGCCCGATGGGCGCCTTCCTGGCCAGCGACAAGGCCGCCTACATCACCGGCAGCATGATCCGCGTGGATGGCGGCCGGGTGCGGAGCATGTTGTAGCCATGATCCCCAATCTCTCCCCCGATATCGAACTGGCGGAGAAGCTCTTCACCGAATTGCGCGAGCGGAGCTTCGACGGCGTAGGCATCACCCGCGAGGCCTATGGCCCCGGCGAGCGCATGGCGCATGGGCTGGTTCGCGAGGCGGCGGAGGGGCTGGGGCTGGAGACGCGGGCGGACCCGGTCGGCAATCTCTACATGACCCTGCCGGGCACCGACCGCGCGGCGAAGCGCGTGCTGCTGGGCAGCCATCTCGACAGCGTGCGGCAGGGCGGCAATTTCGATGGTGCCGCCGGCGTGCTGGCCGGGCTTGCTGCGATCGCCGGGATGAAGCGGGCCGGGTTCGTGCCGGGCCGCGACATCACCGTCATGGTGACCCGGGCGGAGGAGGCAGGGAGCTGGTTCCCCACCTCCTACCCCGGCAGCCGCGGTGCGCTGGGCCTGCTGAAGCCGGAGGAACTGCAGATCTGCCGCATGGACAGCGGCCGCACCCTGGCCGAGCACATGCGCGAGGAAGGCTTCGACCCCGGCTTCGTGGAGCGCGGCGGGAAGGAACTTGGCCCCGACAATGTCGCCGCCTTCCTGGAGGTGCATATCGAACAGGGACCGGTGCTGGAGGCAGAGGAGATCCCGGTCGGCATCGTCACCGGCATCCCCGGTAGCAGGCGGCTGCGGCAAGGGCGCGTGACCGGCGAGTATAATCACTCCGGCGGCACGCCGCGGAAATACCGCAAGGATGCGGCGATCGCCCTGGCAGACCTTGCCTATCACCTGGACGAAGCCTGGTGCCGGCTGGAGGCGCAGGGCCATCGCATGGTCTGCACCTTCTGCACCCTGGCGACCACGGAGGAGGCCGGCTTCACCAAGATTCCCGGCGAGGCCACCTTCCAGCTGGATGTGCGCAGCGTAAACCTGCACAGTTGCGACGCCCTGTTCGAGATCCTGTATGATCTGGTGCCGCGGATCGAAGGACGGCGTGGCGTGAAATTCGACCTCGGGCCGGAAACCGGCAGCCGCCCCAGCCTGATGGATGCCGATGTTCAGGCAGGGCTGAAGCGCGCGGCGGAGGCGCTTTCGATCCCCTATCTCTCCATGGCCTCTGGCGGCGGGCATGATGCTGCCGCCTTCGCGCAGGCGGGCGTGCCGGCCGGCATGCTCTTCGTGCGCAACCAGAATGGCAGCCACAACCCAAAGGAAGACATGCGCATCGAGGACTTCGCCGCGGCCTGTGCCGTGGCCCAGCGCTTCGCAGCGGAGTATGCGCAATGACCGCCCGGCTTGCAGTCGATATCGGTGGCACTTTTACCGATCTTGCCGTCGAGCGCGATGGCGAGCGCTGGACCGCCAAGGTCCTCACCACGCCGAGCGCGCCGGAACAGGGCGTGCTGGAGGGCGTGCGAGTGGTGCTAGGCAAGGCCGGCCTTGGTCCTGCCGACATCGAGCTGGTGATCCACGGCACCACTCTGGCGACCAATGCCATTATCGAACGCAAGGGTGCACGCACCGCGCTGCTGACAACGGAGGGCTTCCGGGACGTCCTCGCCCTCGGCAACGAGTCCCGCTACGACCAATACGACCTCAACATCGACCTGCCGCAGCCTCTGGTGCCGCGCCGCTGGCGCCTGCCTGTGCCGGAACGGCTGGACAATACCGGCAAGGTGCTGCTGCCGCTGGATGAGGACGCGGTGGTGCGCCAGGTCGCTTTCATGCGTGCGGAGGGCATCGAGAGCCTGGCCATTGGCTTCCTGCACAGCTTCGTCAATCCGGCGCATGAGCAACGGGCCGCGGCGATCGTGCGGGAGCTCTGGCCGGACCTGCCGATCTCGCTGAGTTCCGAAGTCTCCCCCGAGATGCGGGAATGGGAGCGCTTCAGCACCACCGTCGCCAATGCCTATGTGCAGCCGCTGATGGCCAGCTACCTGCGGCGGCTGGAGGCTGGGTTGCGGGAGATGGGCCTCGGCTGCCCGCTCTTCATGATGCTGTCGGGCGGCGGCCTCACCACGCTGGAGACGGCGACACGCTTCCCGATCCGACTGGTGGAGAGCGGCCCGGCGGGCGGCGCCATCTTCTCCGCCCATGTGGCGAAGCAGCGCGGCCTGACCAAGGTGCTGTCCTTCGACATGGGCGGCACTACGGCGAAGGTCTGCCTGATCGACGACTACCAGCCCCAGGCCAGCCGTAGCTTCGAGGTGGCACGGGTCGGCCGCTTCAAGAAGGGCTCCGGCCTGCCGCTGCGTATCCCGGTCATCGAGATGGTGGAGATCGGCGCTGGCGGCGGCTCCATCGCCCAGGTGGACAGCATGGGCCGCATCCAGGTGGGACCGGAGAGCGCCGGCGCCGATCCCGGTCCGGCCTGCTATGGCCGCGGCGGCACCAGGCCGGCGGTGACGGACGCCAATCTGACGCTCGGCCGCTACGATCCGAACCTCTTTGCCGGCGGCTCGCTGCGCCTGTATCCGGAGCGGTCGCGGGACGCGCTGGCGGAGCATGTCGGCGGGCGGCTCGGCCTGTCCGCCGAGATGGCGGCGCTCGGCGTGGTCGAGATGGTGGACGAAAACATGGCCAACGCCGCCCGCGTCCACGCCATCGAGAGCGGCAAGGGGTTCGAGGACCGCACCATCATCGCCTTCGGCGGCGGCGGCCCGGTGCATGGCTACCGTGTGGCGGAGAAGATCGGCGTCCGCCGCCTGCTGGTGCCGAGCGGCGCCGGCGTCGGCAGCGCCATCGGCTTCCTGCGCGCGCCGGTGGCCTATGAGGTGGTGAAGAGCCTCTACCAGCGCTTCGCCAGCTTCGATGTGCCGGCGGTAAACGCGCTCCTTGCCGATATGGCGAAGGAGGCCGCGGCAGTGGTGGCCAAGGGTGCCTTCGGCGCACCCATGGTGGAGAGCCGCCTGGCCTATATGCGCTATGTCGGCCAGGGGCATGAGATCGCGGTGCCGCTGCCGGCGCGCGACCTGACCAGGCAGGATGTGAAGGACATCCGTGCCCTCTATGATGCCGAATACACCCGCTTCTATGACCGCCCGGTGCCCGGCAGCGATGTGGAGATCCTGAGCTTCGCCGTGACCGTAGCCACGCAGTCCGAAGCCGTGGAGCCGGCGGCGGAGGTCGCCCCCGCCCCTGCCCCGGCGCCCATGCGTCACCAGGCAGTGCGCGACACGGCAACTGGCGAGGTGACGGATTGGCCGGTCTATGACCGCGGAGCCATGGCGCCGGGAGCCACCGTGACGGGCCCCTGCATCATTGCCGAGGCGGAGACGAGCACGCTGGTCGGTCCCGGCTGGACCTGCCGGATGGATGGGCTGGGCTATCTCGATCTTCGGGACGAACGCGGGAGGGATGCATGATCGCCGAGGGCATGAAACAGCCTGGGATCCGCATCCGGCATGGCAGCACGCGCCACGACCGGACCGATGAGCGCGGGGCATGCAACCATGAACCCGGCATCGGGCCGCTGATGGCGAAGGCTCTCGGCGTACACCCCCTCCGCGAGGACCGCGAGGAGGAGAGCGAATTCATGACCATCTCCTACTGGGAGAGTGTCGAGGCCATGGCCGCATTCCCTGGCGCCGATCCCCGGCAGATCCTCCGCCTCCCCAGAACCTATGGCAGGACGGGAGCCGCAGCATGAGCAAGGCCCTTGCCACGATTCAGCGCCAGATCCAGTGGAACCGCCTGATCGCAGTGGTTGAGGAGCAGGCGCAGACCATGATCCGCACTGCCTTCAGCACCACGGTGCGGGAGGCGGGGGACCTCTCCGCCGGCATCTTCGACCTCAAGGGCCGCATGCTGGCCCAGGCCGTCACCGGCACGCCCGGCCATGTGAACAGCATGGCCGAGAGCGTCGGGCATTTCCTGGCGAAATTTCCGGTCGAGACGATGAAGCCGGGCGACCACTACATCACCAATGATCCCTGGCTCGGCACCGGTCACCTCCATGACCTGACGGTGGTGACGCCGGCCTTCCACAAGGGGAAGATCGTCGGCCTCTTCGCCAATACTGCGCATGTCATCGATGTCGGCGGCCTCGGCATGGGGCCGGAGGGGCGGAGCGTCTTCGAGGAAGGGCTCTACATCCCCATCGTGAAGTGCTTCATTGAAGGCCAGGCGAACGAGACCTTCTTCGACTTCATCCGTGCCGGCAGCCGCACCCCGGTAGAGCTGGAAGGCGATGTCTACAGCCTTTGTGCCTGCAACGATGCCGGCGCCAAGCGGCTGATCGAGATGATGGACGAGTTCGGGATGGACTCGCTGGACCCGCTTGCGGAGTACATCTTCGAAAGCAGCCTGCGCGCCACCATCGAGGAGATCCGCAAGCTCCCCAAGGGCACCTATCGGGCGGAGATCAGGTCGGACGGCTATGAGGCGCCGGTCACGCTGAAGGCGGCGATGATGATTCATGAGGACCGGATCGTGGTGGACTATGCCGGCACCTCCGGCTTGTCCAACCGCGGCATCAACGTGCCACCGGCCTATTGCCGGGCCTATTCCTGCTTCGGGATCAAATGCGTCGTGGCGCCGGAGATCCCGAACAACTGGGCCTCGCTGTCGCCCTTCCAAATGGAGATTCCGGAAGGCTGCATCCTGAACGCGCCCCGCCCCTATCCGGTCAGCGTGCGGCATGTGATCGGCCAGCTTCTGCCGGACCTGATGATGAGCTGCCTGCACCAGGCCGTGCCGGACCGGGTGAATGCGGAAGGCTCCTCGGCGCTGTGGAACCCTCCGCTGCGCGGCGGCGCCCAGGTCTCCGGCCAGGCGGCGGAGGTGGAGGATTTCGAGATCATCACCTTCAATTCCGGCGGCACGGGGGCACGGCCGACCAAGGATGGGCTGGACGGCACCGCCTTCCCCTCCGGCGTACGCACCATGCCGGTGGAGGCGACGGAAAATGTTGCTCCCGTGATCTTCTGGAGAAAGGAGCTGCGCCCGGACAGCGCCGGCGCCGGCCGCACCCGAGGCGGCTTTGGCCAGATCATGGAGATCGGCGCCAAGGGCGATGCAGAATTCGCCGTGAACGCCATCTTCGACCGCGTGGCCAACGCGCCGAAGGGCCGCGACGGCGGCCATGACGGCGCCGCCGGCTGGGTCGGGCTGAACGACCCGAACGGCACGCCGCTGCGGACCAAAGGTTTCCAGATCATCCCGAAAGGCCGGCGCCTGCTGCTGAAGCTGCCGGGCGGCGGTGGCATGGGCGACCCGAAGCAGCGCGACCCGGCGCTGGTGCGGCGGGACGTGGCGGATGGTCTGGTCAGCCCCGCCGCGGCGCGAGAACTCTACGGGGTGGAGAGCTGATCCAGCGGCGCTGCATGCTCTCCTGCCGGCCGGCAAGCTGGACGGCCGGCAGGAATGACGCCCCAAGCAGGCCGGGGCGCCATCAGGTCGGCAAGTGCCCGGTAGTCAGGCCCCTGCCGCGGCCGGTTGTGGCAAGTGCTGCGCGATATAGGGCGGCAGGTTGAATGCGCTCACATGGATCTCCGGTGTCCAGTAGCGCGTGGTACCCAGGATGCCGGCCGCGGTGGCCCGCTGCCGGATCTCCTCCACGCCGACGGCACGGCAGGCGGGATCCTTGGCAGCCCAGCCGAGCGTCATGAAGCCGCCGACATAGGTGGGCACCGCCACGAGATAGGCGAAGATATCCGGGAAGGCCGCCGCGCGGCGCAGGCTGGTGATGCGCAGCTCATCCGCCTGCATGAAGGGAACACCGCACTGGTTCACCACCAGGCCGCGCTCCGTCAGCAGCCTGGCGCAATTGGCGTAGAATTCCTCGGTGAACAGCACCTCGCCCACGCCGATCGGGTCGGTGCTATCAACGATCACCACGTCGAAGCTGCCAGCAGGGGCACGGCGGACATAGTCGATGCCGTCGCCGATGATCACCTCCGCACGGGGATTGGTCCAGGCATCGCCGCCGATGCCCGGCAGGAATTCCTTGGCCAGGCGAACGACCTCGCCATCGATCTCGACCATCACGGCCTTCTCGACGTTGCGATGCTGCAGGACGCGGCGCAGCACGCCACCATCGCCGGCACCGATGATCAGCACGCGCTTCGCCGCGCCATGCGCCAGCAAGGGCACATGCGCCAGCATCTCCTGGTAGGTGAACTCGTCGGCTTCGGTGATCTGCACCACGCCGTCCAGCAGCAGCACCCGGCCATGGGTGTAGCTCTCGAACAGCATGATATCCTGATACTGACTCTTCACTCGCGCCAGTTCCCGCTTCATCTGGAAGCGCTGGCCCCAGCCGCCGTGGATCGTCTCATTCACCCAAACATCGGCTTCCATGGCATCCCCCGGAAAAAAGGAACAGGGGCGGGATCCTGGGACCCCGCCCCCCGGTTCTGTCATGTGCAGCGTTGCGTCAGCCGACCAAGCCGCGCTTATGCTCCGCGAGTTGGACCCGCCCGGGCTGAAACCCCTTCTTCAGCACCGGAATGGCCTTGTACGGATTGCACTCGCCGCAGACGAAGATGTCGAGCGCCGCGTAATCCCGCTCAGGCCAAGTGTGGATGGAGACATGACTCTCCGCCAGCACCAGCACGCCGGACACACCACTGTTCGGACCGAAATGGTGGAAATGCCCGTGCAGGATGGTAGCGCCGGTCGCGATCGCCGCCTCACGCAGCACCGCATCAATATGCTCGGGGTCGGCCAAGTTGGTGGCGTCCCAGAGATCAACGATAAGGTGCGTGCCGGCGAACTTCACGCCATCACGGCAGACGAAATAATCCTTGGCCTCGCTCACCGAGGTTGCGGAATTCTGGGCTTCGCTCGGGAGCTGCTCCGAGACCATCCCCAGTTGGACGAGAGCTTCCATTGCGGGCTCCTTCCCACCAGCAGATGACCAGGGTGATCGGGAATCGATCAGGTCAACGGGGCGCGCATATGGGGCAGACCGACCCGTAAAGCAAGCCAATTTTAGGCCGCCTGGCCGAAAAATTTGCCGCCCTGCCCCGAGCCTGGCACGGGACTCATCGTGTGACCGGCCCGCCTGCCCGCAATGCCTCCAGCCGCGTCGGAACCCCTCGGAAGAGCCCCAGTTCCCGCTGCAGCCGGGGCAGGTCCGCGAGGCCCCGCAGCGGGTCGGCGGTCAGCGCCGCGAAAGGTTCCGCCAGCCTGCCGCCCGGCATCCGCTCCGCATACTGGCTCCGCAACAGGGCAAGTCCGGCGGTATCGCCGGCCAGCGCCAGAAGTGCCGCCTGCCGAAGCAGGAGAAGGCGGTGCGCGTCGTCGAGCGGCGCCGGTGCGTCCGGAACCGCCGCGCGCAGATGCACCGCCATCGCAGCCGCGGCGCCGGTCCAGTCCTGCGCCTCGGTCAGCAATTCAGCCAGCGCCTCCGCGCCGGGTGCGCCCAGCGCCTGCAACCTCTCCGCCGCCTGCGGCAACTGCCCGCGCCGCGCCTCGGCCCGTGCCATGATGATGCTGCGCTCCAGCTTCAGAGCCGGGGGCAGGTCCGCCGCTTCGCTCGCGCCGAGCGCCGCCTGCGCGCCTTCGGCATCGCCCTCGGCCAGGCGCAGCCTCGCAAGCCGGAGCCCGAGCGCCGCCCGCGCCGCACCCGTGGCGCGTTCCGCTGCCTCGCGCAGCACCCTCGCGGCGCGGTCTGCCAGGTCGAGCGCGAGAAGCTGCTCCGCCAGCATCAGCGCTGCCGATTCGGCCCGCGAATCAGCCGGCAGCAGATCCAGATGGGCATCGAACAGCGCGACGGCAGCCAGAGGCGGCTCCTGTGCCAGCGCCGCGAGGAAGGTTTCGGTCAATGCGGGCCTGACCTGCATGGAGCGGTCCGGGAACAGCGCCTCGGTTTCCAGCAGCAGCGCCAGTGCACGGCGTGGCTCGCCGCCGTGCCGGTGCAGCTCCGCCACCCGCAGCCGGGCCGCCAGCTCCTCCTCCCCGCCCCGCCAGGCGAAGAGCGCACGGTCCAGGGCCTGAGCCGCCGCCTTGGCATCAATCCGGCCGGTAGCCAGGCGGAGTTCTACACCCCGCCGCAAGGCACGCGCCCGGACCCGTCGGTCACGCCCCCTGGCCAGAGCGTCATAGGCAGCCAGCGCGTCCTCCGTGCGGCCTTCCGCTTCCGCCAGCATGGCACGGGGCAGGCCGAGTTCCTCCGGTGCCGCCGCGGCGAGGAGTCGCCGCAGGCTCTCCAACTCGCCGGCCTCGGCCAGGGCCTCCGCAGCCAGGGGCATCAGCCGGGACCGGAGCGCCGGCGGGTAGGCTAGCAGCAGAGGCAAGGCGGCGGTGAAGCCGGGCGCGGCTGCCTGCGGCTCGCCCTGCACCGCCGCCAGGGCGGCGCGCCAGAGGGTCAGCTCATCGCTCTCCGGCAGGCCTGCCCGCTGGAGCCCGCCAGCCTCCTCCGGACGCCCGGCGAGCACCGCCGCCGCCCCGCCAAGGGCAGCAAGTCGCGGCTCGGCCGCGGCGCGCGGATCCTCGGCCAGGGCGAGGCGGAGCATCGCCTGTGCCTCCTGCGGCAGGCCGAGGGCCAGCAGCGACTCGGCGGCCGCGAGGCGCTGCGGCAGGCGAGCCAGCGGTGGCGCGGCGGCAATCCCCGCCTGCTGCGCCCGTAACCGTTCCAGAAGCTGCGGCGCCGGCAGGAGCGGCAGGTCGAACAGGCGGGTCATGGCGGGAGCAACCGCTTCCCCCGGCGCGGCCGTGTCGAGGGTGAAGCGTCCGCCCCCCGCCGTGCTGACGATGAAGCGCTCGGCTGCCGCCTGCATCGCCACGCTATCCGCCCGCGCCAGCACGGCGACCCCAAGCAGTGTCGCCGGCAGGTCGAGTTCCGGCAGTCGGCGGCTGACCGGCACGGCCTGTCCCGCCTCCCTGACCGTACCGACCAGCAGCGCCAGCCCAGTTTCCGGATCGGTCAGGGGCACCACGCGGCCCGGTTGCGCGGCATGCAGCAGGAGCCGCGGCACGGTGCCGGCTTCGATGCTCGGCGCCAGGGCGCGATCCTCGGACGCCTGCCGCCCTGCCGGCGCCTCGGCCGGGCGCGTCGCCTCGAGCAGCCACGCATCGCCCTGCCGCCAGGGACGGAGCGTGGCGGGCGATGCGAGGGGTAGGCGGAATAGCGTCGCATCGGGCAATGACACCAGTTCCGCGCCACCGAACAGCGGATCGCCCCGCAAGGCCGAGGGGTCGAAGGAAGTGGCGGAATCGAATACCGCCAGCAATACATCGCCGCGCCGCAGGACCGCCGCGCCGGTGCCGGCCGGGAAGGGCAGCAGCACCGCACGGCCTCCGCCCGGTCCTGCAACGAGACGGAGCGGCAGCGCCGCGGGCGGCGGCAGGCTCACCGGCTCCGGCGCAGTGACCGGAACCGGCGGCGGTTCCGGCACGGGCGGCCTGGTGGCGGCCATCGGCATGACAGGCGGCGACACAGGCGGCGGCGGTTCGGTGGTGGGCGCAGCCGACGCCGCCG
>Ga0182742_1001275_pt1 | contig 33037 bp, 30 predicted proteins | sample eDN5th37CBELigMG_FD_128880 | JGI IMG/M metagenome (GOLD analysis project Ga0182742, IMG submission 128880) | Enriched Miracle-Growth compost microbial communities from Emeryville, California, USA - eDNA 5th pass 37_C BE-Lig MG (version 2)... ... | reverse complement strand
GTCTTCGAGTGGCGCTACCAGTCCTCGCCGATCGAGCAGGCCCCGACGGAGACCACGGGCTGCATCGTCGAGCCCAAGGGCGACGGCCGCTACAAGATCTACTCGGACACGCAGGCCGCGTTCTTCACGCTCGACAACACGGCGCTGATCCTCGACGTCCCGTTCGGCAAGCTGCAGGTCGTCGGCGGCACGGTCGGCGGCGGCTTCGGCGGCAAGGTGGACGTGATCGTCGAGCCGATCGCCTGCATCGCCGCGATGAAGACCAACCGGCCGGTCAAGTACGTCTACGACCGCTGGGAGGAGATGCAGGTCTCCTCGCCGCGCGCGGCCGAGCGCATCTACATCAAGGACGGCGTGATGAACGACGGGCGCATCGTCGCCCGCCAGGTGACGCTGTACGCGGACGCCGGCGCCTACTCGCGCCACAGCCCGTACGCCGCCACCAAGGCCGCCGCGCACATGCCGGGCCCGTACACGATCCCGAACGTGTGGATCGACTCCTGGTGCGTGTACACCAACCGCACGCCGTCGAGCGCGATGCGCGGCTTCGGCGTGACGATCGGTGACTTCGCGCTCGAGACCCAGATGGACCGGATCGCGCGCGAGCTGAACATGGACCCGCTGGAGCTGCGGCTCAAGAACGCCTACCGCGACGGCGACATGAAGGCGCACCGCAAGGTCGCCGAGGGCACCGCGCTGATCGAGGTCATCCAGCGCGCGGCCGAGCTCGTCGACCACGAGCTGGCGCCCGAGTACCGCGAGCTCTCGTCGAGAGGAGGACGCTGATGGCCAAGCTGCGTGGACGCGGCTACGCCGCGGTCAACTACCCGACCGGCATGAACCTGGGCGGCGACCCGACCCAGGCGCTCGTGCACTCGACCACGACGGGCAACTTCGTCGTCTCGCTGTCCTCGGTCGACCTCGGCCAGGGCCTGAAGACGGTCGCGGCGCAGATCGCGGCCGAGACGCTCGGGCTGCCCTACGAGAACATCATCGTCGACACCGCCGACACCGACACGGGCCCGCACTGCATGGGCACGTTCGCCAGCCGCGGCACGCACCGCGTCGGCAACGCGGTGATCATGGCCGCCACCGAGGCGCGCGAGGCGATGCTGGCGGCGGCCGCCGAGAAGCTCGAGGTCGACGCCGAGGACCTCGAGACGGACGGCACGGGCTTCATCAAGGTCAAGGGCTCCGACGAGAAGAAGATCCACGTCGTCGACCTCGCGCTGGCCGCGCACTTCGAGCTCGGCCGCACGATCGCCGGCCGTGGCATCTACCTCAAGGAGCGCTCCTACCCCGTGCCCGAGACGGGCGAGATGGACCCGGACTCCGCGCAGGCGCACGCCTGCACGGTCGCCGACGTCGAGGTCGACGACGAGACGGGCGAGGTCACCGTGCTCGGGCTGCACAACGTCTACGAGGTCGGCCGCGCGATCAACCCGGCGATGGCCAAGCAGCAGATCGAGGGCGGCGCCTGGATGGGCATCTCGCACGCGCTGTTCGAGGCGACCGAGCCCTACTACCCGAACCGCGACCACGGTCCGCGGGACTTCGAGGACTACCTGATGCCGGGCCCGGCCGACAACGCCGAGATGGTCTCGGACATCATCGAGTTCCCGGCCGCGACGGGACCGTACGGCGCCAAGGGCATCGGCGAGATGACCGCCAACGCGCCGATCCCGGCGATCGCCAACGCGATCTACGACGCCTGCGGCGTGCGCCTGACCCACATGCCGTTCACGCCGGAGCGCATCCTGAGGGGGTTGGACGAGCTCCGTGCGGGTTGAGCAGCTCGGATACAAGTTCGCCGGCGAGCGCTATCTCGCCGGCGAAGGGCTGCTGACCGCGGTCCACCTCGCGCTGACGCTCCAGCGCCCGCTGATCCTCGAGGGCGAGCCGGGCGTCGGCAAGACCGAGCTGGCGAAGGTGCTGGCGCGCGTGCTCGACCGCGAGCTGATCCGCCTGCAGTGCTACGAGGGCCTGGACGCCGCGCAGGCGCTGTACGAGTGGGACCACCCGAAGCAGCTGCTGGCGATCCGGGCCTGCGAGGCCGAGGGGCGCCCGGTGGGCGCGCTCTACGACGAGGAGTATCTGATGGAGCGCCCGCTGCTGCGGGCGCTGCGGGTGCCGTGCGTGCTGCTGATCGACGAGATCGACCGCGCGGACTCCGAGTTCGAGGCGTTCCTGCTCGAGTTCCTCAGCGACTTCCAGATCACGATCCCCGAGCTCGGGACCGTGCGCGCCGAGGTCACCCCGATCGTGGTGCTGACCTCCAACCGCACGCGCGAGCTGCACGACGCGCTCAAGCGCCGCTGCCTGTACCACTGGATCGCGTTCCCGGACCCCGAGCGCGAGCGCGCGATCATCGACGCGCGCGTGCCCGGGCTGGCGGACGAGGCGGCGGCGTCGCTGGTGGAGGCCGTCGCCGGCGTGCGCCGGCTGCGGCTGATCAAGCCGCCCGGGATCGCCGAGACGATCGACTGGGCGATGGGCGCCAAGCAGCTCGCCGAGGAGGGCCTCGAGTGGCCGCTGGCGCTGCGCCGCAGCCTCGGGCTGCTGGTCAAGGAGGCCGAGGACACCGAGGCGGTGCTGGAGGCGCTCGAGCTTTGAGCGTCCTCGACGCCTTCCTCGACGACTGGCGGCCGATCCCGGACAAGCGGATGGACTTCCTGCGCGCGCTCGCCGCGGAGGCCCCGCCTGACATCACGCGCCTGTACTGGCTGGCGCGGGTCACGCTGGTCACGCGCCTGGAGGACCTGCCGCGCTTCGACGCGCTCTTCGGCGTGCATTTCCTCGGCAACCCGGCGCGCGAGCGCCCGCCGAGCGAGGAAGGCGAGGAGCAGGCGCCGCAGCCGCCCAACGCCGGCGAGCACCAGCCCGCCGGCCTGCGCGAGGGCACGGGCAAGCACGCCAGCGTGCACGAGCTGCAGCACCGCCGCAGCTACGACCCGACGCGGGAGGATTTGGCGGAGCTGCGCAAGGCGCTGGCCGAGCATCTCCCCCAGATCCGCTCGCGCCGGCGGCGGCCCGCGCGCCGCGGCCACATCGACCTGCGCCGGACGCTGCGCGCCGCGACCCGCACGGGCGAGGTCTCGCACCTGGCGCGCCGCGACCGCCCGCACCGCACGCGCCCGCTGCTGGTGCTGATCGACGTCTCGGGCTCGCTGAAGCCGCAGGTCCCGGACTACCTGCGCTTCGCCTGGGCCGCCCAGGCCGAGACGTTCACGTTCGGCACGCGGCTGACGCGGATCACCCGCCAGCTGCGCACGCGCGACGTCGACCAGGCGCTGGCGAACATCTCCGACGCCGTGCTCGACGCCGACGGCGGCACCCGCATCGGGCCGGCGCTGCAGGAGTTCCTGGACACGCCGCGCTACGCCGATCGGGCGCGCGGCGCGCTGGTGATCGTGCTCTCCGACGGGCTCGAGCGCGGCGACCCGGCGCTGATGGCGCACGCCGTGCGGCGGCTGGCCCGGATCTCGCACCGGCTGCTGTGGTGGTCGCCGCTGGCGCTCGACCCCACCTATCGCCCGATCACGCGCGGCATGGCCGCGATCGTCGACGACCTCGACGAGCTGGCCGGCGCCCGCGACATCCCGACCCTTCTCCAACAGGTGAAACGGCTGTGAAGTACGTCGACGCGCACCACCACATCTGGCCGGCCGAGGGCCTGCCCTGGCTCGACGGGCCGATGATCCCGCGGATCTTCGGCCCCTACGAGCCCCTGCAGGGCAAGGCGTACACGATCGAGGAGTACAAGGCCGACGCCGAGGCCGCGGGGATCGCCCAGTCGGTCTACGTGCAGGCCAACTGGCGCCTCGAGGACTCGCTCAAAGAGGTCCAGTGGGTGCACGCCCAGTACGAGCGCACGGGCTGGCCGCACGCGATCGTCGGCTCGGCGGACCTCTTCAGCCCGGACGCCGTCGACACCCTGCACGCCCAGCTGGAGGCGACGCCGCTGCTGCGCGGCACGCGCCTGCAGCTGCACTGGCACGAGCACGAGGCGTTCCGCTTCGCCTCGGCGCCCGACCGCGCCCAGGACCCCACCTTCAACGAGAACATCGCCAAGCTGCCCGAGCTCGGCCTGCTGTTCGAGCTGCAGGTGTTCCCGAACCAGCTCGAGTCGGCGCTGACGCTGGTGGACGCGCACCCGAACGTGACCTTCGTGCTCATCCACGCCGGCATGCCGATCGCCGGCGAGCCGTGGCGCGATCTGCTCACGCAGCTCTCCCGGCGCCCGAACGTCAACGTCAAGCTCTCGGGCCAGGGCACGTTCATCCACCGCGTGGACCGCGACCACATCGCGGACGTGACCAAGGTCGTGCTGGACACGTTCGGCGCGGGCCGCGCGATGTTCGGCTCCAACTTCCCGATCGAAAGCCTGTGGACCGACTTTTCTAGCCTTATGGAGGCGTGGCTCGGCGTGCTCGCCGAGTATCCGGACGAGGTCCGTGCCGACGTGCTCGCCCGGACCGCGCGCCGCATATACAGGCTCGAGGAGGTACAGGGATGACCAGACCCGTACAGCACACCGCCAGCGCCGTCGCCGGGTGGCTGCGCGAGGGTCGCCGGGTCGTCGCCGGCCTGCTCGTGCAGGTCGACGGCTCCTCCCCGCTCGACGTCGGCGCCTCGATGTACATCGACGACCAGGGCGGGATCGAGGGCTCGATCACCGGCGGCTGCGTCGAGGGCGCGGTCGCGGAGGCCGCAATGGAGATCCTCGAGACCGGCGGCGCGCCGCGCCTGGTCACGTACGGCATCTCCGACGAGCTCGCGGGCACGGTCGGGCTGATGTGCGGCGGGACCGTGCACATCTTCATCCACGAGCTCAAGGGCGCCGCGCGCGACGCCGTCCTGCTCGACCTCGAGGCGACCGTCGAGGACCGCCCGGCGGCGCTGGTGACGCTGATCGACGGCGAGCAGGCGGGCGCCAAGCTCTACGTCGACGAGGAGCGCACGGTCGGCACCCTCGGCGGCGGCGAGCTGCTGGACAAGAACGCCGGCCGCGAGGCGCGCGGGCTGCTGCACGAGGGCCGCTCGAGCATGCGCGACTTCGGCACGGACGGCGCCTCGCTCGGCTCGGGGCAGCGCGTCTACGTGTCCGTGCACGCCGAGCCGCCGCGGATGATCGTCTTCGGCGCGATCGACTTCTCCTCGGCGCTGGCGCCGCTCGCCAAGGGCCTCGGCTACAGGGTCACGATCGCCGACCCGCGCTCGGCGTTCCTCAAGAGCCGCCGCTTCAGCGCCGCCGCCGAGACCCAGGTCGGCTGGCCCGACAAGGTGCTCGAAGGCGTCGAGCTCGGCCCGCGCGACGCCGTGCTGATCTTCACCCACGACCCCAAGCTCGACGTGCCCGCCGTGCAGGCCGCGCTGGCCACCGGCGCCGGCTACATCGGCGCGCTCGGCTCACGCAACACGACCGCGGACCGCAACCGGCGGCTGCGCGAGGTCGGCGTGACCGAGGAGGAACTGGAGCGCGTCTTCGCGCCCTGCGGGCTCGACATCGGCGCCTCCACCGTCGAGGAGACCGCGGTCTCGGTGCTCGCCGAGATCATCGCGCACCGCGCGGGGCGCCACGGACAACCGTTGCGGGAAGCCCACGGGCCGATCCGCCACGCCGATACCCACCGATCATCCGACCTCAAAGAGGAGACAAGATGGCCTATACCGTCGCCGTGACGTGGATCGCCAAGCCGGGCGAGGAGGACGCGGTCGCCGCCGCCCTCGAGGCGCTCGTCGAGCCCTCGCGCGCCGAGGAGGGCGTGCTCGTCTACATCCCCAACCGGGATCCCGAGGACCCCACGAAGTTCTTCATCTACGAGCAGTACGTCGACGAGGCCGCGTACACCGCGCACACCGAGACCGAGCACTTCAAGAAGTACGGCTTCGGTGACGCGATCCCGCGCCTCGCCGAGCGCAAGCGGGAGTTCTACACGCCGATGGTGGGCTGAGACGCCGCCAGCGCGGTCGCGGTTGCCGGCGTCAGCGGCGCCGGCAACGCGGTCGCGAGGTCGTGCCAGACGAGGTCGTCGTGCTCGTCTGAGAGCAGCGGTTCTCCGCCCGCCGCGACCTCGAAGAAGCACTCGCGGACGGTGCGCCCGGAGGGGGAGCGCACCACGCACTCGAAGGCCTGCCGCGCGCGTCGCAGCGCCAGGCCGGTCTCCTCGCGCAGCTCGCGCGCGAGCGCGTCCGCGGGCGCCTCGCCCGCGTCCGCCTTGCCGCCCGGGAGCTCCCAGCACGACGGGTAGGAGTCCCAGGCCGCGCGACGCACGAGCAGCACGCGCCCGGCGCGCCGCACGACGGCGCGGGCGACGACCAGATCGACGGGTGCCGTGAGCGTGAGCATTCGCTCAGCCTGGTGCCCGCAACCGGTTGCGGGCAACCCTTGGGTCACCCGCGCGGGGGACGCCGTTTAAGGCCCGCTCACCCACCCGGGGGGCACCTTTAGCGCCCCTTCCCACCAGCGGGGGAGCGTCGCTTGGGAACGCCGCGTGGCCGCTCAATGCTGGTCACCGTCACACCGTCTCTCAACCCTCCCTGGTGACAATGACCGCTGTCTTCTCTGACTCACTCACGCTGGCCGAGGTGCCGCGTGTCCCCGATGCGCCGACCGTTGCCGTTCTCGGCATGGGCTATGTCGGCCTGCCGACGAGCCTTGCGCTGCGCGAGGCCGGCTTCCCCGTCGTCGGCGTCGACATCTCCGAGCGCCGCCTGGACGACATCCGCACGGGCGCCGTCGACCTGCTCGACCGCGACCGCCCGCGCCTGACCGAGGCGATGGACTCGGGCTTGATGGCCCTGTTCGCCGACCCGGCGATCCTGAGCGCCGTCGACGCCGTCATCATCGCCGTCCCGACCCCCGTCGACCGCGACTTCAACCCCGACCTGCGCGCCGTCCGCTCGGCCTGTGCCTCCGCCGTCGAGAACGCTCGTTCGGGCCAGACCCTGATCCTCACGTCGACGACCTACGTCGGCACCACGCGCGACCTGCTCGTCGAGCCGCTGACCGAGCGCGGCTTCGAGGTCGGCGAGGACATCCACGTCGCCTTCGCGCCCGAGCGCATCAACCCGGGCGACGCCCTCTGGGAGCAGGCCGCCGTGCCGCGCGTCCTCGGCGGCGTCACCCCCGCCTGCACCGAGCAGGCCGCCCGCGTGCTCGCGGCGACCGCCTCCAAGCTGCACGTCGTCTCCTCCGTCGAGGCGGCCGAGTTCACCAAGCTGCAGGAGAACACCTTCCGCGCCGTCAACCTCGCGTTCGCGAACGAGATGGCCGCCGCCGCCGGCTTCTACGGCGTCGACCCCGTCGAGATCGTCGACGCGGCCGCGACCAAGCCCTACGGCTACCTCGCGCACTACCCCGGCCCGGGCGTCGGCGGCCACTGCATCCCCGTCGACCCCTACTACCTCCTGACCCCGCTGCGCGAGGCCGGGGTCGCGACGCCCGTCGTCGAGAGCGCCATGGCCGGCGTCGCCGGGCGCCCGCACCAGGTCGCCGAGCGCGCCATGGAGATCGCGGGCGAGGGCGCCAGCATCCTGCTCGTCGGCGTCGCCTACAAGCCGGGCGTCGAGGACTACCGCGAGTCGCCCTCGCTGGAGATCGCCGAGCAGCTGAAGGCGCTCGGCGCGCAGGTCTCCTACCACGACCCGCTGATCCCCGAGGTCGCGGGCATGTCCAGTGTCTCCTCCCCCGACCCGTCGGACTACGACCTGGTCGTCGTCTCGGTCGTGCACCCCGGCCGCTCGTACGAGTTCCTGGCCGACGCCGACCAGATCCTCGACGCGACCTACAAGACCCCGGGCGGCAAGGTCCGCCACTCGCTGTGAGCACGACCCTCGTACCTGAGACCAAGCGTTCTCGCGACGAGGAGTTCGCGGCGATCGCGGCCAGCCTGGTCGCGCCGCCGGAGCCGGCGACCGAGCCGGCCCCCGAGCCCGAGCCCGCGACGCCCCCGCGCCGCAAGCCGACCGTCGTCGACAAGCTCGCGCGCGTGCTCGCCGTCGGCTACCTGGTCGTCGTCCTGGTCGCCGTGGTGGCCTACAAGGGGCTGTTCATCGACGCGCTGGTCGTGACGCCGCTGCTGGCCACCTACGGCCTCGTGGTCGCGACCTACATCGTCAGCCGCTTCGTCTTCGCGCTCTTCTACCGCTCCGCGAAGGACGTCGGCCTGGAGCCGCACGTCGCGATCGTGATGCCGGGCTTCAACGAACAGGACGCGATCGCGAACTCGCTGCGCAGCCTGCTCGCGCTCGACTACCCGGCCGCCAAGCTCGAGCTCGTGGCCGTCAACGACGGCTCGACCGACAACACGCTGGCCGAGATGCGCAAGGTCGCCGCCGGGGCCGGCGGGCGCGTGAACGTGATCGACCTGGGCACCAACCAGGGCAAGCGCGCCGCGATGGCCGCGGGCATCCGCGCCACCGAGGCCGAGATCATCGCGTTCGTCGACTCGGACTCCGTGCTCGAGCCCGACGCGCTGCGCATCCTCGTGCAGGGCTTCGCGGACGAGCGCGTGGGCGCGATCTGCGGGCACGCCGACGTGCTCAACCTGCGCGACACCTGGCTGACCAAGATGCAGGCCGTCCGCTACTTCGTCGCCTTCAAGGTCGTCAAGGCCGCGGAGTCGGTCTTCAGCGCCGTCACGTGCTGCTCGGGCTGCTTCTCGGCCTACCGCCGCGAGGCGATCATGCCGCACCTGGACTGGTGGGAGGACCAGCACTTCCTGGGCCGCCCGTCGACGTTCGGCGACGACCGCTCGCTGACCAACTGCGTGCTGCGCGACTGGAAGGTCCGCTACGAGGCGCGCGCCGTGTCGCACACGCTGGTCCCGGACCGCTTCAAGCAGTTCATGGTCCAGCAGCTGCGCTGGAAGCGCTCCTGGACGCGCGAGTCGCTGATCGTGTCCAAGTTCATCTGGCGCAAGCACCCGATCGCGGCGCTCTCGACCTACGTGGGCGCGATCCTGCCGCTGATCGCCCCGATCATCGCGGTCCGCACGCTGCTCGTGGCCCCGGTCGTGTTCGGCGCCGGCGCCCCGCTCGTCTACATCGTCGGCATCTACTCGATGGCGGTCGCGTACGGCCTGTACTACGTGATCCGCAAGCCGCGCTACGACGGGCTGTGGATCTACGGCATCGTCTTCTGCTTCTTCTACGTCTTCTTCCTGCTGTGGCAGACCTACTGGGCGATCGCCACCGCGCGCTCGGCGTCCTGGGGCACGCGCCCCGCGACGGCGGGCATGACCCCCGCGGAGGTGACCTCGTGAAGCGCCTGATCCAGCTGCTGCTGCTGCCGCTGTCGGTGGTGCCGTTCCTGGCCATCATGCCGGCGGTCGTCAACTCGCACGAGCGCTTCGAGCGGGTGCACAAGATGGGCCCGCTCCCCGCCCCGGCGGCGAAGCTGACCGAGACCGAGGCCGCCCGCTACCCGGCGTTCGACGCGCCGAAGGGCGAGATCCCCGTCCTCGTCTGGCACGGCATCGGCTCCGATCGCGACGGCTATTCGGTCTCCCAGGCCGAGTTCGCCCGCCAGATCGACCTGCTCAAGCGGCTCGGCTACGAGTCGATCAGCACCCGCCAGTGGGCGGAGTTCCGCGCGGGCAAGACCGCCGGGCTCCCGGCCAAGCCGATCCTGCTGACGTTCGACGACGGCCGCCTGGACAGCTTCCGCGGCGCCGACGCGGTGCTCGAGCGCGCCGGCATGCGCGCCGCGATCTTCGTCATCACCGAGGAGATCGAGCAGGGCAACCTCTTCTACCTGTCCTGGGACGAGCTGCTGAAGATGCGCGACTCCGGGCGCTGGGACATCGAGCCGCACGCGCACGCCGGCCACAACCGGCTCGCGGCCGCGGCCGACGGCACCGCGGCCCCGTTCTACGCGGCCCGCCGCTACACGCGCTCCAAGGGCCTCGAGACGCTCCCCGAGTGGGAGATGCGGGTCAGCTCCGACCTGTTCCGCGTGCGTGAGGTGTTCGCCAACCACGCGATCGAGCCCAACGCGTTCGCCGTCCCCTACGGCGACTACGGGCAGCGCGACGGCAACGACGCGGCCATCCCCGGCCTGCTGTCGGGCCTGCTGACCCGCCAGTTCGGCAACTGGTTCGTCCAGGCCGACGACAACGACCCTGAATTCACCGTCCCCGGCAAGGGCAAGGCTCCGCGCTACGAGCTGACCACCGGCCCCGGAGTGGACGGCCTGTACCGCTGGCTCCGCCGGCACTCCGACTGAAACGAAGGCAGATAACCATGTGCGGAATCGTGGGCTACACGGGCGCTCGCCCGGCCCGACCCCTGCTGCTCGACGGCCTCACGGCGCTCGAGTACCGCGGCTATGACTCGGCCGGCATCGCCACCATCGCCGAGGACGGCGCCGTCGAGACGGTGCGCTCCGTCGGCAACCTCGCGGCGCTGCGTGAGCGCGTCGCCGAGCGCGTCCCGGTGCTCGCCGGCGGCGAGACCGAGGAGCCGGCCGCCGGCATCGGTCATACCCGCTGGGCGACACACGGCGCGGTGACCGAGGCCAACGCGCACCCCCACACGGACACGTTCGAGCGGGTGCACATCGTCCTCAACGGCATCGTCGAGAACTGGCTCGCGCTCAAGCTCAAGCTCGAGGCCGACGGCGCGGTGTTCACGTCCGAGACCGACGCCGAGGTCGTGGCGCACCTGATCGGGTCCTTCTACGACGGCGACCTCGTCGACGCCGTCGAGCGCGCCCGCCGCAAGCTGCGCGGCCACTACGCGATCGCCGCGATGGCGGTCGACCAGCCCGGCATGATCGTGGGCGTCCGCAAGGAGTGCCCGCTGGTCGTCGGCCTCGGCGACGGCGAGAACTTCATCGCCTCGGCCGTCGCCGCGTTCGCGTCCGAGACGCGCCGCGTGCTGGAGATCAACGACCGCGAGCTCGTGGTCGTGACCGCCGACGGCGTCGAGGTCGTGGGCCGCCCGGGCGCGCTCGCCGACGCCGTGCTGGCGTCCGCGGACCAGGCCGCCCCGGACAAGGACGGCTTCGACACCTACATGCGCAAGGAGATCTCCGAGCAGCCGGCCGGCATCGCCGCGACGGTGTTCGAGCACCTCGCCGACGGCGACGGGCCCGAGCTCGGCATCCCGGCCGAGGACCTGGCCGCGCTGCGCGCGGTCCGGATCGTGGCCTGCGGCACCTCCTACCACGCCGGCCTGGCCGCGCGCGACATCATCGAGCGCTGGTCCGGCCTGCCCGTCGAGGTCGAGGTCGCGTCCGAGCAGCGCTACCGCGCCGCCGCCGTGGGCGAGGGCGAGCTGCTGATCGGCATCACGCAGTCCGGCGAGACCGCCGACACGCTGGCCGCCATGCGCGCCTCGCACGAGCGCGGCAACCGCGTCCTGGCGCTGACCAACGTCGCCGACTCGCAGGCCGCCCGCGACGCCGACGCCGTGCTGCTGACCCGCGCCGGCACCGAGATCGGCGTCGCCGCGACCAAGACGTTCACGGCGCAGGTGGCCGCGCTGGCCGCGCTCGCGCTGCGCCTGTCGGCCGCCCGCGACGCGCTGAGCGCCGAGCGCCGGCGCGAGCTGGCCTCCGAGCTGGCGCTGCTGCCGGACCTCGTCGAGCGCGCGATCGCCACCGGCGACACCTGGGCGGGCAACCTGGCCGGCCGCATCGCCGAGGCCCCGATGGTGATGTTCCTGGGCCGCCAGAGCGGCGCCGCCATCGCCATGGAGGGCGCGCTCAAGCTCAAGGAGGTCTCCTACATCCCGTCCGACGCCTACCCGGCCGGCGAGATGAAGCACGGGCCGATCGCGCTGCTGAGCGAGGAGACCCCGGTACTGTGTGTCGCCACCGCGGGCGAGCTGCAGGACAAGCTGCACTCGAACATGGCCGAGGTCCGCGCCCGCGGTGCGCACGTCTCGGCGATCGCGTGCGAGACCGACGCCGACGCCCAGGCTCACGCCGACGACGTCGTCCGGGTCCCCGCCGCCTCGCCCGAGCTGCAGACGCTGCTGGCGGTCGTGCCGCTGCAGCTGCTGGCCTACCACGTCGCGGTCACGCGCGGCCTGAACGTGGACCAGCCGCGCAACCTCGCCAAGACCGTGACCGTGGAGTAGCCCCTGTGATCCGTCCCCGTTCCCTCCTCCCCCTCCTGGCCGTGCCGGCCGGCGTGCTCGCGCTCGCCGGCCCGGCGCAGGCCGCCGCCAAGTGCTCCGACCTCAAGCCGGCCAAGATCACGTTCAAGGCCAACAAGGCCGGCACCGTGACCACGGTCAGCTGGCGCAAGCCCAAGCGCGCGCCGAAGGGGCTGCGCTACCGGGTCGCCCGCGACGGTGATGTCGTCGGCCAGACCGGCAGCCGCCGCATGAGAGTCAAGACCTCGGCCGGCTCGAACCCGAAGATCACGATCACCGCGGTGCTCAAGGGCCGCGTGACGCGTTGCAAGGTCACCAAGCGCGCCGTGGCCAAGGCGCCGGGCCGCGTGCCCAACGTCACGGTCACCCCGAAGGACGACGACCGCGTCGTGCTGCGCTGGGACAAGGCCGGGCGCGGCTCGGCGGCGATCAAGCGCTACCGGGTCCTGCGCGACGGCAAGAAGCTGCGCGACGTCAAGGGCCGCGCGCTGACGCTGCGGATCTCCTCCAACCGCACGAACGCCTACCAGGTCGCCGCCGTCGACGCCTTCGGCAAGGCCGGGCGCGCGTCGTCGAAGGTGACGGTCAAGACCGGCCACCGGGCGCCGACGGTCCCCGTCGGGCTCGCCGCCTCCGACGTCTCGGACACCCAGGCCACGCTGTCCTGGGGCGAGTCGAGCGCGCTGCGCACGCGCGTCGCCAGCTACCGGCTGCTCGACGGCGCCGGCCGCACGGTCTCCAGCGTGCGCGCCACCAGCACGCGCCTGGCCAACCTGCCGAGCGGCCAGACGCGCACCTACCGCGTGCTCGCCGTCGACACGCTGGGCTGGGCCTCCGCGCCCTCCGAGGCCGTGTCGTTCACGACCGGGCACTTCCCGCCCGCCGCGCCGGGCGCGCCGCAGCCCGTCTCGGTCTCCGACACCAGCGTCACGCTGCAGTGGGCGCCGGCCGCGCTGCCGTCCGGCTCCAAGCTGCGCGGCTACCGGGTCATGCGTGACGGCGCCGTCGTCTCGCAGGTGCCGTCGGAGTCGGCCACGGTCGGCAACCTGGCGCCGAAGGCCACCCACGGCTGGAGCGTCGCCGCCGTCGACACGCGCGGCTACGTCTCCGCCGCGTCGCCCGTGACCCAGGTCGCGCAGGCCGACCCGCCGGCCACGACGGGTGACGCGCACGCGTTCCTGCTGGCCTCCACCGACGCCTCCTACGCCGCGTTCCGCAAGCACTACGGCCAGCTCGGCGCCGTGCACCCGACCTTCTGGGACTGCAACACGAGCACGGCCGCGATCGAGGGCCGCAACGACGCCCCGATCGTCTCCTACGCCCAGGACCGCAAGGTCAAGGTGCTGGCCCGTTACAACTGCCAGCGCACCGCGATCGTGCACAAGATCCTGACGGACCCCGCGACGCGTGCGACGTGGCTGGACACGATGGTTGCCGACGCCGTCAACTACGGCTACGACGGCGTCAGCCTCGACTTCGAGGCCGTCGCCGCCGACGACCGCGACGCGCTGACCGCGTTCGTGGCCGAGCTGGCGTCGCGCCTGCACGCCCGCGGCAAGCTGCTCGCCCAGGCCGTCTCGGCCAAGGTCAAGGACGTCCCGAACCACCCGCGTTCGACCGCGTTCGACTACGTCGAGCTCTCCAAGCACGTCGACTACGTGTTCGTGATGGCCTGGGGCATCCACTGGGCCACGAGCGCGCCCGGCGCCCAGGACGACCTCGTGTGGGTCAAACAGGTCGTCGACTACGTCTCCTCGCTGCCGCGCACGGAGAAGTACGTGATGGGCACGATGCTCTACGGCATGGACTGGCCCAACGGCGGCGGCTCCAAGGAGAACGAGGCCGACGGGCGCTTCTACGGCGACATCATGGCCATCAGCGCCCGCTACGGCGCCGCGCCGGTCTACCACCCCGAGCACGACTCGTGGCAGCTGAAGTACACCGATGACGCCGGCACGCCGCGCGAGATCTGGTACAGCGACGCGACCAACGTCGCCAACCGGGTCAAGCTCGCCCGTGACCGCGGCCTCGGCATCGGCTTCTGGCGGCTCGGCCAGGAGGACGAACGTATCTGGTCCAACCCGCTGGTCGGAGGTGCACGATGACCCGCAACCTGTTCGGTACCGACGGCGTCCGCGGCCCGGCCGGTGAGGTGCTCACCGCCGAGCTGGCGCTGTCGCTCGGCCGCGCCGCCGGCACGCTCGCCGCCGGGCGCCACCCGCGCGCGCTGATCGTCCGCGACACGCGCGAGTCCGGCCCGATGCTCGAGGGCGCGCTGGCGCTCGGCCTCGCGCAGGCCGGGGTCGACGTCGAGCTCGGCGGGGTCGCCCCCACGCCGGCGGCGGCGATCGCCGTCCGCCGCGCGGGCTTCGCCCTGGCCGCGGTCATCTCGGCCTCGCACAACCCGTGGCAGGACAACGGGATCAAGTTCTTCGGTCCCGACGGCCACAAGCTCACCGACGAGCGCGAGAGCGAGATCGAGGCGCTGCTCAACGCCGGCCCGGTGCCGCGCGAGCAGGGCGAGATCAGCCAGTCCGCCGCGACCGTGTTCGGCTACGTCGAGGCGCTGATCGAGCGCTACGGCAAGCTCGACCTCTCCGGCAAGCGGATCCTGCTCGATTGCGCCAACGGCGCCGCGTACGCGATCGCCCCGGAGATCTTCCGCGCGCTCGGCGCCGAGGTGACCGTGCTGGGCGACCGCCCGGACGGGCGCAACATCAACGCGGGCGTGGGCTCGACGCACCCCGACGCGCTGCTCGGGGCGCTCGACGGCCACGATGCGGCGTTCGCGTTCGACGGCGACGCCGACCGGCTGCTGGCCTGCGACCGCAACGGGCGGCTGCTCGACGGCGACGACCTGCTCGTGCTGGCCGCCGGCCACCTGAAGGCCGCGGGCCGGCTCCCGGGCCCGGGTGTGGCCGTGACCCAGATGAGCAACTTCGGCGTGCGCGGCGCGCTGGCGGCGGCGGGGATCGAGCTGACCGAGACCGCGGTCGGCGACCGCTACCTGCTGACCGCCCTGCGCGAGCGCGACTGGGCGCTCGGCGCCGAGCCGTCCGGGCACCTGATCGACCGCAACTTCGCGCCCTCGGGCGACGGCATCTCAGCGGCGCTGCTGGCGCTCGAGGCGCTCGGCGGCCGCGACCTGGCCGAGGTCGAGCCGTTCGAGAAGCTGCCGCAGGTGCTGCGCAACGTGTCCGTCGCGGGCGCGGCGCGAGTCGCGGCCTCGCACCCGGACGTGCGCGTGGCCGTGCGCGACGCCGAGGCGGCGCTCGCCGGCCGCGGGCGCGTGCTCGTGCGCCCCTCGGGCACCGAGCCGCTGGTGCGCGTGATGGCCGAGGCGCCGTCCGCCGACGAGGCGGCCGAAGTCTGCGGCGCGCTGGCCGCGACCGTCTCGGCGTGCGGCTGCTCGTGATCACCGCTGCGGCCGCCGCGCTCACGGCGGCGGCCGTCGCCGTCCTGGCCAAGCCGGCCGAGCCCAAGCCGGGGCCGCCGCCGAAGGTGTTCGCGTTCGTCTCGCGCCTCGGCGGCGCCGAGCTCGAGCGGCTGGAGCGCGTCGGCGCCCGGATCGACGTCGTCGCGCCCAACTGGTACACGCTCGACCACGAGACCGGGCTGCTGAAGGCGCCGCTGCGCGGGCCGGCCGACGAACTGCTCGAGGTCGCCGGCCGCCACGGCGTGGGCGTGTGGCCGACGGTCAACGCGCTCACTGGCGGCTCGGCGGCGTGGACGTCGCCGCAGCTGCGCGAGCGGATCGTCGCCTCGCTGCGGGCGGCCGCGCTCGGCCCCGGAGCGACGGGCGTCACGCTCGACATGGAGGAGCTGCGGCCGGATCACAAGCGCGCGTTCAGCGCGCTGATCCGCGAGGCCGCCGCCGCGCTGCACGCCGTCGACCGCAAGCTCGCCGTCTACGTGCCGCGGCCCGGCCCGGGCGAGGGCGCGAGCTACGACTGGCGCGCGATCGCCCGCCACGCCGACCTGCTGCTGGCGTCGGGCTACAACGAGCACTGGGCCGGCAGCCGGCCCGGGCCGGTCACGTCGCGCAAGGGCTTCGAGGCCGTCACGCAACGCGCCGTCGAGCAGGCCGGCAAGCGCAAGGCGGCCCCCGTGCTGGGCGCGTTCGGCTACCGCTGGCCGGGCGCCGGGCGCGGGCAGCTGATCTCCAGCGACGACGCGCTGCGCCTGCGCCGCAAGTCCGGCGCGCGGCGGACGCGCTCCGACGGCGCCGAGCGCTTCCGCGTCGGCGGCGAGACCGTCGTCTACGAGACCGCGGCCGGTCTGCGCTCGCGGGCCCGCGCGGCCCGCGCGGAGGGCGCGCGCTGGATCGCGCTGTTCTCGCTCGGCCGCGAGCCCGTGCACTTCTGGGACGGTCTCCGAACGGATCGTGACGCGCGGCGGCGGAGCGCCGGGTAGCGTGCCGGGCACGATGCCGAAGCGTGTGCTCGTCGTCGACGACCATCCCGCAGTCGCGCTGGCGCTGAAGGTCTTCCTGCGCGCGGACGGGCGCTTCGTCGTCTCCGACAGCGCGCTGACCGCCGCCGAGGGCCTGGAGCGGCTGAGCGGGCACGACGCCGTGCTGCTCGACCTGCACCTGCCCGACATGACCGGGCCCGAGCTCGTGCGCGCGTTCCGGGAGGCCGACCCGGACGCGAAGCTGATCCTCCATTCCGCCTCGGACGACACGCCCGAGATCGACGCCGTGCGCGATCTCGTCGACGCCGTCGCGCTGAAAAGCGGATTCACGGAGGTGCTCGCCGTTCTGCAACGACTGATCGGTGACTGATCGGTGAGGCGCCTATTCTGGTGCCGGCCGTGACCGACCGCCGTCCAGATGCAGCGACGATCGCCGCCGTCGCGCGGTGCCTCCCGGATGCGATCGTGACCGCGGACCCCAACGGGCGGATCGTGGATCTCAACCCCGCGGCCGAGGCGCTGTTCCGCCAGACCGCGGATGCGCTGCGCGGCAAGGACGTCGTCGAGACCCTGATCGCCCCGAGCGAGCGCGAGCGCGCGCTGGCCTGGGTCGAGACGCTCACCCGCGGCAGCTCGCTCGAGCCGGCGCAGCCGATGCGGCTGATGCGCGCGGACGGCACGACGTTCGCCGGCGAGGTCTCGGGCGCGGCCTACCGCGACGAGCGCGGGATCGTCGCCATGATGGGCATGGCGCGCGACATCACCGCGCGCCTGGAGGCGGAGGCCGACGCGGCCACGCTGCGGGCGGTCGTCGACGCGGCCAGCGAGGCGATCATCGGCATCGACGCCGAGGGCCTGGTGCAGTTCTTCAGCCCGTCCGCGGAGCGGCTGTACGGCTGGGCCGCCGAGGAGATCATCGGCCGGCCGGTGTCCGTGCTCGCGCCGCCGAACCGCGAGTCGGTCATCGAGGAGACCCGCGAGCGGCTGGCGGCGGGCGAGTCGATCCGGCGCGAGACGGTCGGGCAGCGGCGCGACGGCAGCCAGGTCCAGGTCGAGCTCTCGGCGCGCGCGATCTTCGGCGCCGACGGGCGGATCCGCGGCGCGGCGCTGACCGTGCTGGACCTGACCGAGCGCTGGCGCACCACGCGGCTGCTGGACCGGATCATGGAGAACGCGCCGAACGCGATCGCGATCAAGGACCTCGAGGGGCGCTACCTGCACTACAGCGCGCGCGGCGCGCGGGAGCTGGGCAAGCGGCCGGAGGACATCGTCGGGCGCACGGACCCCGAGGTGTTCGGCGACGAGCCGGGCCGGCGGCTGCGCGAGCAGGACCTGAAGGTGATCGCCGCGGGCGAGCCGCTGATGTTCTCGGACACGCTGCCGTCGGCCGACGGCGAGATGCACCACTACCTCACGACCAAGTTCCCGCTCCCCGGCCCCGCCGGCCAGGTCGAGGGCGTCGGGCTGATCGCGTCCGACGTCTCCGAGCTGCGGCGCGCCGCCGCCGACCGCGCGCAGCTTGCGGCGCTCGTGCAGGCCGCGCCGGACGCGATCATCGCGCGCGACCGCGAGGGCAGGATCGCGACCTGGAACCCGGGCGCCGAGGCCATGTTCGGCCTCAAGGCCGAGGACGCGATCGGGCGCGACTACGCGGAGCTGCTGGTGCCCGAGGACGAGCGCGACGCGTACCACGAGCTGCAGCGCGAGGCGCAGGGCGGCCGCACGCTGACCGTCCGCGCCACGCGGATGCGGGCCGACGGGACGCGCTTCCCGGCGCAGATCTCGATCGCGCCGCTGACGCTGCTCGACGGCACCTGGCACGGCACGCTCGTGATGGTGCGCGACATCTCCGACCTCGTGCAGGCCGAGCTCGAGCTGCGCGAGCACGCCGCCCAGCTCGAGCGCTCCAACGCGGACCTTGAGCGGTTCGCGTACGCCGCCAGCCACGACCTGCAGGAGCCGCTGAAGTCGATCCGGCTCAGCGCCGAGGCGGTCATGGAGGCCGCGTCCGCGCGGCTCGAGGACGACGAGCGCGAGCTGATGGGGCACATCGACGCGGCCGCCAGCCGGCTCAGCGGGCAGATCCGCGGGCTGATGGAGATCGCGCGCGTGGCGCTGGGCGCGGGCCCGGACGAGCGCGTGCCGGTCGAAGCGGTCGTGGACGACACGCTCGACACGCTGCGCGCCGCCGCGCGCGCGGCGAAGGCGAAGATCGAGGTCAGCCGCCCGCTGCCCGCCGTCGAGGTGCCGCGCACGGAGTTCTCGCTCGTGCTGCAGAACCTGATCGCGAACGCGCTCAAGTACCGCCGCTCCGACGTCCGGCCGCACGTGGCGATCTCCTGCCGGCACGCGGACGAGCTGCTCGAGCTGCACGTCGCCGACAACGGCATCGGGCTTTCGCGCGAGGACATCGGGCGGGTGTTCGGGATCTTCGAGCGCGGCGAGAGCAACGCGCCCGGCACCGGCATGGGGCTCGCGGTCGCGCGGCGGATGCTCGAGCGCCACGGCGGCACGATCGTGGTCGAGTCCGAAGGGCCCGGGACCGGGTCCCGGTTCACGGTCCGGCTGCCGGTCAGGGACGGCCGCTGACGGCCAGCTCGGCCGCCGCCTCGGCGGCGGCCTGGAAGCCCTTGGCCTTCTCGAGGTAGCGGTCGGCGCCGGCGGCGAGCGCGGACTCCTCGGCGCGGCTGGCCTCGAAGGCGGAGAACACGAGGATCAGGCAGCCCGGCAGCTCCTTCCGCAGCGCCTTGGCGACCTCGAAGCCGTCGAGCTCAGGCATTGCCAGGTCGAGCACCACGAGGTCGGGCTCCAGCTCGCGGGCCTGCTCGAGCGCCCGCGTGCCGTCGGCCGCCTCCCCGACGATCTTCAGCCCCGGCTGCACCTCGATCGCGCGCCGCAGCAGCCGTCGCATCAGGTCGTGGTCATCGACCAGGAGAACGTTCGCTGTGCTGACGGCGGCGGGCACGGTTCCAGAAGTATCCAGTTCTCCTAAAGCCGATGCATTGATCCCCCCCTCCCGGGTGAGCGTGTCGGGACACGGACGCGAAAACGGACGATCCTCGTAGGGATATGACCTGGCAGTACATCGCGCTCGGCAACCTGCTCACCGGCTTCACGTACCTGCTGATCGCGTGGCTGCTCGCGTCGCGCCTGCACCGCACGCGCCAGCTCTCGCTGCGCGCGAACCCGGTCGGCGTCGCGCTCGTGCTCGTCTTCCTGACGGGCGCGGCGCGGTCCCTGTGGCCGGGCCTGCACATGCTGCTGCCGCTCGTGGGCATCGAGCGCGACTCGGCCCTGGAGCTGCGCGAGGGCTGGACCTGGGGCTCGGTCCCGCTGCCGTTCCTGACCGCGGTCGCCGGCGTCTTCTACCTGTGGATGCGCCGGCACGGCAAGGTCGACACGGGCGAGGCCTCCCTCTCCCCCGACCTCGCGCTGCGCCGCCGCCGGGCGCTGGAGATCAACGACAACGTGGTCCAGGGCCTGATCGCCGCGCGCGAGCTCGACGCCCTCGGGCAGACCGACGAGGCCCGCGAGGTCGCCGAGCGCACGCTCGAGCAGGCCCAGCGCATGATGGACGGGCTCGTCGAGGTCTCGGGCCGCGAGCTGCGGCCCGGAGACCTGCGCCGCTCGGCGCCCTCGGCGGCCGCCGCCGACGCGCGCTGACCGCGGCGCCGCGCGCCGCGACGTGGCCCGCGCCCTCGCCGCGCGCCGCTGCGCGGCGCGGCGCGGCCTCACCGCTGCCACGGCGCGCCACGGCGCGGCGCGCCTTCACCGCGCGCGGGCTACGCGCGGGTGGTGTAGCCCTCGACGTTGCGCTGGCGGGCGCGGGCGACGGCCAGTGCGTCCTCCGGGACGTCCTCGGTGATCGTCGAGCCGGCGGCCATCACCGCGCGGTCGCCGACCGTGACGGGGGCGACGAGGCTCGTGTGGACGGCGCCGCGGACGTGGGCGCCGATGCGCGTGCGGTGCTTGACGCGGCCGTCGTAGTTGGCCGTGATCGTGCCCGCGCCGAGGTTGGTGCCCGTGCCGACGTCGGCGTCGCCGATGTAGGAGAGGTGCGGGACCTTGGCGCCCGGGCCGATCTCGGAGTTCTTGATCTCGACGAACGTGCCGGCCTTGGCGTCGGCGCCGAGCGCGGCGCCGGGGCGCAGGTAGGCGAACGGGCCGATCTGGGCGCGCTCGGCGACGCGGGCGCCGACCACGACCGAGTGCAGCACGCTGACGCCGTCGGCGAGCTCGGCGTCGCGCAGGGTCGTCTGCGGGCCGACCTTGCAGCCCTTGCCGACGACGGTCGCGCCCTCGAGCTGGCAGCCCGGCTCGATCACGGTGCCGGCGCCGATCTCGACGTCGACGTCGACGACCGTGCGCGCCGGGTCGACGACGGTCACACCGTTCTCGAGGTGCGTGCCGATGATGCGGCGCTGGGCGATCGCGCGCACCTCGGCCAGGCCGGCCTGGTCGTTGACGCCGAGGCAGACGGACGGGTCGTCGGTCGTGTGCGCGCCGACCCGCAGGCCGTCCTCGCGCAGCAGCGTCAGCGTGTCGGGCAGGTAGACCTCGCCCTGGGCGTTGTCGGAGCTGAGGCGGCCGAGGACGTCGAGCAGCGCGCCGCCGTCGAAGCACAGGACGCCCGTGTTGACCTCGCGGATCGCGAGCTCGGCCTCGGACGCGTCGCCGGCGGCCTTCGTCTCGGCCACGCGCACGACGTCGCCCCGCGAGTCGCGGACCACGCGGCCGTACCCGGCCGGGTCGTCGAGCACCATCGTGAGCATCGTCGCGGCGGCGCCCGAGGCCGCGTGCGCGGCGACGAGGCCGGAGATCGTCGCGGGCGTGATCAGCGGCACGTCGCCCGCGAGCACGACCACGGGCCGGTCGCGCTCGATGTGCGCCGCGGCGCAGCGGACGGCGTCGCCGGTGCCGCGCGCCTCGGGCTGCACGGCCGTCTTGACGCCCGCGGGCAGATGCGGCGCGAGCGCGCCGTCCGGGCCGCCGACCACGACGACCTCATGCGCGCCGGCGTCGAGCGCCGCGCGCACCGGCCAGCCGACCATCGGCAGGCCGCAGACGGAATGAAGAACCTTGGGAAGCGGACTGCGCATCCGCGTGCCATGACCGGCAGCGAGGACGATCACGACGGGCTGGAGGGAGGAGGGAGGGACCATACGTCCAGCATGTGCCGTGCGGGCGGCGCCGTCAGGCCCCGCTCCCCCGCGCGGGGGGCGGCCCGCTCACCCCTCCGAGGGACCCGCCGAGGGGGCCACGCGCCGCGCCCGCCGGGCGGGGCGAGGCCGGGGCGCCGGCAGCGCCCGCGACGGGCGCGCGCCGCGCCGCCCCAGGCGCGGCCGGGCGCGCGCGACGGGCGCGCGCCGCGCCCGCCGGCCCCAACGTCCGCGCCTCGCGGCGAGGCGCCGCGCGCGGCGGCGACGCGCCGGCCCCAACGTCCGCGCCTCGCGGCGCGGCGCCGCGCGCGGCGGCGACGCGCCGGCCCCATCCACGTGGTAGACCTCCGCCGATGACGGGCGAGGAGTTCGCTCCCCTGTTCGGCGAGGCCGGCGCGTTCGAGCTGCGCTTCGACGTCGCGGGGCGGGCGGCCGTCAGGGTCGCGGGCGGGCCCGTCGCGCCGCGCCACGTCGAGCCGGCGCCGCCGCCCGGCCCGTGGGTCGCCGAGGCGCGCTGCGGTGCCGCGACCGGCTGGCTGCTCGCACCCGATCCGCCCGCCGACGCCGGCCGCGCGCAGCGGCTCCTCGACGCCGCCGTCGCACAGCGCGCCGCGCAGACGCTGCAGGAGCGCGAGGCAGCGACGCGCGCCGCGCTCGCCCAGCTGCTGGAGCGCCTCACGCACCGCTTGAGGACCGACGTGACCACGCTCCAGGCCGTCGCCGACGGGCTGATCAGCCAGCTGTTCGGCCCCGACGACCTGAACGAGCTCCCCGGCGAACTCGCGCGCACCGCCAAGGAGGCGCTGCAGCGGATCTCCGAGGCCCGCGACGTGATGAGCGTGCTCGCGCCCGACAGCCGGCGCGAGCCCGAGCCGATCGCCGAGACGCTGCGCGCCGAGCTCGAAGGCGCCGGGCGGGAGGACGTGACCGTCTCCGCGCCAACCGGCGAGCACCCGCTCACCATCGTCCCCGGCGCGGGCTGGAGCGCCTGCGCGCGCCTGCTCGCCGCCGACCCCCAACTCACCGCGTTCACCGTCGAACCCGACCCGCTCGGCTGGCGCGTCAGCTCGGGCCCGCAGGGCGCGCCGATCCCGTTCACCCGCGACGCGCTCGGCGACCTCGTGCTCGTCGGCGCGATTGCGATCGCCGCGGGCGGCCGCGCGCACGCCGAGCGCGACGATCTGGGGACGCTGCGCGTGGGTGTCAGCCTGCCCGCTGCACCACCATCCGGTTGATCGGAGGACCTCACCGCAATGAATAGGATGGTCGTGGAGGCCCCTTGGTAGCACCGTCACTCGCCGTCCCGATCATGCTCGTCGACGACCACCGGATGGTCGTGCTCGGCCTGCGCACGCTCTTCCACAACCGCCCGGAGGTGGAGGTGGTGGCGTTCGCCCACGACGCCGACGACGCGGTCGCCGCCTGCCGGGAGCACCGCCCCCGCGTCGCCGTGCTCGACGTCGCGCTGGAGGGCTCGCACATCGACGGCTTCGAGCTCTGCCGGCGGCTGAGAGCCGAGCTCGACAACGTCGACGTCGTCTTCTACACCGGCATCGACGACATCGGCCTGGCCGAGAAGGCGTTCAGCGCCGGCGCCCAGGGCGTCGTCTCCAAGGGCGACTCGGCCGCGGACCTGCTCAGGGCCGTCCTGCTGGCCTCGCGCTCGCGCTCCTACACGTCGCCGGCGATCGCCGCGCGCGCCGACCGGCGCGACTTCGACGAGCTCACCCCCAAGCAGCTGCAGGCCCTGCGGCTGCTCGCCGAGGGCCTGGAGCGCAAGCAGATCGCCGAGCGCATGGGCATCGGCGAGGAGACCGTGAAGTCCCACCTGGCCGAGGTGCGGCGCAAGCTGGGCGCGCGCACCGCGGCGCAGGCGGTCGCGATCGGCCTGATCAACTCGCTGTTCGACCTCGACCAGAAGCCGGTCAGCGGATGAACAGCATCTCCGCGTAGCTCGGCAGCGGCCACAGGTCGTCCGCCACGAGCCGCTCGAGGCGGTCCGCGGCGTCGCGCAGCGCGCGCATCCACGGCACGACGCGGTCGCGCATGTACCACGCGCGCTCGCCGCACCCGTCGGGCGCCGCCGCCACGGCGGCCTCGAGCTGGCGCGTCGCCGCGCGCAGCTCGCCCAGCGGCCCGTCGAGCTCCTCGAGCAGGTCGTCGGCCAGCGGCCCGGACCCCGACTCGATCAGCTCGCGCTGGCGCAGCCCCGCGGGCAGCAGCAGCGTGCGCGCCATCGTGGCCGCGGTCTCGGCCTCGATCGTCAGCTGCGTCGCGTACTGCTCGAGCGCCACGTCGTGGCGCGCCAGCAGCTCGCGCGCCGACAGTACGGACTGCTCGGCAAACACGCGCTGGCTCGGCTCGGTGACCAGCTCGCCCAGCGCCTCCGGCGTCGTCGCGAGGTTGCGCAGGCCGCGCGAGCGCGCCTCCTCCTGCCAGTCCTCGGAGTAGCCGTCGCCGTCGAAGACGATCGCGCGGTGGCGCCGGTAGACGTCGGCGATCACCTCGCGCACCTCGAAGCCGTCGCGCAGCATCTGCGTCATCTCGTTCAGCGCGTCGGCGACGATCGTGTTCAGGACCGTGTTGGCCAGGCTCGGCGACTGCGAGGAGCCGAGCGCGCGGAACTCGAACTTGTTGCCGGTGAAGGCGAAGGGCGAGGTGCGGTTGCGGTCCGCGCTGTGCTTGGCCAGCTGCGGCAGCACGGGCGTGCCGAACGCGAGCGCCTCGATCTCGGCGGCCGCCGCGTCCTGGCCGCGCGCGTACGCCTCGAGGATCGCCTCCAAGCGCGAGCCGAGGAAGATCGACATGATCGCCGGCGGCGCCTCGTGGCCGCCCAGGCGATGGTCCTGGCCGGCGGCGGCCGCGCTCGCGCGCAGCAGGCCCTGGTGCGTGTCGACGGCCTTGATGACCGCGGCGCAGAAGAACAGGAAGCGCAGGTTCTCGTGCGGGGTGGCGCCGGGCGAGAACAGGTTCTCGCCCGTGTCCGTGCTCAGCGACCAGTTGCTGTGCTTGCCCGAGCCGTTGACGCCCGCGAACGGCTTCTCGTGCAGCAGGCAGACCAGGCCGAAGCGGCGCGCGACGTTCTGCAGCACCTGCATCGTCAGCTGCTGGTGGTCGCAGCCGACGTTGGCGTGCTCGTACAGCGGCGCGACCTCGTACTGGCCGGGCGCGACCTCGTTGTGGCGCGTCTTGACCGGCACGCCGAGCTTGGCCAGCTCGCGCTCGGTCTCCCGCATGCACGCGAGCACGCGCTCGGGGATCGCGCCGAAGTAGTGGTCGCCCTGGCCGCGGGCCGGGCGCGCGCCGAACAGCGTGCGGCCGGTGGTCAGCACGTCCGGGCGCGCGTACGCGTACTGCTCGTCGATCAGGAAGTACTCCTGCTCGAGGCCGACGGTCGCGGTCACGCGCGCCACGTCGTCCTCGCCGAGCGCCTTGAGCGCCTTGACGGCGGCCGCCGAGACCGCGTCGATCGAGCGCAGCAGCGGCAGCTTGTGGTCGAGCGCCTCGCCCGTCCAGGACGCGAACACGGTCGGGATGCAGAGCACCGCGCCGTCCGCGCTGTCGAGCACGAACGCCGGGCTCGTCGGGTCCCACGCCGTGTAGCCGCGCGCCTCGAACGTGGCGCGGATGCCGCCGTTCGGGAACGAGGACGCGTCCGGCTCGCCCTGCACGAGTTCCTTGCCGGAGAACTCGGCGAGCGCGGTGCCGTCGCCGGCGGGCGAGAAGAACGAGTCGTGCTTCTCGGCGGTCACGCCGGTGAGCGGCTGGAACCAGTGCGAGTAGTGCGTCGCGCCCTTGGACAGCGCCCAGTCCTTCATCGCGTTGGCGACGGCGTCGGCCAGCTCGGGGTCGAGCGCGCTGCCGTGCTCGATCGTGGCCTGCAGGCGGGAGAAGTCCTGCTCGGAGAGCCACTCGCGCTGGACGGCGGTCGAGAACACGTTCTCGCCGAACGGGAACGCCGACCTGCCGGTCGGCAGTGGCCCGCGTGAGCGCCAGCGGGCGGCGTGGAGGTTTCGGTATCGGGACAAGGAGGGCTCCGGGGAAGGATTGACTGCAGCCCGGTATAGGCCCGTTTGCCGCGGCCGCGCAGCGACCGTTCCCCCACGAGCGGGAGGCGCTCCCCCATATCGGGGACGCCCGCTTCAAAGTCCCGGCGGCGTGGGGAACACTGACAATCGCGCGCACTGCGTGTGCGCGCTCGCCGTCCATCCGTCTCGGGGTTTTCCGTCATGCCTGCCGCTTTCCGCGCGGCGGGTGGCTTCGCGCTGCTCGCCGCAACTCTGCTGTTCGCCGCCCCTGCCCACGCCGCGTCCTGCCGCGGCGCGGACGACCGTGGCGGCACGAACGCCGAGCGCACCTCGGCGCTGCGCTGCCTGGCCGCGCAGGCCCGCGCGAAGGCCGGCCGCCCGCGGCTGCGGGCGGTCAAGGCGCTGCGCCGCTCCGCGTCGGTCAAGGCGGCCACGATCGAGCGCTGCCGCAGCTTCTCGCACACGCCGTGCGGGCGCCCGATGGCGCAGGCGATGACCCGCACGGGCTACGCCCGCGGCTGCTTCACCGTCGGCGAGAACCTGGCCTGGGTGACGCTCGGCTCCACGCCCCGTCAGGTGCTGCGCGCCTGGATGCAGTCCCCCGGCCACCGCGCGAACCTGCTCGACACCCGCTTCCGCCACACGGGCGTCGCGCGCCGCGTGATGACGCTGCCCGAGGGCCGCGTCGAGGTCTGGGTCCAGCACTTCGGCACGCGGTGCTGACCCATATGGGGGAGGCGCGAGTTGTAGCGCCGGGCGGCTGGCGCAATGCTGGAACCCCTCCCAAGCCCGGCCCCGCTCTATCAGTCCGGCCCCGTCACGGCAGAGCGCGCCAGCCGGCAAGCGACCACCGGAGCGGGAGGCGAATGGTCAACGCCTCCCGCTCCGGTCTCCCCTTCTAGCTCTTGACCGTCTCGACGGTGTCGATCGGCTCGAGCGACGCGATCTCCGCCCGCCGGTCCTCCCAGTGCGGCGGGATGCACATGTGGGTGCCGAGCTCGTCCTCGGCCTCGTCGATCGTGAAGCCCTGCGGCGTCGAGTACGCGAGCTCGAACAGCGCCCCGCCCGGCGTGCGCAGGTAGACGCTGAAGAAGTAGCCGCGGTCCTTGACGTCGGAGACGTCGGTGTAGCCCAGCCCGACGATGTAGTCCTTCACGCGCAGCTGGTTCTCCGAGCTGCCGACGTCGAAGGCGTGGTGGTGGATCGTGCCCTCCCCGAAGCGCCACGTGCCCTGCGGCAGGTCCGGCTCCTCGACGAGCTCGAGGATCTGGCCGTGGCCCTCGCCGCCCGTGATCCGGTACTGGTGGTGCGGGCCCTCCGAGCCGAGGTGCTCACAGTTGAACGCCTCGCGCAGGAACTCGTCCATCGGCTCGGGCTCGCGCACCGAGGTCGTCGTCCCCCAGGCGCCGCGGATCGCGTGCTCGGCGGGCACGTCGGAGCCCGCGAAGGGCTCGCGCGTGTCCTCGCGGGTCTCGCCCACGATCTGGTACGGGATCCCGCACGGGTGCGCGAACTCGAGCCGCTGCGTCCCGAAGCGCTCGACCTCGTTGACCTCGATGCCGGCGCCGCCCAGGCGGTCGCGCCAGTAGCCGATCGACTCGGCCGGGACCGCGACGTTGATCGACTTCGCCTGGTTGGTCCCGCGCTTGCCCATCCAGCCCGCCTGCCGGTACGGGAAGCTGGTCAGGATCGTGCTCGCGTCGCCGACCCGGTTGGCGTAGTAGAGGTGGTAGATCGGGATCTCGCCGTCGAAGAGGACCGTCTTCTTGACGCTCTTGAGCCCCAGCGTGCGGACGTGGAAGTCGTAGTCCTCCTGCGCGCCACCGACGCAGAACGTCAGGTGGTGGGTTCCGTGGATCGTTCCCGGGTTGGGCATCGACGCTTCTCCTCCATAAGTCGAACCGGTCGAACGTATTATCCGCCAATGCCCGCGCACGCCACGCTGTTCGAGGACATCGACTCGATGGAGCCCGACCGCTTCGCGGCCCACCTGGCCGACGACGTGTACTTCCGCTTCGGCAATGCGGACCCCGTCCACGGCCGCGACGCCGTCCGCGACGTCTGGGCCGGCTTCTGCGAGACCGTGGACGGCGTCAGCCACGAGATCGTCGAGCAGTTCGAGTCCGGCGACGCCGTGATCGCCGAGTCCAACGTCACCTACACGAAGAAGGACGGTGACCAGGTCACCGTCCCCGTCGTGACGATCTACCGCGGCAGCGGCGAGAAGATCTCCGACTACCGCGTCTTCATCGACCTCGCGCCGCTGTTCGGATAGGCCCGCGGCCGCGGCGGATCTTCAGCGTCACCTGCTGGGCGCCCGCGCGGACGGTGATCCGCGTCCCGGGCGCCAGCCGCTTGCCGATCAGCTTGGCGAGTGTCCTGGGGCGCTTCGGGCACTTCGCGGCCTTCGGGCACTTGACGGTGATCTTGAGCTTGGTGCCCGCGGGCACACCCGTCGCCGTCAAGCGCGTGAAACGCCCCTTGCGGTAGCGGTAGCGCAGCCGCAGCTTGGCCTCGGGGGCCGCGGCCGCCGGGGCGGCCGGTGCGGTGGCGGGCGACGGCGCCGCCGGCGCGACCGTCGGCACCGGGCGCGGCGGCGTGCCGGGCGCCTCGGCGACGATCGTGAAGGTGCGGGCCACCGGGCTGAGGTCGTAGGCCGACCCGCGCCGCGCCCGCACGTTGAGCGTGTGCTCGCCCGCGGCCAAGGCCGGCAGCGTGAGCGGCGCGTTCTCGCCGGAGGGCGCGGCGCCGCAGGCCGCGAACCGCCCACCGTCGAGCGCGCACTCGAAGTCCGTGCCGAACCCCGAGCGCGCGCTGAAGGCGGCGCTCGTGACCTTGGCGCGCTCACCTGGCCCTGCCGCCAGCTCGGTGTCGACCACGGTGACCGTCGTCGAGCGCGCGTCCCCGACGTTCCCGTTCGGGTCGACGGCGTCGACCACGATCGCGTGCTTGCCCTCGGCCAGCTTGAAGCGCTCGCCCGGCGCGCACTCGGACTTCTTCCCGTCGTCGACCGCGCAGCGATAGCTCAGGTGGGGCTCGGGGTGTGTCCAGGTCGCCTCGTAGGCCCCCTGCTCGGAGGTGATGGCGTGCAGCGCGAGGTCGGCAACCGGGCGCGGAGCCTGGGTGTCGACGAAGTACGCCGCCGGCAACCAGGTCCTGACGCCGGACCCCGAGCTGCTCGACAGCCGGCAGAAGCTCCCGTTGACCACGTCGCAACCTCTCCAGCCCATGAATTCCCAGCCTGGGCGCGGCTGCGCCCGCAGGTAGACGTTGAACGCGAACGGCCCGAGGCCGAGCCCCCACTCCGGACACCGGGTGAGGTCGGCGTCGGTCGCCGGCTCGAGCCGCTCACACGGGACGAAGTACGGCAGCGGGTCCGTTCCCGCCTCGATCGAGCCAGCGCCGTAGATCTCGGCATGGACTTGGATCGAGCCCGCCGAGGCCGCGGGCGCGAGCGCGCCTCCGGCGATCAGCGCGAGCGCGAGCGCACGCGCAATTCTCCGCTTTGCGGACATACACCCATCCTTGGTCGGGGCCGCCGGATCCCGTCACCGGCCGGCCGAGGATGAGCGCAGGCTACGGGCGGCGCGCAGCCGCGTCCTGGTCATTTCCCTCGTGGCAAATGTGTCAAATTACCCAGTAGAGTTTCTTCCTGGACTGGCAGCCGGTCGGAGAGGAGTGCGGTCGTGAAGGTTCGAGACGCGATGACGGGAGACGTCCTGACGATGACGCCGGGCCGGACGTTGCGTGAGGCGGCGAAGTTCATGGCCGACCACAACGTGGGCTCGGTCGTGATCCTCGACCCCGAGCAGCCCGGGCCGGGCATCTTCAGCGAGCGCGACCTCGTGCGCTCGATCGGCCGCGGCGAGGACCCTGATGCCGAGCACGTCTCCGAGCACCTGACCTCACAGGCCGCATTCGCCGACATCGAATGGGATCTCGAGGAGGCCGCGGACGCGATGGGCAAGGGCGGCTTCCGTCACCTCGTCGTGGTCGAGAACGGCGAGCTGTGCGGGATCATCTCGATGCGCGACATCATGCGGGTGTGGCGCCCCAGCGCGCGCCCGGCGATGAGAACGTAAGGCGACATCGGACCCTACAGCGGTTGCCGGCCGGCGTAGCCGGCGTCGAGCTCGTGCCAGTAGCCGATGTCGTCCTCGCCGTCGATCCAGCACAGGTAGATCTCCTGGCCGTCGCGCACGGACGGGAAGTCGAGCAGGCCCGTGTCGAGGTCGCGCAGGACGATCCCGCGCTCCGCGAACGCGGCGAGCCCGTTCTGCAGTTCCACGAACGCCTCGCCGACGAGCTTGCCCGGGTGGCCGCCGCCGTTGGTCGGCGAGCCATCGGCCAGCGCCTGGCGCGCCTCGGCGTCGGTCAGCCGCGCGCTGGCGTCGCGCAGCGCGGCGAGCTGCGCGCGCACCCAGCCGAGCTCGGCGCGCGCCTGCTCGAGCGTGAAGTGGCGCGCGTGGCGCACCGCTAGTCCCCCGCGCCGTACGGGGACACGATCAGCGAGCGCACCGTGCGCTTGCGGATCACGGCCGACAGGCGGTCGATCCCGGGCGGGCCGGCGAACTCCGAGTCCTCGAACACGAGCACCCAGTGGTTGCGGTACTCGCGGTTCGCGCCGTCGAGCCACTCGCGGTAGCTCATCAGCTCGGGGTAGAGCTCGCGCACGCGGTCGAGCGAGTCGCCGACGCGCAGGCCGCGCTCGGTCCGCCAGCGCCGGCTGGAGATCGTCAGCCGCTGGATCCGCGTCCGGCCCGCGCACACGGGGCCGCCGCCGAAGTCGGCCACGGTCATCCGCAGCTTGAGCGTCTTCCACTTGTTCGGGCAGCCGCGCGGGTCCTTGCCGTCGGGGCGGCCGAACGCCTTGATCGCGTTGCGGCGCGTGGGCGCGACGCCGCCGGGGAAGTCGTGGTCGCCGAGCGTCTGCTTCGGGCGGAAGTCGCCGACGCGCACGATGTGCCCCGAGTCCGGCACCTCGACGATCAGCGGCCCCTGAACGCTCGCGAGGACGGTGGCGGTGAGGGCGGCAACCAGCATCCGCGCACTATAGGCGGGCTCAGTGGACGAAGCGCCGCAGCGCCTCGCGGTCGCGGACCGAGATCGAACGCCTTCCCGTCTCGATCCAGCCGAGGTCGCGCAGCGTGCGCAGCGCCTTCGTCACCGCTTCGCGCGAGGAGCCCGTCCAGCCCGCGAGTTCCTCCTGCGAGATCGGCAGCGTGATCGTCACCCCGTCGGCCTGCTCGACGCCGTGGTGGTCGGCGAGGTCGACCAGCCGGCGCGCGACGCGGCTGAGCGTGTTGGACCCGGAGAACTCCTTGCGCTGCAGGTCCGCCTCGCGCAGGCGGTGGATGACGATCCGGTGCACCACCACCCACACGCGCGGGTGCTGCTCGAGCAGCGCCCAGAAGTCGCGCGAGGCCAGCGCGAGCGCCGTCACCGGCTCCAGCGCGACCACCGTCGCCGAGCGCGGCCGGGACTCGATCGTCGAGACCTCGCCCACCAGCTCCCCGGGACCCATGAACCCGAGCACGACCTCCTTGCCGTCAGCGGTGAACGTGACCGCCTTCGCGCGCCCCGCGGTCAGCACGAGAACCCGCGTCGGCTCCTCCCCCTCGCGCAGCATGACCGCGCCCCGGCGGAAGCTGCGGCTCACGCCGCGCTCCTGCAACGCGCGGAGCTCCTCGGGGCCGAGCATCCCCAGGAAGTCGTGCGTCCCGATCGTCTCGGTGACGGGCACGCGCCAACGCTACCCCCGACGGCACGCGCGCGCCAGACATGGTTGACTACATCAACACTGGGGCCGCTTAGGGGGCGGCCGCGGAGGGGCCAAGAGGGAGAGGGAGACATGAGGACCAGCAGGGGCTGGGCCGTACCGCTCGTCGCGGTCGTACTCGCCGTGCCCGTAGCCACGGCGCACTCGCATCCGCTCGACGTCGGACCACCGGTCAACGTCCGGCAGATCGGGGCCGTCCAGGACGGGGTGAGCACGTTCATCGCGCGCGAGGCCGACCTGCCGGGCTCGTTCGAGCTCGTCGGCCACGAGCCGCTGATGAACCGCGGCATGAACGCCGCGCTCGCCGTCCACGGCGACTACGCGTACATCGGCAGCCGCACCGACGGCAAGAACGACAACGCCAACAACGCGGGCGTGATGGTCGTGGACATCTCGAACCCGGCGGCGCCCTTCGTCGCGCACCAGATGAAGCCGCCGCTCGAGGGCAACCCGCGCGAGTCCTCGCGCGAGCTGCGCGTCTGGCGGTCCAAGAACGTCCTGGTCGTGCTGCACACCAACTGCGGCGGCGCGGCCGCGCACGGCTGTCAGGGCAACGACCCGAGCATGCGCTTCTACGACATCGGCGGCGAGCACGCGGCGAACCCGCAGCTGCTCTACGAGCTCGACGAGGACACGCACGAGTTCTTCCTCTGGGAGGACCCGAAGAACCCCGACCGCGCGTTGCTGTACGCCGCGAGCGCCGGGCGCCGCCTGCAGATCTACGACATCTCGCCCGTGCTCGACCGGCAGGCCCCGACGGTCCTCGCCGACGTGGTGCACGGCTTCGGCAACTCGAGCGGGTCGGGCATCCACTCGTTCTCGGTCTCCAACGACGGCACGCGCGGGTACTTCGCGCTGCTGACGCGCGGCTTCGGGATCGTCGACTTCAGCGACTTCGCCGACGACGACCCGGCGACGAACACCTACCGGACGATCACGCCGGTGGACAACCGGCCGACCTGGCCCGGCCCGGGCGCGCACAGCGCGATCAAGCTCTGGAACAGCGACTACGTCTACGTCTCGGATGAGGTCTACGGCACGGCGACGGGCAGCGGCCACGGCTGCCCGTGGGGCTGGACGCGTTTCATCGACGCCTCCGACGAGACGCAACCGGTCGTGCGCAGCGAGTTCCGGCTGGCGGAGAACCAGCCGCTGATGTGCAGCACGTTCAACCCGGACCGCACGTCCTACTCCGCGCACAACCCGACGCTGACGCCGAGCATCGCGTTCAGCACCTGGCACTCGGGCGGGTTCCAGGCGATGGACATCACCAACCCCAACAACCCGACGCAGCTCGCCGAGTTCAAGCCCGAGCCGCTGCCGATGGTGGGCATGGAGGATCCGCGGCTGTCCTCCAACACGTCCGAGCAGTTCCCGAGCCGCTCGGACCTGAAGGTCGTGATGTGGAGCTACCCCGTCATCCAGGACGGGCTGATCTATGTCGTCGACCTCCGCAACGGCCTGTACATCCTCAAGTACAAGGGCCCGTACGAGCACGAGGTCGACGAGATCTCGTTCCTGGAGGGCAACTCCAACCAGGGCGACGCGCTCTG
>Ga0182742_1001273_pt1 | contig 33057 bp, 29 predicted proteins | sample eDN5th37CBELigMG_FD_128880 | JGI IMG/M metagenome (GOLD analysis project Ga0182742, IMG submission 128880) | Enriched Miracle-Growth compost microbial communities from Emeryville, California, USA - eDNA 5th pass 37_C BE-Lig MG (version 2)... ... | reverse complement strand
TGTTTTAATTGTCAGCTGCCCCTGAAACTTTTCTTGGCAATATGATAATTTTTCCAGATAAAGGGGCCATTTCATATGTCCATATGTCGGAGCAGCAGGATTAACAGAAAAATGCTCTGTAAAACAAATTTCTTTTATCCCTTTTTCTAGTGCCTTTTGGCAAATTTCTTCCATATCAGCCTTGGAGTCGAATGAATGATTAGAGTGATGATGATAATCTATGTACATATATGTCTTCCTTTGGTTTTTCTTTTATTATTTCATATTGGCTAAAAGAAGTCAGCAAAAAAACAAATTTTGTTTTGACAACAAAAAAGAATGTACTCTATAATAGAACTATTATTTATTTGAAATATTCTGTTTAAAAACATACTAAACAGGTAGGAAAAGTTATGAATAAAAAGTACTTGTACATACATAATAAAAAATACTTGTAAAGTCGTCTTGGGAGGAAATGCATATGTTTAACATTATAGATTGGAAAAAAGAGAAACTTGTTTTATCCGTTGATTTTCCACAAGATTTTCAAGAAAACAAACAGTATAAAGCCATTATCATTTGTCATGGACTGATTGGTTCAAGAGTTGGAGTGGATCGTTTATTTGTCAAAACGGGACAGCATTTGGCAAAAGAAAATTATCTTGTTTTTCGTTTTGATTATAGCGGCTGCGGAGAAAGCACCGGCATTTATGGCAGCTACAGCATGCCTGAATTGATGGAACAAACGAAAACCGTGATAAATTATGCAGCATCACTTCCCTATGTGGAAGAATTAATCCTTCTTGGCCATAGTTTAGGCGGAGCAACAGCACTTTTGACAGCAAACAGGGATCAGCGCATCCAGACACTTATCCAATGGGCTGCCGTAAGTAATCCATATCATGAGCTTAGCCGAATTTTTGGAGAAGAGCGTATACAAACATTAAAAAGTCGTCCATCCATTGATTTTCATGGCTACCCTTTTAGTTCGTATTATTTTGACCAGATGAAGAATTTTTATCCATTAGAAGAAGCAGCTTCCTTTCAGGGGAATGTGCTGCTGATCCATGGCACAGCAGATAAAGATATAGCATATGAAGGATTAGACAGATACAAAAAAAGCTATCAAAAAAGAGCGCATGGAAGTGTAGAAACATATTCTATTCATGGGGCTTGCCATACTTTTTCAACTGGTGAGCATTATCAGCAATTAATCGATTATACTTGTGCATGGCTGCAAAAACTGCATCCTAATTATTAGCAAAAACTTATCTGCTGACAATCAGCAGATAAGTTTTTTTATGTATAAAATAAGTTTTTTTAAGTGGTTTTGCTTTTTTTACTTAAAATATATCGTTTTTTTACGGAAAGTGACTTATAATTACTTATATAATAAATAAAAAGGAGAAAATATGTCCCAGGAAGAAAGGCTATTGCTTATATTAGAGAGCTTAACGGAAAATCAACGAATAACGATTGAGGAAATATGCACAAAGTTTGATGTGTCTAGAGATACAGCAAGAAGAGATCTAGTAAAGCTTGCCGAGCAGCAGAAAATTATCCGTACAAGAGGCGGCGCCATCCTTTCCAGCCAGCATAAAAAAGTCCATAATTACGAAAATCGGCTGAAGTTTGTATCAGAAGAAAAACGGCGCATTGGAAAATTGGCAGCTTCTTTAATCCAAGAAAATGATCATATTGTATTGGATGCTTCGACAACGGTGCAAACAATGGGAGAGTATATTGAAAAAGATTGTACGATTATCACCAATTCTATTCATGCGGCTTCCATTCTTGCTGATAAAAAGGAACCAACTATTTATTTGCTTGGAGGGAAGTTTCACAAAGAGCACCGCTATTTATATGGACATTCGGTGCTGGAAAAATTGGATCGCTATTTAGCAGATAAAGCATTTATCGGTATTGTCGGTGTATCAGAAAATGGTCTTACCATCGCAGACCAAGAAGATGGCGCGGTGAAAAGAAAAATGATGCAGCAAGCAAAACAAGTAATTGTGCTTGCAGATAACAGCAAGATTGGCATTACGGAATTTTACCGATTCGCAGAGCTGAAAGAAATTGATTTATTTATTACAGATAAAGAGCCTGATCAAACGTTTATGGAAGCATTAAAGGAGAACGGCGTCGAGCTTTTGATTGTGCAAGATTAAAAGGGGGAATCAAGTATGATTACATGTATGACATTTGATTTAGATGGAACATTATTAAATCATGAAAGCAAGTTAAGTCCAGAAAACGTGCAAAGCTTAAAAGCGGCACAGGAAAAAGGGATAGAAATTATTGTGGCTACAGGGAGAAACTATCCAGATGTGGTGGAAATATTTAAAAAAACAGGCATTAAAACATGGATTATTGCCGCAAATGGAGCAACTATTCATACACCAGATGGAAAGCTTTTTTGCGATGTGCCAATGGAAAAGGAAAAAGCGCTGGAACTGTTGAAATGGCTGGAAGAGCACGATTATTATTATGAAGTGTTCAGCAAAAATTATTTGTATACAAAAGAAACAGCAAGAGAGCTGATTGCCATTGAAATGGACCGATTATGCACGGCCAATCCAAATATAGACAGGGCTGAATTGGAGCATCATGCCAACACACAATTTAGCCAAACCAATTTTTCTTTTATCGCGTCATATCAAGACCTAAAAGATGAATCCATTCCAGTATATAATATCCTTGCTTTTTCGTTTGATCAGAAAAAACTAGCAAAAGGCTGGGAAACGTTTAAAGATGATACATCTGTTACCCTTGTTACATCAGGCAAATATAATTTTGAATTTGAACATCTTTTAGCATCTAAAGGGCATGCTTTAACAAAATTGACCAATCATTTAGGCATTTCGCTGCAAAATACATTGGCAATGGGCGACAGCATGAATGATTTATCGATGCTTGCACTTGTTGGCTATCCTGTAGCAATGGGCAATGCCAGAGAAGATGTAAAAGCTACCTGTTTAGAAGTGGCCGATACGAATGATCAGCATGGCGTAGCAAAAACCATCAATAAAGTGCTTAATAAAATGCGAGTGGCAAATTAACCTAATGAAAGCGAAAATCTTTAGTGTGCAGCAAAGATTTTCGCTTTTTTGTTTCTGCCTACTCATTTTTGCCATTATAGTATATAATTTAATGTAAGGATAAATTATAGTATCTAGTACTAATAGTAGATGGTATAATACAAATAAATTAGGAAATGCATCTTCATTTCTATTCCGCCATTAGCTGAAAAACGGAAATATGAAAGAAAATGAGAAATCCGGGCAGAGAGAAACTTGCCATTAAAAAGCCTGATATAAAAGAACACAGACTATAGCGCCCGCGTCCTGTGGCAGACCGACCTATATCCCTATAGGTCTCATCTAACAATTAGTGGGAAGGCGTGGAAAAACCTGCTGCTTGTATCATATTTGATACCGATTATGATTATACATATAAAGGAGTTTTATCGATGTATACCTTTACTGCAAACTTTGCCAATGTCGTGCTAAAATTATTTGGACGTACAAAGGTAATTAATAAAAATAAGCTTCCAGAAGAGGGGCAAGGCTATATTATTGCATGTTCCCATATTGGCTGGGTCGATGTTGTGGCCCTTGGAACTGCTATATTGCCAAAGCATATTCATTTTATGGCCAAAAAGGAGCTGTTTGAAAAACCGAAAACAGCCAAATTTTTAAACAGCATTAATGCATTCCCTGTGGACCGGGAAAATCCAGGGCCAAGCAGCATTAAAACGCCAGTTAAATTAATAAAGGATGGGAAAATTGTCGGGATTTTCCCAAGCGGCACAAGAACTTCAGAAGATGTACCGCTAAAAAGAGGGGCAGCAACTATTGCCAACTTGGCAAAATGTCCTATTATACCTGCTGCATTTAATGGTCCAACAGATTTAAAAGGGCTATTAAGCGGCAGAAAAATTACGGTTATTTTTGGTGATCCCATTTATTTAAAAACAAGTGACGGCACAAAAAAGGATGTAGTGGATGTAACACAAGAGCTAAGTGATGTGATGGCAAAGCTTCAAGATGAGATTACTCCGAATAAAGGATTGGAAAAATGAGGAATCTTCCTAAAGTAAAAGAGATACTAAGCCGGTATCCATTGCCTTTAGTCGATGAGATTTTAGAGCTGAAAGAGGGGAAAATGGCGGTCGGGGTCAAGCAAATCAGCAAAGAAGACACCTTTGCGTTTGGCCAAAACCCCAATAGTCCTCTAATGCCAGGCGTGCTAATTGTGGAGGCAATCGCTCAAGTAACAGCGGTTGCCATCCACAGCGATGAAAAGCATGATAATAAGCAGGCGCTTTTAGCTCGCATCCATAATTGCCGTATCCGTAAACAAGTTTTTCCAGGAGATGAACTTTGTGTAGAGGTTTTTGTCACTAAAGTGAAAAAAACCATTGCTAAAGCTACGGGCAGAGCGACTGTCCGCGGAGAATTGATAGGAGAAGCAGAATTTCTATTTTCATTTAAATAATCATTTATCACGATTGAACGGGCTTTTTACCCACATCTAAGGGAGATAAGCAAAAAAAAATCTAGGTGTGCAGAAAAATGCCCTTAAAAAGCCTGAGTGTTAGTTTTACTTTATCAGACAAGACAGCCAGGATTATTTTAGGCTGTTTTATTTTTTGTGCAGGAATAATAAATTTTACGCATTCAAATGTATTTATTTAGTAATATCTTTCTAGTAGAAAATTCACTTTATCATAAAAAATATTGCCCGCATTCAGACAACAGAGACAAAAGGGCGTCATGCAACAATATATTGGGAGCTGGTTCTTTTGCTAAATGGAAGAATATTGAGTGATACACCTGGCATAAGAAAACTGCAATTATGGGAACAAAATGACATTGACACAAGCTTTCAAAATATAGAAGAGCTTGCTTGCATTATGCCGCTTTAGAAATGGCACCCATACAAATGAGCCAAAATGCTTCGTCCAACAGAAAATATAAATCGGTCTAAAATGCCTGCAAAGCTATTTTTAACTAAAAAAAGAACTTTATTTGATCGAAAAAAACAATAAAGCATAACAAAGCTGGAAGAAAAAAACAAGAACAAAAGCCAGTTAAAAAAACAAAAAAGAAATATAAAGAAAACTATTAAAATGAATAAAAAAATAGAAAAACTTTCTGCAAGATATACAGCAAAGGTTTTCTTATTAGCAGCAAAATAAAATTTTACGCATCCAAAATATTTTATTTATAAAAAAATTGCTATTAAAAATCTCATAAAATACTAATCAATATTTTTCTTCTAAATCTCCTAATAAATGCATATATCTGTTAGTAGAAAGGAGACGGCCTATGCATCCAACTAAAATACGCTACTATTTTCAAGCTATTAATTCTACTATATTAGGAGTCATCCTTGTGTTTATTTTAATTGCAGGGATCACCACTTCTTTTGTTTCCCTAAAGCTTTCATCCAATTATGTCAGCGACTTTCTTAAAGAGGTGGATTCAACCAATCTGTATTATGAAATTTTTCGTTCGGAAAATCATTTTTTTCCAGAAACGACATCCAGCGGACTTTCTTTTTCCAAGCTATTTTTTCAAGTAGCAACAAATATTAAATTAGATGACACGAGAACTTTATTAGGACGAGAATTGCCATTATTGACCTTTTATCATACAGATATTATTGTAGCGGAAAAAGGGACAACGATTGCTAATTTGCCATATGAATCAAAACCATCTGAAGAAATATTAAAAAATCCAAAAGAAGCAAATGAAGAAAGCATTGAAAAAGAGAAATCAGAAGAAAAAGAAGAAACAAAACCAATCCAAGTGGCAAAAACAAAAAAAGTATTTATCTACCAAACACATAATCTTGAATCTTATTTGCCGCTATTAAAAAATGCTTCTAATCAAGATGACGCAATCAGCGCTGATCCGCGAGTCAATGTGGTAAGTCTTGGCAGCAAGCTGACATCTCTTCTGCAAAAAGAAGGCATTGGGGTAGAACATGATAAAACAAACGTTAATCAAAAATTGCTTGACCGCAAATGGAGCTATACTTCTTCTTATACTTTATCTAAAGAAGTGGTAAAAGAGGCAGTTGCAGCAAACGATGATTTAACATATTTAATTGACATACACCGTGATTCCAGCAGAAGAGAAGCAACCACCACTACGATAAATGGAAAATCTTATGCAAGGCTAGTATTTGTTATAGGAAAAGCAAACAAAAACTATGAAAAAAATACTGAATTCGCCAAAAAATTAAACAGCAAACTATCAAAAGAATATCCTGGCATCTCCAGAGGAATTTTAGGAAAGACACTGGAAGATGGGAATGGTGTATATAATCAGAATTTCTCTGACAAAGCGATTCTTTTAGAGGTTGGCGGAGTAGATAATAATCAAGCAGAATTAAAACGGTCAATCGAAGCATTTGCCGATGTATTTTCCGAAGTGTATTGGGAAGAAAATAACGCGACGGAGCAATAAATTGAAAAAAATGAGCAGCCTTTTAGAAAAAGCTGCTCATTTTTTATTTGAGTTATTCTATTTCAAAGAGCAAACCAGGAATGCTTATGATCATTTTCTTTTCTTTTTCATTGTATGGCAATATAGTGCACCATTGTTCATGCCTGCTTGTGAAAAGCCAGTCCTTTCCTTTAGTCTTGGAGTATAAAGAATGGCTATGTTTAGTTAAGGCTTCCAAGGCATTTTCATCTGTTTGATAATAAAAATCTCTGCTTTTTCCCCACAGCCAAGTATTCTGCTTGCTCTTTTTCCATAATGAACGAAGACTGCAAATCATGCATAATTGTTTCATATTTCATATATGCTGCTTCCATATCGCTTCTAAGGAATGCGGTGATGAGCAGCGTTTTGGATATATGATCATGAGGGGCTGCTGTTGGATTAATCATGCCTGTTTCCCTTATTTATTTCTTTTGCGGCAAACACTGTTTTATTAAACTGCTTATACCGCCGCAATGCCGCTTCACTGGTGAGCGCAAATCGCTTCATGACCTGCTCATCCTGATGACCTTCTTTTATATAATCTAAAATTGCTGTATTTCTTAATGTTGCTGCAGAAATTTGCCGAGAATAAATTTTCCTTACTTCATCTTTGATCATTTCCTGAATGGCACGGACAGACAAAACTTTCGGCCGCTGAATATCATAATCATACTGAAAAGAATAAGAAATATTGTTAAAAGCCACAAACAAAGGATCTAGTGTATGATATTTTGGCCGAAATAATGGAGGAATGGAAAAAAAATAATTTCTTATATGGCCCATAATATCTTCTTCTATTATAAATTTTCTGGTTGTTTCGTTTTCTTGCAAAATCAGTTCTTTTTGTGCAAAGTTAATGTTTTTCATCGTTAAATTATGTATTTCTTGAGGGGTTAATCCAAAAATTCGAATCAGCTGGACAATGGCGATATTTCTATCCAAAAGATAATTGCGGGCTGATTTTTTTGTCAGTTCGGCGTCTTTTGTTTTCAAAGTCTCAAGGAATCTCTTGTATTCTTCTGCTGTAATAAAGTCATTTTCTGTCAAAGAACGCATAGGCAATGCTTCGGAAAGCTTATGAATTTCCTCAGCTGCTGTTAGCAGATGAAACTTCATAAGTCTGCTTAATACAGATGCTAAGCGGCGAATCGTTGCTTGGGATAAACCTTGGTTATGCAAAAAAAGAAAATAGGAGCGTATATCTTCTGCTTGAAGAGAGGCAAATGTTTCGAAATCAGTGCTGTTTTTCTCTTTTTCCAGCCAGTTGATAAACTTTTTGAGATCCGATTCATACTGTTTTAATGTTAGTTTTGATTTTCCTGAATCGATTAAGTTTTCTATATATGCTTGCACATACTCCGGAAATAATAAATTCACTTTTCATCTCTCCCTTCCAGGAAAATGTTAAATTTTTCTCTCCTGTTAATTAACTTCTTTTTTATTTTAACATAGGTTATTAAAGGAGGAGAGAAAGGGGATTTCAGATTGATAAAAGCAAGAGTTGGCGAATCCAAATACCTTTTTAATAGTGATTTAGAACAGTATTTTTTAAAGTTTAAACAGCATATTATTGGAGATTCTCAAACATTTTCTGCCATTGGCAGCCAAAAGATTTTATATGCAGATTGGACAGCAAGCGGCCGTTTATATAAAAGCATTGAAGAAAAATTGATGAAAGAATTAGGCCCATTTGTAGGAAACACTCATACTGAATCCAATATTACAGGGACCTATATGACAAAGGCCTATGAAGAAGCAAAAAGAATTATCAAGTCACATGTTCATGCAAATGAGAAGGATCTCCTTTTGTTTGCAGGCTTTGGCATGACAGCAGCAGTAAATAAGCTGCAAAGAATGCTTGGGCTGAAGCAGTCAAAAAAACAAGAAGAAACAGACAGACCGATTGTTTTTGTCACACATATGGAGCACCATTCCAATTATCTTTCCTGGATAGAAACAAATGCAGATGTAAAAATGATTTCTCCTGATTCAACAGGAGATGTAGATTATAATGAGCTAGAAGAGCTTTTAAATAAATATAAAGGCAGAAAACAAAAAATTGGCGCCTTTACAGCATGCTCTAATGTAACGGGAAGGAAAACAGATTATCATCGTTTAGCAAGGATTATGCATGATCATAATGGTTTATGCTTTATTGATTTTTCTGCTTCTGCTCCGTATGTCGAGATCAATATGCATCCAGCTAATAAAAAAGAGCAGTTAGATGCCGTCTATTTTTCGCCCCATAAGTTTCTTGGCGGACCGGGCACAAGCGGAGTTTTAATCATGAACAGCCACTTGCTTGCATCCAAGGTGCCTGATCTGCCAGGAGGAGGAACTGTTGACTTTACCAATCAATGGGGGGATATTCTTTATAAAAAAAAACTGGAAGAAAGAGAAGATGGAGGGACACCGGGTTTTTTGCAAGCAATTAAAACTGCATTAGCTATCAAATTAAAAGAAAATATGGGTATTCAGGAAATAGAAGCGAGAGAAAAAGAACTAGTAGCGATTGCGCTGAATGAATTGGCAAAAATAAAAGATATTGAAGTCCTTGATCATCATAATAAAAATCGCCTTGGTGTGATTTCATTTATTGCAAAAACGATTCATTATGATTTAATCGTGCGCTTGTTAAACGATCGCTTTGGCATACAGGTCAGGGGCGGCTGCTCTTGTGCGGGACCTTATGGGCATCATTTATTGCATATAACAAAAGAGCAATCAAAAAAAATCAGCCAAGAAGTAATGGGCGGCGATTTTTCCCATAAACCTGGGTGGGTGCGCCTGTCCCTTCATCCAACGATGACCAATGAAGAGGTATATACTATTATTCATGGAATTAAAAAAATCACCCTTTTTCATGAAGAATGGAGCAAAGATTATGCATTTTGCGATTACCGCAATGAATATGCCGGAAAAAGGAAACCATCTTGTAATACAAAGGCATTGTTTGATTTATAGCGAAATAAGAGCCTAGCTGTCTGTTTTAGGCTCTTATTTTTTCGCCAACCATTTATCTACTTCTTTTTTGGTCAACACTTTATCATTGGAATAAGCAGACCATTTTTGTACATATGCGGTGAATTTTTGTTTTGTTATGTTTTTTCGGCATTTTTGGTTTCTGTAAGAGTAGCGATTATTTGTGACATAGAGAAATCCATTCCCTCTCCTCCATATCTCATAACAGTTTGTGCAAATACACGATAATCTTCATAATCTCCCCTGCTTAGATAAAGACAAGATTCCATACAAATGAAATGGTTAGTAATAGGATAAGTTTACCATAGCTTGTTAGAGAAACTAAAAATTATCGCTGTTTTTTCTAAACTAGAAGGAAGAGCTAAATATTTCAAGAATAGTAAAAAGAGATGTATGAAGGACGAAAGGATGGAAAAAATGAATAAAAAACAATTGTTGCAAGAGTTTCCTCTGCTTCATTCCATAGTCGAGTATCAAGAGGTGTGCTGGATAAATGAAGAGAAAAAAGAAAAAGAGCCGACTTTTTTGGAAATAGAAGAAGTGAATATCGAAGAAGCCGTCAAACGGCTGCAGCGTTTTGCTCCTGCTATGGAAGAATGCTTTCCTGAAACTCGTTCTTATTCTGGCTTGATTGAATCGCCTTTAAAAGAGATTTCTGTATTTAAACAGAAACTGGAAAAAAAGGAGAAAACAAAGTTTTGGGGGCGCTGGTTTGTTAAATCAGATCACCTATTGCCCATATCGGGATCAGTCAAAGCAAGAGGAGGCATTTATGAAGTATTAAAATTTGCAGAAAAGCTGGCAATGGAGCATAAGCTGCTTAACAAAAAGGATGCTTATCGGAAATTGCTGTCTCCTTCTGCAAAAACTATCTTTGCAGATTATACGATTATTGTTGGTTCCACCGGAAATCTAGGATTAAGCATTGGGATGATCGGGAGAACATTAGGCTTTAAGGTAGTGGTACATATGTCAAAAGATGCGAAAGCATGGAAAAAAGATAAGCTCAAAGAAATTGGCGCAATCGTTGTGGAGCATGACGCAGATTATAGCGTTGCTGTCGAACAAGGGAGGAAGGCAGCAAAAAAGGATGCTTTTTGCTATTTTATCGATGATGAAAATTCTCCCCATTTATTTGAAGGATATGCAACGGCAGCTTATCGCTTAAAGGAGCAGCTAAACGAACAGCAAATTAGCGTAGATGAAAATCATCCATTATTTGTATATTTGCCTTGCGGAGTCGGCGGAGCTCCAGGCGGCATTGCTTATGGATTAAAAAAGGCATTTCCAAAACATGTGCATTGTCTTTTTGCTGAACCGACCCATTCCCCGGCTATGCTGACAAGGCTGTATACCAAATTAAAGAATATTTCTGTCCAACACCTTCAGTTGGATAATCAGACAGAAGCAGATGGACTTGCGGTTGGCAAAGCATCTGAATTTGCCGCAAATCATGTTGGCAGTTTGATCAGCGGGTGCTATACCATTTCCGACCACGAGCTGTTTCGTCTGCAGGCATTATTGTTTGAGACAGAAAAAGAATATTTAGAGCCATCTGCACTTGCTGGTTTTTATGGACCGAAAATGATAAGGAAATATATAGAAAAAGAAAAACTTGAGAAAAAAATGGCTCAATCGACTCATATTTTTTGGGGGACGGGAGGAAGGCTGGTTCCAAAGGAAATTCAACAAGAACAGCTGGATTTTGGGAAAACACTGCTTGAGCAGTAAGCATGCTGCAGTTTTCGTCTGCAAGCAGAGCTTTTTAGCATACATCTGCTAGTTATTGGAATCCTAAATATCAAGTAGGATTCCTTTTTTCTATTCGCAATTAATGGTATCATAAATTATGATTCTATAAAACTTACATTTTTACAGAATCTATTGAAAGGCATCAGTAGAGTTGCGTCAAGGAGGAAGGCATGTCTCAATTAATTATTCAACCGCCCAAAAGGCAAAAAAAGAAAAAAATAATACTTGGATTGATGATTGGAATTTTTCTGATTGTTTCAAGTGTTCTTCTGCTTTTTTATCCATTTGCAAGCAAGGAGAAAAGCAGCTATTTTGATGGAGAAAAACCCATTTTATTAAATGGGAAACAAATAGGCAATGCGATTACTGCCAATGATACCATCTATTTGCCCCTTTCGGTTTGGCAAAAACATATTGATGGCACCATCACCTATGACGAAAGCAGCAATTCGGTTATTGTGACAACCAAAGATAAGGTTGTACAATTTCCAACAGATTCTCTTTCTTATTTTGTCAATAATCAAGCAGTAAATCTCCAATTTCATCCGATTAAAGACGAGGCTGGCGAAGTATATGTGGCGTTTGATCCTTTAGTCAATTTTTATGCCTTATCGTATTCTCTGCTAGAAGACAATAATGGAATCTTATTGGAAAAGGATGGAGACAAAAAAACTCATGCAACTGTTTCAGCTGCCAAAAAGGACGAGGACTATAAAAGGCTGCGCACAGAACCAAGTCTATTCTCCTCTTATACAGCAGAAGTAGCAGATAAAGAAGAAGTGACAATTGAAAAAGAAAAAGATGGCTATTATTATATCCGCAAAAAAAATGGCATAGCAGGATTTATCAAAAAAGATTTGATAAAAAAAGGGAAAACAGAAACAATCAAAGCTGAATTAGAACAAAAGGAGCCAAAGTTAACTAAAATAAATGGTCCAATTCAGCTAACATGGGAAGCCGTGTATTCGAAAAACCCGGATACTTCTACCATCAAAAAAATGGAAGGCGTCAATGTTGTTTCGCCTACTTGGTTTAAGCTGTCAGACAACAAAGGAAATGTCAGCAATTTAGGTTCCACTGCATATATAAAGTGGGCGCATAAACAAAACTATCAAGTATGGGGACTGTTTTCTAATGACTTTTCGCCAGAAAAAACACATACAGTCTTTAAAGATTACAAAACAAGACAAAAGGTTATTCGCCAATTGCTTGTATACAGTGAAATGTATCATTTAGACGGCATTAATATTGATATTGAGAATGTTAATGAAGAAGACGGCAAATATATTACCCAGTTTGTTCGAGAAGCAACGCCATATTTTCATGATGCAGGCTTAACCGTATCGATGGACATTACCTTTATTGCCGGAGGAAACTATTCTGCCTTTTTTGAACGAGATCATCTAAGCGATTTAGTCGACTATATGGTGGTTATGGCATATGACGAACATTGGGCAACTTCTCCTGAAGCAGGCAGTGTCGCAAGTTTGCCATGGGTGGAAAGCAATTTAGAAACATTAATGGAAGAAGTGCCAAATAAAAAACTTGTATTGGGGATTCCTCTTTATACACGCTTATGGGAAGAAAAGGAAAATGGCGATATTTCTTCCAAAGCTTTATCGATGGAAAAAGCCGATGAATGGGTGAAAAAGCATAAAGTAGCTCTTGCATATGACGAAAAAACGGGTCAGAATTATGGAGAGTACTATAATGCGAAAACAAAATCGACCTATAAAATTTGGCTTGAGGATAAAGTATCGTTAGCCAACCGAGCTAAGCTTGTCGATAAGTATGATTTGGCTGGAATAGCCAGCTGGTCAAGGTTTTTTGCTGATGAAACAGCTTGGAGCGCACTTGCTTTAGAAGAAGCAAAAGAGCAGTAATAGAAAAAAGATTGGCTTTATATGCGGCCAATCTTTTTTTTCGCAAAAAGTTCACAAATCCCTGCCTTTTTAGCAGGGATTTTTTTCTTTTTCTTTTCTTTTATTTAGGAAATTTGTTATCATAACTTAACAGTAGATTTTAAGGTAAGAGAAGGACAGATTATATCTATTTTGCAGAAAAGTAAACGCTTACTAAGAGAGAACTGTTTTTCTTTTTTCTGATTGGGAAATAGATAAAGAGAAACCTCTATTTATTTAGAGAAAATGATAAAAGAAGGAGAGATTTGAATGGCAATTGAAAATCCTAGCAGAGAAGAGATCGGTGCACTTTTAAAAAAAGCAAAAAGAATTGCAGTGGTTGGCCTAAGCGACAACCCAGAAAGAACTTCTTATATGGTAAGCTATGCCATGAAAGAAGCTGGCTATGAAATTATTCCTGTCAATCCAACAGTCAAAGAAGTGTTTGGGATAAAAGCGGTTGCCAGTTTATCTGATATTGCAGGGCATGTTGACATTGTCAATGTTTTTAGAAGATCTGAATATCTGCCTCAAGTAGCAGAAGAATTTGAAAAAATAGATGCAGATGTGTTTTGGGCTCAGCTTGGAGTCATTCATGAAGAAACATTCAAACAATTAAAAGAAAAGGGCTACACCGTAATTATGGATCGCTGCATTAAAGTAGAGCACGCTTTAACAAAATAATCAATGACAGCAAAGGAAAGAGAATGGATTTTGGCAAATGTTTATGACTGCCATGCGCCATTTTGGCTTTATTTTCCCCTCTTCCATTTTGAAAAAAGTGGAAGAGGGGAAAGAAAAACAATGGCAAGTTTTCTTCCTTCTCATTCTGTGTTAACATAATATAGACATTTATGTAAACAATACTTAACTAACAAGAGGGACTTTTGCTAGAAAGCTTAACCAGTCTATTGGCTTTTCTTCCTCTAGGCAAACATTTTGCCGCTCAACAATAGATTCAGGAAAAAAATTACTTTACTTTTTTCATAATAGGCTATGATGAGTACCTGTGCAAAAAAGAAGCAAAAAAAGAAAAAGATTTCTCGTTTTAAAAAAAAATGATACAATAAAAACAGAACAATTGTTCCGATTGTGAATTATTTACTGCATCCATACAAAATAAAATATTTTTTACTTCAGTTTTCTGTTTACATGGTAATGCTTATTATTTTTTTCAGTAAATAATAGGGCAAAAAGAAGGGGGATGCTTATGACCTCCTTTTTGTTGCTTTTATAGCCAAATCATAATTTTTCAAAAAAATAGAGATAAATTAAAGGGAAATTTAGATATTGGACGAATACATAAACAATTGTTCGACATGATACATAAAAAGAGAACATGTCGTGTTTTAAAGGTGAAAGGGGTATGTCTGTGGCAAAAAATCAGCAAACATTTGATTATAATGATGATGCCATACAAGTTTTGGAAGGACTTGAAGCAGTTAGAAAACGTCCTGGCATGTATATTGGCAGTACGGATTCAAGAGGATTGCATCATTTAGTATATGAGATTGTAGATAATGCAGTCGATGAAGCATTAGCCGGGTTTGGGGATGCGATCATTGTAAAAATACATCGGGATAACAGTATTAGCGTGCAAGATAAAGGAAGAGGAATGCCTACTGGTATGCATAAAATAGGCAAACCGACGCCAGAAGTCATTTTCACCATCCTGCATGCAGGAGGAAAATTTGGACAAGGCGGCTATAAAACAAGCGGCGGATTGCATGGAGTTGGCGCCTCTGTTGTGAATGCCTTGTCAGAATGGGTAGTTGTGAAAATTAAGCGAGATGGCTTTATTTATGAGCAGCGGTTTGAAAATGGCGGGAAACCAGTTACCACCTTAGAGAAAAAAGGGAAAACAACACAAACCGGCACAACGATTCATTTTAAGCCAGATCCAGCTATTTTTTCTACGACTACGTATAATTTCGAAACATTAAGCGAGCGGCTAAGAGAGTCTGCCTTTTTATTAAAAGGCTTACGAATTGAATTGATTGATGACAGAAATGATCTACATAATGTTTTCTTTTATGAAAATGGAATTGAAGCATTTGTGGAATATTTAAATGAAGAAAAAGATACTCTGCATCCGGTTGTCAGTTTAGAAGGTGAAAGCAACGGCATTGAGGTGGAGTTTGCTTTTCAATTTAATGATGGCTATTCAGAAAATGTACTGTCTTTCGTTAATAATGTGCGCACAAAAGACGGGGGAACACATGAAGCTGGATCTAAAACTGCGATGACACGAATGTTTAATGAATATGCACGAAAAGTAAATCTGCTAAAAGAAAAAGATAAAAACTTGGACGGATCAGATATTCGAGAAGGACTTGCAGCAATTGTTTCTGTACGTGTACCAGAAGATTTGCTGCAATTTGAAGGACAAACAAAAGGAAAATTAGGCACAAGCGAAGCAAGATCTGCAGTGGATGCTGTGGTATCCGAACATCTTGCCTACTTTTTAGAAGAAAATCCAGAAACAAGCTCACTTTTAATCAAAAAGGCGATAAAAGCGTATCAAGCAAGAGAAGCTGCGAGAAAAGCAAGGGAAGAAGCAAGGGGAGGCAAAAAAAGAAAACGCTCTGAAGCAGTTCTTTCCGGCAAATTGACTCCGGCGCAGTCTCGCAATCCATTAAAAAATGAATTGTATCTAGTCGAAGGAGACTCTGCAGGAGGATCGGCCAAACAAGGGAGAGACCGCCGTTTTCAAGCGGTTCTGCCTCTAAGAGGAAAAGTTATTAATACAGAAAAAGCAAAACTTGCCGATATTTTCAAAAATGAAGAGATCAATACGATTATTCATGCGATCGGCGCTGGTGTCGGCGCGGACTTTAGTGTGGAAGATGCCAATTATGACAAGGTCATTATTATGACAGATGCCGATACAGACGGCGCCCATATTCAAGTATTGCTGTTGACATTTTTCTATCGCTACATGAAGCCTCTTGTGGAAGCCGGAAAAGTCTATATTGCCCTGCCTCCTTTGTATAAAGTAAGCAAAGGAACAGGTAAAAATGAAAAAATTGAATATTCCTGGAGCGATGATGACCTGCAAGATGCAATCAAAAAAATCGGCAAAGGCTATATTTTGCAGCGCTATAAAGGGCTTGGCGAAATGAATGCGGATCAATTATGGGATACAACGATGAATCCGGAAACAAGAACATTGATCCGCGTCAGAATTGATGATATCGCCCGAGCGGAACGCCGTGTGACAACATTGATGGGCGATAAAGTCGAACCAAGACGGAAATGGATTGAATCCCATGTGGCATTCGGTTTAGAAGAAGATGGCAGCATTTTGGAAAATGAAAATATTGTGGTTGCAGAGGAGGGAAGTCCATCATGAGTTCAACGGAACAATTTCGCGATTTGCCCCTAGAGGACGTTCTCGGCGACCGTTTTGGACGGTACAGCAAATATATTATTCAAGAACGGGCGCTGCCTGATGCAAGGGACGGTCTAAAACCGGTGCAGCGCCGCATTCTTTATGCAATGCATGTAGAAGGAAATACCCATGATAAAAATTTCCGCAAATCAGCGAAAACAGTCGGAAATGTTATCGGGAATTATCATCCCCATGGAGATTCTTCTGTTTATGATGCAATGGTGCGGATGAGCCAAGACTGGAAATTGCGCAATGTATTGGTACAAATGCATGGAAACAACGGAAGCTTGGATGGCGATCCTCCTGCGGCAATGCGTTATACAGAAGCAAGATTATCAGCGATTTCAGCAGAACTATTAAAAGATATTGAAAAAAGAACCGTAGAATTTATTCCTAACTTTGATGATACATCCAATGAACCTACTGTGCTTCCGGCCAAGTTTCCGAATTTGCTTGTAAATGGTTCTACAGGGATTTCGGCAGGATATGCAACCGATATTCCGCCGCATCATTTAGGGGAAGTCATTGATGGAGTCATCGAAAGACTGGATCATCCTACTTGTTCTGTGGAAGAGATTATGGAGCATATTAAGGGTCCAGATTTTCCGACAGGGGGCATTATTCAAGGAGTCGATGGCTTAAAGAAAGCCTACGAAACAGGAAAAGGAAAAATTGTCGTGCGCGGCAAAACCGAAATGGAAGAACTGAGAGGCGGCAAACAGCAAATTGTCATCACAGAAATTCCGTATGAAATCAATAAAAGCAATCTGGTCAAAAAAATCGATGAGCTTCGTTTGGACCGCAAAGTAGAAGGCATTGCTGAAGTCCGTGATGAAACAGACCGGACAGGCTTGCGCATTGTAATTGAATTGAAAAAAGAAACAGATGCAAATGGCATTTTGCATTTTTTATATAAAAATACAGATTTACAGATTACGTATAGTTTTAATATGGTAGCCATTCATAATAAACGGCCAAAATTAATGGGGATTTTGCCGCTTTTAGATGCATATATTGAACATCAAAAAGAAGTAGTGACAAAACGGACACAATTTGATTTGGAAAAAGCAAAAGAACGCCAGCATATTGTCGATGGATTGATTAAAGCGCTGTCGATTTTAGATGAAGTGATCGCAACAATCCGCGCATCAAAAGATAAGCGGAATGCAAAGGATAATTTAATCTCCGCTTTTCAATTCACAGAACCCCAAGCAGAAGCGATTGTCTCCTTGCAGCTGTATCGACTAACCAATACAGATATTACAGCCCTTCAGGCAGAAGCAAAGGAATTGGCGAAAAAAATTGCTGAATGGACCGCTATTTTAGCAAGCGAAAAAAAATTAGTGTCTGTGATAAAAAAAGAATTAAAAGATGTCAAAAAACGCTTTGAAACACCAAGACGCACCGTAATTCAAGCAGAAATTGAAGAAATTAAAATCAATTTGGAAGTGCTTGTTGCGAGTGAAGATGTCATTGTAACTGTTACAAAAGAAGGATACATAAAGCGCACAAGCCAAAGGTCCTATGCCGCAAGCAACGGACAGGATTTTGGCATGAAAGACAGCGATCGAATCTTAAAGAAAATCGATATCAATACAACAGACGTGGTATTGTTGTTTACGAATAAAGGGAATTATTTATATTGTCCTGTGCATATTCTGCCAGATATCCGCTGGAAAGATTTAGGACAGCATATTTCCAATATTATTCCCATTGACCGGGATGAAAGCATTCTCCGAGCAATTCCGATCAAAGATTTTGAAGCGCCAGGCTATTTATTATTTTTCACCAAAAATGGAATGGTGAAAAAAACAGAATTGCATCAGTATAAAGCACAGCGCTATTCGAAGCCCCTTGTTGCCATTAATTTAAAAGGCGATGATGAAGTGGTGGATGTTCATCTTACAACAGGCAACGAAGAAGTGCTTATGGCAACATATGGTGGTTATGCTCTTCGTTTCCATGAAGAAGAAGTCAATATTATTGGAGTGCGTGCTGCTGGTGTAAAAGGGGTTAATTTAAAAGAAAAGGATTTTGTAGTAGCAGGCAAATTGATCACCAATTCTGCGGAAGAAAATGTGGTAATTGTGACACAGCGAGGCTCTGTAAAAAAAATGAAGCTTGCTGAATTTGAAAATACAGGCAGAGCTAAACGGGGTGTGGTCATGCTAAGAGAGCTAAAAGCAAATCCTCATCGAATTGTCGGCATGGCGATTGTCCATAAACAAGATATTCTTTATTTAGAAACCGAAAAAGGCGAGCTTGAACAAATTGCCGTGGATCCAATTCGTTTTAATGACCGCTATTCCAATGGTTCCTTTGTTATTGATGAGAGTGATACAGGAAAAGTAAAAACCATGTGGGTAGAAACAATAGAAGAATAAAAGAAAGAGCATCTGTTTAATGGGCAGATGCTCTTTTTTTAGAAGGAAGTTCCAGCATAAAAAGAAACGCATTAAGAGTGTTATAAGAGAAAATGTTTTTCCTTCTTTACATCTTTTTTCCAAAATGGGACAAAATAAACAGAAGATGAAACGCCTAGGAGGAAAAACAATGAAAAAAGAATTGCTTTTTGCGTTTGCTGCCTTCTTTTTTATGTCCTTAAGTGCGATTACAGGTGTGTATGCATTAGAAAAAGAAGAGATAGCAAAAATTGTGCAGGAAAAAACGATCGATTTTGCTAAAGATGCTTCCCAAAAAACGATACAATTAAAAGGAGTCACGACAAAAGAAGAACCGGATTTTTTTCAAGAATTGTCTGTAGAAATGAAAGATAAAGCAGGAAACCTAAATACCGTTCCTTTAGAGGGTGGGTATAAGCCAAATTTGCAAGCAGCAGATATCAATGGAGATCAACAAAAAGAATTGTTTATTACCGTTTTTACCAATAAAAAGAGAAGCCAAGCCAATTATTATTTGTATGCCTTATCAGATAAGAATATGGAAGAAATCCCGCTGCCGGAATTGCCTAATATTTCTAGTCAATTTAAAGCAGATTATAAAGCAGAGCTATCGATTTCTGGACAAAAAACTTATTTTTTTAATTTATATAATCGCAAAGATACGTATGAAAAGTTAGGGCTGTATCATCATGGCCAATTAAATGAGCCAACAGAATTAATTGTTCAGCCGTTTTCGCCACTTACGGTCACTACATATCATCAAAAACCTGCTTTAAAAGGGAAACAAAAAATCAGCGGCATTGCGTCTGTGGATACAATTGCGTACTTAGAGACGATCTGGACGAAAACACAAAAAGGCTGGAAGTTAGAAAAAGTAACCATGAAAGAAATCAGCCATTATGGAAAATAGTGCAAAAAAACCTAAAAATACTAGTTCAGTATTTTTAGGTTTTTTTCGGATATGTCGGCATCTTTATAGCTGATATCCATGTTTTTCTCTTGTTATCGCTTATTTGCAGGGAGAAAGTAGTATAATAAAGCAGAAATAAACTAAAGCTGCAGGCAAAAAAGGGGATAATGTTATGTTGTATTTGAAATTATTGGCTGCTGCGTTTTGCGGCGGCTTGCTTTTTTCGCTTTGTCATTTGCCGTTAGCATGGCTTCTTGGTCCCATGATTGGCACCATTCTTTATACAAAATTAACGAGACAATCAATACATATCCCGCTCCTTTTTCGTAATCTTGGATTCATTTCCAGTGGCTATACAATTGGCCTCACCTTTTCAAAAGAGGCTTTGTTAGAAATGATTACCCATTTGCCCTCTATGTTAGCAATGACATTATTAATGATTATATTTAGTCTGATTCTGGCATGGCTGACTGCCAAACTTACACATGCAAACTATAAATCTACAGTAGCGGGGAGCATTCCTGGCGGCTTAACACAAATGATTGCATTATGCGGGGAAATGAAAGGCATTGATCTTGCCGTTGTCACAATTATTCAAGTAACTAGAATTGTCTCTGTGGTGATGCTTGTTCCATTTCTTGTGTATAGTCCATTGCTCCACGGCAACGAGCGAGTACAAGAAACAATCGTACATGCAAGCGCATCTTATCAATGGTCCATCCTTCCTTTTTTTCTTCTTGGAGCAATAGCCGCTTTTTTTTGCAAAAAAGGCAAATTTCCAACTCCTTTTTTAATTGGTCCGATGATGATGATGGCGATTCTGGTGATAGCAGGAATTCATGTGCCTTCGTTGCCGGTGAGTATTGTCAGTCTTTCACAGCTTTTTATCGGCATTGATTTAGGGATGCGCATCAAACTGGGAGAAATGGAAAAAAAAGCGATGTTTTCTATTGCTGCAATTACTTCCTCAGGCTTGTTGGTAAGCTTTTCGCTTATGCTTGCTTTCCTCCTCATTCATTTGGAAGAAGGCATAACACTTATGACAGCATTTATTGGGCTAGCTCCAGGAGGAATGGCAGAAATGGCGATACTTGGCCAATCTGTTCATGGTGATTTAACGGTTATTACTACATATCAACTATTTAGGCTGCTCTTTATTCTCTTTTGTGTGCCTTCTATATTAAAATGGCTTTTTCTTTTATTCGATTGGAAGGAAAAGCGGCAATTGCTAGTAAAAGGGGAGAAGAAAAAATAAAAGATGAAGTCTAATTAGCAATTGCAATACACCGATTTGTCGGCTTCACATTAACAAGCAGAAAAATCCATTTATCCCCTATTTTAAGGAGATAAATGGATTTTATCAGCTCTCTAACAATCAGTAGGGAAGTGGAAAGCCCATTGATTTATGATGTTAATTTAAATTTCGATACAAGACGATTTAAGCGGGAAACTACTAAAGAGCTTTGTTCAGAGTCAAAGCGGGAGTCTTGAATTAGGTTGACCATTTTAGCAGCAGCGGTATCAATATTTTGCACAGTATGAGTATTTTTTTCATTGATGGCTGCAATATTAGAAATGATTTCGGTCATTTCATCGGTTACATTTGGACCAGTAGCTGACGCCTGGGCAATATTGCTTAATACGTCATGGACACTATGGACAAATTTCGAACCTGTTTCCACTTCTTCATTGCTTTCTTCAATTGCTTTTTGAACATGCAGGGAACTGCTTTCAATTTTTTCTAATGTTTGGCCAATTTCTTTTGTAGCATTGGTTGTTTGATCTGCTAATTTCCGAATTTCCGTTGCTACAACGGTGAAGCCCTTTCCATATTCCCCGGCTCTTGCTGCTTCAATTGTAGCATTTAATGCGAGCAGATTCGTCTGCTGGGCAATGGAATCAATGGAGTCGACCACCCGACCGATATTTTGAGACAATTTCATAAAATCTTCTGTCGATTGTAGAGCGTTTTCCACTTTTTCGACGATTTGATTCATTTTTGTTGTAATGCCTTCCACTTGTGTAAGGGCTCCATTTAGCTGCTGCTGCGAAAGATGCTCCATTTCTTTCATTTTGTCGCTGATTTGGTCAATCTGTTTCATTGCTTCTTGAATATCTTGGTATTGATGATTCATGCCAAGAAGCATTTCTCCCATTTGTCTAATGACTGTGTAAGAGTTTTCTTCCACGAGCATTGTTTTATTTTGCAAAGACTCATTTACTTGTTCTACATCTAATGTTGCGGATTTCACTTTTGTCATCAGTTCATCTTGACTATCAATCATATTATTTACCCAGCGTCCAAGATTTCCTGTTTCATCATGCAGCAATAGCTTCTTATCTAGACGCATCGTTAAATCCCCGCCGCCTTCTGCAATTTTCCGAACAATATCATTCATTTGCTGCAGTCTGGATACAACGGGATTTAATGTTTTTTTGTAAAAGAAAAACCCTGCAAAAGAAAGATACACTGTCTGTATGAATGCAAGAAAAAGAGGAGGAATGGCAAATACCATGGTAAACATAATATTTAAGATAAGCGCAGTGATTAACATAAAAGTCACTTCTTTGCCAAACTGCCAATTTAGGGAGCGATTTCGGTAAACCTCTTCTAAATCCGCTTCACACATCATTCCCCATTTATCGATAGACCCAGGCATTTGAAAGGTTACTCCCTTGCCTATAACAGGGATATGGCGATAATCAGAATATCCTGGGAATTCCACAAATAGATTTTCTCCATTTTGAATCGTATTAAAAACACCAGGGTGCAGTTCATTTGTTGCAGGGTCTGTAAACCGAATTTCAAATTCTGTATGTTTTTTGATTTGTACTGTGCCCCAATGTTTTGTATGAATGCCTTCTTTCAGGTTTTCGCCAAATGTAAAAGTATGGTCTTCAAATCGGCTGCGAGACAAGGCTACCCCTTGGGTAATGGCAGGATTAAAATTAGATTTTGCCATAAATATGTAATTATCTCCAGAATCTTGGAAGACATGGCCAGCTTCTCTTTGGATCAGATCGCCAACCACATCATTTGGAATTCTTCCAGAAAGAATATATTTCAATTGGCCCCTTTGCATAACCGGATGAAAGAAAAAAAGGGTTACTTCATCATGGAAACGAGAACTTCTTGGCCCAATTTTCAGCGTTAAATTGTCTTGAACGGGACCATAAAGAAAGGGTTTATGCTGTTCAAAAACATAATCGATTGCTTTGGAGTAATTGATTGCAGAATCATGTGCATTCGCATAAGATGTTCCAATATGAGAAGAATAGGTAGATGATAAAACTTTTTTGTCTTTATCCAGCAAAAATAATTCCGTAAAATCTTTGCTTTTTTGCAGTTTGTTTTCCAAAATTTTCTCGAGATTATCGGATAACATATGTTCCAATTCGAGTGCTGTTTTTTCAAGAAAATCCCATTGCCCATTTGCCCACCCTGTCAGAACATCCAGTCTTGTTTTGGCAATGCCTTCAAATGTTTCTTCTATTGTTTGTGTTCTGTTTTTATTTAGCTGAAAAGACCACCATAAGGGAAATCCTTCCTGAAAATCCAACCAACCAAAATAACCCATTTTTACCACCATCCATACATCCTGTAAATTTTTTACCCTCTGTTTGTAGAGCGACTATAGACCTATTTTTGGCAATAATCGTTACATTATAAAAAAACTAAATCATTTTTCTCCCTTCTACTAGTAATTAGCCAAGTATAAAACTCTCTTGAATGTGACAATAGAACTATAAATTAGATATTCTTTTATTATATTCAGATTTTTCGATCATTACAATAGGGAAAAATGTGATATAAATTCACAATAAAGGGAAGAAAAAGTAGACATCAAAAAAGAAGGCGATTTCAATTTAGAGAGAAATCGTCTTTGCGCACAGGCTTTACCCGGCATTAACGGGCTTTTGCCCCTCGCCACAAGAGGATGAGAAGAAACGAGAAATCTAGGTGGGTAGAAACTTGCCCATAAAGGTCCGATTGTTTTATCTAGCAGCTAAAAAGGCTGAAGCTGTAAAAAGAAAAGGCTGTTTTCGCATACTTTGTTGTTTTTTAATATGATCAAATGGTAAGAACAAGTTCGTTCCATTGCGATCCATTTCACTAAGTTTATAAAAAGGGGATTCAAAAGCAATAATAATCTTTACGAAAACAGCCAAAGCAAAACAATGGATTACAATTAGAATGTAAAAAATGATGGTACAGCTTTATATTTGGTTAGAAAAAGGGGCTCAATAGCTAAAGAGTCGAACTTATTGGACATTTTTTGTTCCAAGCGAAAGGAATGCAATTCGGTATAAAAGTTTTATTTGCTTTTCATTGAATGGATGTTTTTATAATTTTGGCAAGGGCTTTAGTGCCGGTCCTTCGATTACTTCTCCTGTATAAGCAAACCTAGAGCCATGGCATGGGCAATCCCAGGTTTTTTCATTGGCATTCCAAGCTACTTCACAGCCAAGATGAGTGCAGGTAGTATCTACCTTATGAATAGTTCCGCCGCTGTCTTTGTAGCAGCCGACTTTTTTTCCATCTACATGGAAGATTGCTCCTTCGTTTGGTGATAATGCTTTTTTTTGTTCCCCCATATCTAATTTTCCAGAAACAAATTGTTTGGCTACATCCAAATTAGTCGCAATAAATGTTTTGATGGCAGGATCTGGATGAAATCGAGATGGACTAAATAAAGTGCGGTAAGGATTGTCTTTTTCCATAATAATATCCCGCAATAGAAGAGAGCCTGCTGTTCCATTTGTCATTCCCCATTTTCTAAAACCAGTTGCGATCAAAATGGAAGGGGAATGCTTTGTCAGCATGCCGACATATGGCAGTTTGTCCAATGTTGTTAAATCTTGAGCGGACCAGCTGTATACCGCTTTATCTGTTTTGAAAATGTCTTTGCTGAACGCTTTTAAGGCATCATAATGAGAGGCTGTCTTTTCATCTTGGCCTGTTTTATGATTTTCGCCGCTGATGATAATCCATTCTTCTTCATCATTTTTAATGGAGCGTATGCTTCGCACAGGTTTTTCTCCATTATAATACATGCCGCCTGGATAAGGATTGTTTGCTTTTGCAGCTATGCAATAGGATCTTTCTGCATACATTCTGGCAAAATAAATCCCTTTTTTATCATAAAAAGGAAAGTGGGAAGCAATCACCACATGTTTGCAAGAAACACGATAACCATTTTGGGTTGAAACAGTGGGTATGTTTTTTTCCTCTATGTCTTGTGCTGGAGTCTGTTCAAAAATGGCAACATTGTTTTTTTGCATGTCCAAAAGGAGGGAATGCAAATAGATTAGCGGGTGAAACTGGTATTGATTTGTCATGTTTAAAACAGCACTTGTCTGAATAGGCAAGGGAATGCTGTCTGTCCATTGACTGTTTATCCCCAATTTTTGATAGGCTTTATACTCTTTTTCTATTTTTTTCGCATAGTTGTCACTGGTTGCGTAAAGATAGCTGTCTTCTTCTGTCAATAAACAATTAATAGAGAGCTTTTTCACCGTTTCTTTAATAAATTGCTGACCCTGTCTATTTGCTTCATAGTAGCGTTTTGTTTGTTCTTCCCCGATATTGCCAATCAATTCATCATAAATAAGTCCATGCTGCAGAGTGATTTTTGCTGTTGTATTGCCTGTTGTTTCTTGCAAAATTTTATCTGCTTCTAGCAAGGTAACTTTTAGGCCCTCTTTGCTGAGTAGATAGGCAGTGGTTATTCCCGTAATTCCACCGCCGATAATGCATACATCTGTTTTAATATCCTCTGTGAGTGTTGGAAAAGTAGGCAGATTGCTTGTTTTTCTCCAATAAGATAAATGTTCCTGTTCCATCTGAATAGCTCCCCATCGGTAAGTTTTTCTTTTATCATAGCCAGAAATGGGAAAATTAAACCAAATTCTTTGATTGCAAGCAAAACAGGCTTAGCTGCTAGAGAAAAAACTGAACGCCATGGTAGCCAAAATACAGCCCAAAAAGAATTAACCCGCATGCAGAAATTTTTGAAATCAGCTGGATGATGTGTTCGGATACGAAATTGCGAAAAAAGCTGGATAATAAAGAAACAAAAAAATCCCAAACAGCTACACCTAAAAGGATGCATCCTGTATAAAAAACAAGTTTGCTTGTACCATATTTTGTAATAGTGGAAGCAAGTACAGATCCATAGATTCCTAACCAAAATATAATGGATAGCGGATTCATAAAACTCATCATAAATCCGGATAAAAAGGACCAGACAATCGATTTTTTTTCTTTTTTATTTCGCGTTAAGGCAGCAGAAGTTTTGATAAATCCTTCTACGCCAGAATAAATAAGCACAAACCCTCCAAACAGCCATAAAAAGGTTTGAATAATAGGCGTTTTAATAAAGGAAACTAAACCAAAATAAACAAATAATATGTATACAATATCTGCAAGCATTGCTCCTAATGCCAATAGCCAGGCATAGGAAAAACCATCTCTTAATCCTCGGTTAATGACGGCTGCATTAATTGGCCCCATTGGTGCTGCAAGAGAGAGTCCGAGTAACACATAATACAAAATGCTTCCCATCTGTTATGTCCTCCTAAAGTGAAACTTCAATCAGTTTTTACGGGCAATTAGTTATTTTTCTTCTAGATTTTTCGTTTTTCTTATCATTTTGAGGCGGGATCAAAAGCCTGTTAACGAGCGATAAGCATGTCTATATAAAACGTATTCAACGAAGCAGACTTGTACGACAATTATTTCATTGAAGATAGAAGATTTATATAAATAGCAAAGTATATCTATGGATAAACAATGGCATTTATAAAAAAGGAGCATATCATTTATTTGAATTAAGCATTCCTGAGCTAGAGGAAGAGTGGGGGGATTTGGAGCAAAAGCGGAGATAATTGCTTATGAAATAACATTTTTCGCAGTAGTCATCTCGGGTGTTAAACGGAAAAAGAGAGCCGGCTCCTGTTATTGTCTTCTAGCAAATGCGATGCTATAATGATGTAAATATATAGAAAATATCCACATTTCCATCCAATAAACAACTTGATCGTTAAACAGCAAAGTATGGGAGAAAATCTATATGAATAAACAGCATCCACCAAATAAAACAAACGAAGAAATGGAACGATTCCAAGCATTAGTCGAACACGTAGATGATTGGATATGGGAAGTGGATTATAATGGAATATATACATATGCCAGTCCACGGATTAAAGATATTCTAGGATATGAGCCAGAAGAGGTTTTAGGAAAAACTCCTTTTGAGCTTATGCCAAAATGGGAAGCAAAAAGAGTTGCCCCTATTTTTCAAGAATTGCTTTCAAAAAAGCTGCCAATCAAAAGTTTAGAAAATATTAATATCCATCGCAATGGACAGGAAGTCATCCTAGAAACAAGCGGTTCCCCCATCATAGATGATAGGGGGAATTGCGTGGGCTATCGAGGGGTGGACCGTGATATTACATCTCGAAAAGCAGCGGAAAAAAAACAGCAGCAATTATTGGATATCATCACAGAATTTCCTGATTTTATTGGAACATGCGATACATCAGGCAATATGACGTTTTTGAATAAAAAAGCCCAAACCGTTTTAGGGCTGAAAGAAGCCATTAAATTTCCGATGGAGGAAATCCATCCCGAATGGGCAAGCAATCTAATGAAACAAGAGGCTATACCAACCGCCATAAAAGAAGGGGTATGGAAAGGCGAAAACATCATTGTTGCAAAAGATGGCACGGAAATACCCGTTTCTCAAATTATTATTGCCCATAAAACGATACAAGGCGATGTAGAATATTTTTCTACCATTGCAAGAGATATTACAGAAAGAGTTCAGCTGGAAAAAACAATCAAAAAAAAGGCCTATTTGGATGAGTTGACGAATTTGCCTAATCGCCGTTTTTTGCATGATGAACTGACAAAATATATAGAGGATACAAAGGCGGAGAAAAAGTTTGCGCTGCTTTTTGTCGATATCGATAATTTTAAAGAGATTAATGATACATATGGCCATTATAATGGAGATCTTGCTTTGGAGGTTATTTCTAGGCGCCTTTCTAGAAGTGTTCGCAAAGAAGACTTTGTGTGCCGATATGGGGGGGATGAATTTATTATTGTTTTGCCGAATATAGCGGAACCCGCTCAAATTGAACAGCTTGCAGAGCGGATCATGTCTGTTTTTCGACAGCCAATTTCTCTTCAATCCCAAAATTTTATCATTACAGCAAGCGTTGGCATCAGCATTTTTCCTACCCATGGACAGACGGTGGATGCACTTATCACAAATGCGGATAAATCCATGTATGATGTTAAAAAACATGGGAAAAATGATTATCAAATAGGAGATAACTACTAGCGGGTTGCTTTATCTGTCTTTTTCTGCTTAAAAAGGCAAGGTAGTTTTTCTGGCAAAAATATGATATTATTTAGTCATAATAGACAGAGGTTCTAGCACCCCTCTTTAAAAAAACTAAGAAGAAGCAGTACTTCTATCTTGGAGTACTGCTTCTTTTTGTGCGGTTACTTATTGACTACAAATAACGGGTGCAAAAAAGAGAGAATTTAAACTAAATTTAAAGAAATGAAAGGAGTTATGGTGATGTTAAAAGATGAGAAAGCAATTGTGGTATTTAGTGGAGGACAGGACAGTACTACCTGTTTATTTTGGGCATTAAATACCTTTAAAGAAGTAGAAGCAGTTACATTTAATTATAATCAGCGCCATAAAGAAGAAATTGAATGTGCAAAAAAAATTGCAAAGGATTTGCAAGTGAAGCATCATATTTTGGATATGGCGCTGTTAAACCAGTTGGCGCCAAATGCATTAACAAGAGATGATATCGAGGTGAAAGAAGGGGAAAATGGCGAATTGCCATCCACTTTTGTGCCAGGGCGCAATTTATTGTTTTTATCCTTTGCAGCAGTGCTTGCTAGCCAAGTAGGCGCCAAACATATTATTACAGGGGTATGCGAAACGGATTTCAGCGGCTATCCAGATTGCCGAGACTCTTTTGTCAAATCGTTGAATGTTTCCATTAACTTAGCGATGGACAGTCAATTTGTTATTCACACACCTTTAATGTGGCTGGATAAAGCAGAAACGTGGAAGCTTGCGGATGACTTACAGCAATTAGACTATGTTAGAACTGAAACCTTAACATGCTATGAAGGCATTATCGGCGATGGCTGCGGCGAATGTCCTGCCTGCAAACTGCGAAAAGCAGGCTTAGATCAATATTTAACTTCAAAACAAAAGGCGGAATAGAATATGCAAAAAGATTTACTGGGCTTTCGTATTGTAGAAGGCTTGCAAAAACTAGATGTAGATATTAAAAAAAGCGAATTGAACTATCATAAAAAAAGAGTGCTTGTCAGCAAAGAATTTACATTCGATGCTTCCCATCATTTGCATGCATATGAAGGGAAATGCAAAAATCTCCATGGCCATACATACAAAGTGGTGTTTGGCATTAGCGGTTTTACCGATGAAATTGGACTTGTCCTTGATTTTGGCGATATTAAAAAGATTTGGAAAGAAGACATCGAAATTTATTTAGATCATCGCTACTTAAATGAAACACTTCCCAATATGAATACAACCGCAGAAAATATGGTGGTATGGATATATGAACAAATGCATGCAGCTTTAGCGAAGCATCCTGTGAAAGAGGGAACAAGACTAGAGTTTGTTCGTTTATTTGAAACTCCTACCAGCTATGCAGAAGCGAAAAGGGAGTGGATGGAAAGTGAATAAAATTCCTGTACTTGAGATATTTGGACCAACGATTCAAGGGGAAGGCATGGTTATTGGCAGAAAAACGATGTTTGTTCGAACTGCGGGCTGTGATTATAAATGTGCGTGGTGCGATTCTGCTTTTACATGGGATGGTTCAGCCAAACATGAAATAAAACAGATGACAGCACAAGAAATTTGGGAGCAATTAACAGTTCTCGGCTCAGATGGATTTGACCATGTGACGATTTCAGGAGGCAATCCTGCCCTCCTTGCTTCTTTAGCAGATTTTATTTCGTTATGCAAAGAGAAAAACATCCAGGTTGCATTAGAAACACAAGGAAGCAAGTGGCAGGACTGGTTTTACGAGATTGATGACTTAACAATTTCGCCAAAACCGCCAAGCTCCCGCATGAACACAAATTTTGCTGTTTTAGATAAAATCGTTGCTGAACTCCAATCAAATCATAATCATTTCAGCTTAAAGGTGGTTGTATTTGATCAGGAGGATTTGGAATATGCAAAAAAAGTATATCATCGCTATAAGGATGTTCCATTCTTTCTGCAAGTAGGCAATGATGACATTGCAAATGGAAATAACGCAGAATTAGTGACGAAATTGCTGAAAAAATATGAATGGCTTATTGATCAAGTGATGAATTCGCATGAATGGAAAAATGTCCGCGTGCTTCCACAGCTACATGCTTATGTGTGGGGAAATAAAAGAGGTGTCTAAAAAAGGCATGCTATTATAATGGCAAGGCCTCTTTCTGCCTAGGAATGAAAATTTTTTTCATTCATTTGCAGCGTAAAAATAGACATCTCCACATACAATCGTTTAAAATATGTTTCTAGGATAATGTTGGTTTTTGTATACTTTCTCTATGATAGGTCTAAAGAACTAATTGTGCTTTTGGAATGATTCGACAAAAAGAGACAATACTCTAACTATCGATGGATTTTGTAGAAAAAAATCGAAAAAATGATGAAAAGAATGTATAATAGAAACTTAGAATGCTAGATTCTAAAAAGAGGGAGGATCTTAAAAGATGGAATGGACATTAGCCATTTTGTTGATTGCAGCTGTGATTTTGCTTATCATGTCATTCGCTAAAGGCAGACAAGCAGCAAAAGCAGAACAACGCGAAATTGATATGATTCACTTAACTGTTATGGGAGAAGTGGAACAGCTGCAAAAACAAATAAGAAATCTTGAGCTTGATTTAGAAATAATTGAAAAAAATGCTGGCATTCAGTTATCTTCTAAAGACCGAGTAATGATGCGCGAAATCTTAGATTTATATAAACGTAATTACTCTATTGAAAGCATTGCAGGACAAAAGAATTTGTCTGTGGCAGAGTTAGAGAATATGCTTTCTCCTTATATCACTTCAAAAGAAGAAAGGAGAAAAGTAGCACATGAAGTATAATATATTAACTAGTTTTTCCGCTGGTTTGCTTCTTGCAACAGCCATTACAGGCGGCGCCTATTTTGTGACAAAAGATGATGCACAAGCAAAAAGCAATACAGCAGAAGAAACAAAAAAAGAAGAAGCAACAACAGTTGCTAAAACGCCAACCGTTGATGAAATGAAGGAATTGCTTTCCTCTTCTGGGTATGTGGTTCAATCAGAGGAAGAAGCAAAGGAAAAAGAGGCGGAATGGAACAAAAAAGTAGAGGAAGCAAAAAAACAAGCAGCTTCTAGCGATTCTGGGAAAGTAGTCTATCGTACAACCGTTTATGTATCCAATGGAATGACGAGCATTGATGTTGGAAATGCATTAAAAAGCGCCAAAATCATTAAAGAAACCGGCTTCGAATTTTCTAAAAAAGTGGAGAAAAAAGGTGTAGAAAAATATTTAAAACCAGGCGGCTATGATATTGACAGTACGATGTCTGTTGATAAAATCATCAGCACTATCTTTAAGAAATAATAATGCACAAAAAGGAAAAAACATTTACGATGTTTTTTCCTTTTTCAGAGTGTCGAGAAACACCATTAGATTTTTGAAGGACTCGAATTTTTTGATAGATCATGATAAAAGACGAGTGAAATAAGAAAAAATCTTTAAAATAGCCTTCCATCCCATCTTTTTGATGAGATGGAAGGCTATTTTCTTCATATTTTGGCAAGCGGCTGTCAGGAAAGCCTGTTCTTGGACAGACTTTACTCTTCGAAAACGAGCGTATCGATAGTCATGAAGCTGGCGAAACTCCGTTCCATAATAGAACAGCGAAGTTGATATAATTGTTTTCCTTCTTTTGTACGCTTGTGTTGTCGGGTGACTTCTTTATATTTTTCCCAAATGTAACGAGTAATCGTTCACTGTGTTTGCTTGACAGACATATAATTAGAGCGAAGAGGACAAACGGCACAATCCTCCTTCTTTGATTTATAATGACGGTATCCATCACGGTTTGTAGTGGGATAGGAAAGAATGCATCCCATTGGACAGATATACACATTGCTTTCTTTTACATATTGAAATTTACGCTTAGGCAGCACTTTATTAGAATTTCCGAAACGACGATACCCCATGACAGTAGAGATATTTTGTTCGATCAGTTTTTTACAAAGATAATTGTTAAAATAACCTGCGTCCAAAGCGGTAGCTTCTACAGAAAAGGAGAATTTTCCGATTTGTTTTTGAATGCGCCCCAAATACGGCTCGGAATCTGCCAAATTTCCAGCCGTCACAAACGTATCGGTAATAATATTGTATTTCACATCTACCGTGCGATGATCCAAATAATAGAACCCTTTTGGTTTTCGATCTCGCATAAGAAAACCACTTTCAGGATCTGTTTTACTAACGCTCGTTTGTTTTGGTTTGGCAACGTTTTCCTTTCTTGGTTTTAGTGCTTTTTTCCATGTTGGATGCGATCTTCTGTCACCGCTGCTTCTACTTCTTCTAGATATTCTTTCGGACGCTCTTCTTTTATTTTTGCATTGACTTTAATGTGTGTAGAATCAGTGGTTAAAATCCGTCCTCCCACCATATGATGCGTGATGACTTGATGAACCATTTCATCAAAGATTTCTTAAAAAATATTGGTGTGAAGGAATCAGGTACGTCAATTAAAACTAATGGTCGAATGATGGGGAACTTTATCGGATAAAGATAACCCTAGAAACCAACGGTAAGCAATATTTGTTTCTAAGTCCTTCGCTAATTGACGTTCGGAGCGAATTCCATAAAAATAGCCGATAAACATCATTTTAAAAAGTGTAATGGGGTGAATAGAAGGTCTTCCATTATCTTCATAATAATAGGGTTGTAACTTGGTTTCAATAAATAAATGAAAAATCAATGGTTGCTTCTACAGCACGCAAAAAATGATCTTCTGGCACGAGTGATTCAACAGATACGGTTACTTCTTGATCTCGATGATTTGGTAAGGCGTCCATCATCCTGCATCTCTCCTTCTTTTTTCCTTTTTAGCAGTTTTGACAGGTAAGAACTCCTTTGCACTCAAAAAAGGCTGTAGAGAAAAGACTTTCTCAACAGCCTGA
>Ga0182742_1001270_pt1 | contig 33213 bp, 31 predicted proteins | sample eDN5th37CBELigMG_FD_128880 | JGI IMG/M metagenome (GOLD analysis project Ga0182742, IMG submission 128880) | Enriched Miracle-Growth compost microbial communities from Emeryville, California, USA - eDNA 5th pass 37_C BE-Lig MG (version 2)... ... | reverse complement strand
AGGGCGCGAGGCGCTGCAGGGCGGGGGATTTCGCCAAGGCGGTGCTCCTTCGATCAGGGAAAATGGTTTCGCTCAGGCCAGAGAATGGCCCTGGGCCGCGGGAGGACAATACGCCTCCCGCGGGGATCATGGGCGCCAGGGCAGGGTGCCTGGCGGCAGGCGCCGGCCGAGCAGCGTGGCGGCCGCCATCAGCCCTGCCACCAGCAGCAGCGAGAGGCAGGAGACGGCCGCCGCCTGCGGAGCCTGGCCGCCATCCTGCAGGTTGAACACTAGCACGCCGAGCGTCACCGTGCCCGGGCCGCGCAGCAGGCTACTGACCGTCACCTCATTCACCGCCAGGAGCACCACGAGAATCGCACCGGCGGCCAGGGCCGGGGCAAGCGGCGGCAGGTGAACCACGGCCAGGCGCAGTAGCGGGCCGGCCCCCATGCCGCGCGCGGCGTCCTCTAGGGCTGGGTCGAGCCGCGCCGCGGCGGCGGCAACCGGCCGCAGGGCCAGGGCCTGGAAGCGGGCCAGGTAGGCAAAGAGGATCAGGCCGAGCGTTCCGTAGATGGCGCCGCCGCCCGGTAGCCCAAGCACCAGCAGGATGATGGAGACCGCGGTACAGGCGCCGGGGAGGGCATAGGGCAGATCAGCGCCCATGGTCGCCCAGCGTACGGGGCGATGACGCAGGGCCATGGCAATGGGCAGTGCGGCGGCGGTCAGCACCAGCGCCGCACCGCCCGAGAGCAGCAGCGAGTTGCCGAAGGCCGTCAGGGTATGGGCCCCTGGGGCCAGGGTGGCGGCGAAGTGGCGCAGTGTCACGGTGGCCGGTGAGACCGGCACACCCAACGCGGGCACCAGCGCCGAGGCCACCAGGGCGGCCAACGGCAGCACAAGCACCAGCAGCAGATAGAGGCCGAGCGGCAGCAGCGCGGCGCGGGCGAGGGGGCCGGCAGGGATCGGCTCGAAGGGTCGGCCCGTTGCCCAGCCGGCGCGCCGCGCCGCCACGAATTGCGCCAGCAGGCCGGGCAGGGCGAGCAGCGCCAGAAGCAGCGAAAGCACTGCCACCTGCGACAGCGCCGCTGGCCCGGTGGCCGAGAGCCGCTGCCAGATCAGCACCGTCAGCAAGGTGTAGCGGCCGGGGATGCCGAGCAGCGCGGCGATGCCGAAATTGCCCAGCGCCGCCACGAAGGCGAGGCCCGCCCCCGCCAGCACGCCGGGCAGCAAGAGAGGCCAGACCACCCGCCGCAGTGCCGCGCCGGGGCTGGCACCCATGCCGCGGGCCGCCGGCAGCAGCTCGCCCGGCACGCGCCGCACCAGGGCGGCGATCGCCAGCAACACCAGTGGTGCGCCCTGGATGCCGAGCAGCAGCATCATGCCGCCCGCACCGTAAAAGGGATTGGGAGTCCCGAGGGGTGGCGCGAGACCGAGCGCCAGGAGCAGCGGCGAAGAGGGGCCGCCCATCTGGATGAAGGCAAGCGCCAGAATCTGCGGGGGCACGAGCAGCGGCAGGATACAGAGGAAGATCAGGCCGCGCCGCCAGGGCAGGTCGCGCAGCAGGATCAGCCCGGCCTGGGCGGTGCCCAGCAGGGTGGCCAGCGCCGTGGCGCCTCCCGCAACCAGCAGGCTGCGCCACGCGGCGCGCCATACACCGGCATCCTCGGCCAGGCGCGGTAGCGCGGGGCCGGCGGCCTCGGCCAGCAGGCGCAGCGCCGGCGCCAGCCCCACCAGCACCAGCCAGAGCAGCGCTATCGTCGGAAAGAAAGGCAGCCGCCGGCGTCGGCGCGCGGTGGTGCCGGGCGGCGACAGAGAGCGCGACGCCGCCCGCGAGGGTGGCGCCAGGGGATTACTGACCGACAAGCTGGTTGAAGTGGCGCAGATCCTGCTCCCGCTCCGCCGCGGCCTTGGCGGCATCGAAGGGCAGCAGCTTGATGGTCTTGGGGGCGGGGAAGCCCTCCGGCGGCGCCACATCTGGGTCGGCCGGCAGGAAGCCTTGGCTGGAGGCGAGTTCCTGACCCTCCTTCGAGAGCAGGAAGGAGATGAAGGCCGCCGCCGCTTCCGGGTTCTTGCTGGACTTCAGGATCGCCGCCGGCTCAGTGATGGCGCTAACGCCCTCCTCGGGGAAGACGTAGCGCACCGGGGCGCCCTTGGCGGCCTCGCGGATCGGCATGTAGTCCACCACCATGCCGAAGGCGCGCTCGCCGCCGGCCACGGCCTGCATCACGGCCCCGTTGCCGCCACGTGGCTGCACGCCGGCCTTGGCCAGCTTTTCCCAGTACTCCCAGCCGAGCCCAGGCGTCTGGGCAACCGCCTGCACATGGATCGCCGCCGCGCCGGAGACGCTGGGCGAAGGCATCGCGGTCATGCTCTGCGCTTCAGGGCGCAGGAGGTCGGCCCAGCGCTTCGGCGTGAAAGGGGCGCGGGTGTTCATGACGATGCCGGTGGTCAGCAGCTTGGTGCCGAAATAGGTGTGGTCCGGGTCATGCAGGACGGCGGGGGTTGCGCCGGTCTGTACCTCCGGGCTCGGGCGCAGCAGGCCCTCCTGCTTCAGCCCCTCGAAGGTCAGGCTGTCGGCCAGCAGCAGCACGTCCGCCTTGGGTGCCCCGGCGGCGATCTCGGCCCGCAGGCGCGGCATGATCTGGTTGGTGCCGCCGCGGATCCATTCGACCTTCACCTGCGGGTAGCGCTTCTGGAACAGCTCCACCGTCCGGGCCGCGTCCGGCTCAAGCTGGCTGGTGTAGAGCACCAGCGAACCGGAGGGCTCCGCCCGGGCCGTCGTGGCAGCCAGGGGCAGGAGGGGAGCCGCCAAGGCCGAGAAGCCCAGCAGCAGGAAGCTCGAACGCCGCATCATGTCGTGTCCTTACCCGGGAAGGCGGCGTTCCACCTAGCCGTCCTGGCGGGGTTCGGGCAGGGGGGCTGATGAAGTTTCGATGAAAGGCCGTCCGGACCCCCCCGGTTTACAGCCGCCGGGACGGCCCGTAAGAGCGAAGGTGAGGGCGCGGCTTCGCCTGCCCAAGGCGGCAGCCGGTGCGCCCGAGGGAACGGAACCGAGGGAAGCCCGGCCATGAGCGACACCGACGACATCCTCTTCGAGACGCTGGAAGGCGGAATCGCCCGCGTCACCTTCAACCGGCCTCAGGCCCGGAACGCCTTCACCTTCGCCATGTATGAGCGGCTGGGCGCCTTCTGCGAGCAGGTGGCCGACGACAAGTCGGTCCGCGCCATCATTCTGACCGGTGCCGGCGACAAGGCCTTCGCCGCCGGCACCGACATCAACCAGTTCCGCGCCTTCAAGACGCCGGAAGACGCCATCCAGTACGAGGAGCGGATCGGCCGCATCGTCACCAAGCTGGAGTCCTGCCCCAAGCCGATCATCGCCGCCATCAATGGCGCCTGCACCGGCGGCGGCGGCGCCATCGCGGCCTCCTGCGATATCCGCGTCGGCGCCTCCAACGCCCGCTTCGGCTTCCCGATCGCCCGGACGCTCGGCAATATCCTCTCCATGGGCGCCTTCTCGCGGCTGGTGGCGCTGGTCGGCCCCTCCCGCGTCAAGGAGATGATCTTCACCGCCCGCCTCTATGACGCGGAGGAGGCCAAGTCGATGGGCCTGCTGCACGAGGTGGTGCCCGAGGGCGGCGACCTGCAGGCCCGTGCCCTGGAACTGGCCCGCACCATTGCCAACAATGCCCCGCTGACGCTGCGTGCCACCAAGGAAGCGATCGCCCGGCTGCGGCCGCAGATCAGCTCCGAGGAGGGCCGCGACCTGGTGCTGATGTGCTACATGAGCCAGGACTTCCGCGAGGGGATGGATGCCTTCCTGAACAAGCGCACGCCCGTCTGGAAGGGCGAGTAACCTGCGGCGGGGAAGGGTTCTTCCCCGCCGGCCCGATGCCCATCTAGCTAGCGGCAGCCGGCCGCCGTGGCCGGCTGCTCCAGAAAAGGCCGCCCACCCATGATTCCCCGCCTTGCCGCATTGCCCGCCCCGGCCACGCCTGCCCTGGCCTTCCTGGACGAGTTGCGGTTGCGGGGTTTCGCCGGCGAGATCTCCGCTCGCTTCGACGACCGGCTCGTCATGGCGACGGACAACTCCATCTACCAGCGCCAGCCGCAGGCCGTGGTCTTCCCGCGTGACGCCGAGGACCTGGTGCGGATCGCCAAGGTCTCGGCCGACCCGCGCTTCGCCGGCGTGCATTTCGCGCCGCGCGGCGGCGGGACCGGCACCAACGGCCAGTCGCTGACCGACGGCATTGTCGTGGACGTCTCCCGCCACATGAACGGCATCCTGGAGATCAACCAGGAGGAGGGCTGGGTGCGGGTGCAGCCCGGCTTGGTGAAGGACGCGCTGAACGCAGCGCTGAAGCCGCTCGGCCTGTTCTTCGCGCCGGAATGCTCCACCAGCAACCGCGCCACGCTCGGCGGCATGATCTCCACCGACGCCTGCGGCCAGGGCTCCTGCCTCTATGGCAAGACGCGCGACCATGTGCTGGCGCTGAAGGTCGTGCTGCTCGACGGCACGGTCTGGGACTCCGTTCCGCTGGACGATGCGGCGCTGGCGGGCGTGACGCGGCGGCAGGACATGGTGGGTGCAATCCACCGCGTCGCCGACGGCATCGCGCGCGAGCAGGCGCAGCTCATCGCCGACCGCTTCCCGCCGCTGAACCGCTGCCTGACCGGCTACGATCTCGCGCATCTGCGTGACGAGCAGGGTCGCTTCAACCTGAACTCGGTGCTCTGCGGCTCCGAGGGCACGCTGGCGATGATCGCGGAGGCGAAGATCCGCGTGTTGCCCATCCCGAAGCGCAGCGCGTTGATCAACCTGCGTTACGACAGTTTTGATGCCGCTCTGCGTGACGCTCGCACGCTGATGGCGCTCGGCGCCGCCTCGGTGGAGACGGTGGATAGCAAGGTGCTCGGCCTGGCGCGCGGCGACATCGTCTGGGAGGGCATCAAGGACTTCTTCCCCGACGATCCGGAGGGCGCCGCCGCCGGTATCAACCTGATCGAGTTCGTCGGCGACACCGAAGCCGAGGTGCGCGCGAAGCTCGACCCGGTGGAGGACCTGCTGAAGGCCGAGGGGCGCGCCGCCGGCCGGCGGGGCTACACCGTCGCCTGGGATGCGGCGGGCGAGCGCATCCAGGGCATGCGCAAGCGCGGCGTCGGCCTGCTCGGCAACATGCAGGGCGAGAAGCGGCCGATCCCCTTCGTCGAGGACACCGCCGTGCCGCCGGAGAACCTGGCGGACTACATTGCCGAGTTCCGCGCGGCGCTGGACCGGCGTGGGCTGGAATACGGCATGTTCGGCCATGTGGATGCCGGCGTGCTGCATGTGCGCCCGGCCATCGACATGAAGGCCGAAGGCGCCGAGCGGATGATCCGCGAGGTCTCCGACGAGGTCTTTGCCCTGACCCGCAAGTATGGCGGCCTGCTCTGGGGCGAGCACGGCAAGGGCGTGCGCTCGGAATACGTGCCGGAGGTCTTCGGTCCGCTCTATCCGAGCCTGCAGGCGCTGAAGGCGGCCTTCGACCCGCGCAACCAGCTCAACCCCGGCAAGATCGCGGCGCCGGACGGCGAGGCGCTGCTGGCCATCGACAAGGTGCCGATGCGCGGCCAGCTCGACCGCACCATCCCCGCTCCGGTGCGCGCCGCCTATGAGGAGGCGTTGCACTGCAACGGCAACGGCGCCTGCTTCAATTGGGACCCGCTGGATGCGATGTGCCCTTCCTTCAAGGCGACCGGCGACCGCCGCCACTCGCCGAAGGGCCGCGCCAGCCTGTTCCGCGAATGGTTGCGCCAGCTCTCCGATGCCGGCCTGGACCCGACCGCCGAGGCCGAGCGGCTGCGCGCCGGCACCGCCGCGGGCGGCTTCTGGTCGCGCCTGCGCAACACGCTGGCGCGGCAAAAGGGCGAGGTGGACTTCTCCAACGAGGTGAAGGAGGCCATGGATGGCTGCCTCGCCTGCAAATCCTGCTCCGGTCAGTGCCCCATCAAGGTGGACGTGCCGAGCTTCCGCGCGAAGTTCCTGGAACTCTACTACGGCCGCTACCTCCGCCCGCTGAAGGACCATGCGGTGGGCAGCCTGGAATGGATGCTGCCACTCGGCGCGCGGATGCCGGGCCTTGCCAATGCGCTGCTCGGCAGCGCGCCGGGGCGCTGGCTCACGGCCAAGGTCGGCGTGGTGGATGCGCCGCTGCTCAGCGGCATCGACCTGCCGCGGGAGGCCGCCGCGCGCGGCGTCGCCCTCGCGACGCGGCAGGCGCTGTCCCGGGTGCCGGAGGGCGAGCGCGAGAAGCATGTCATCATCGTGCAGGATGCCTTCACCACCCATTTCGAGACAGGGCTGGTGCTGGACCTGGTGGAGGCGCTGCAGCGCATGGGCTTCACGCCCTGGCTGGCGCCCTTCCGCCCGAACGGCAAGCCGCTGCACGTGCATGGCTTCCTCGGCGCCTTCCGCCGGCAGGCGCAGGCGAATACGGACATGCTCCGCGACCTCGCGCAGAGCGGCGTGACGCTGGTCGGCATCGATCCGTCGATGACGTTGACCTATCGCGGTGAGTATCCGGGCATGGTGCGGAACGTGCCGCGCGTGCTGCTGCCGCAGGAGTTCCTGGCGAAGCGGCTGGACCTGCTGCCGCAACTGGCGGCGGGCGAGGGTTTCTCGCTGCTGCCGCACTGCACCGAGCGCACCAATGCCGCCGCCTCGATCAAGGAGTGGCAGGCCGTGTTCGCGCGGCTCGGCGCGCCGCTGAAGGTGCTGGCCTCCGGCTGCTGTGGCATGTCTGGCACCTATGGGCACGAGGCTGAGCACCAGGAGGTCTCGCGCCGGCTCTACGAGCTGGGCTGGCAGCAGCATGTGGCTGCGGAGGGTGAGCGCCTGCTCGTCACCGGCTATTCCTGCCGCAGCCAGGTGAAGCGCTTCGAGGGCAGGGCGCTGAAGCACCCTGTCCAGGCGTTGCTGCTCCGCCTGCGGGAAGCGCCTGCCGCGAAGGAACCGATGCCGCATCAGGTGGCGGCCTAAAACTCGAAGAAAAAAAAGAAGGGGGCCCGGGGGAATTCATTCCCCCGAACTTCCTTGTTCCAGAAACGCTCGCACCAGCCGCGCGCGGGCGGCGTTGCGCGTCCAGATCAGCCCGAGGCGCCGGGGCGGAAAGGGGCGGGGCAGGCTGTGCTTCGCCAGCGCCAGCCCCGCCGGCCAGGGTGGCGCCCAGTCCGGAACCAGCGACACGCCCAGGCCGCGATCAACCATCACCGCGATGGCATCCAGCGCGTCCAGCTCGAAGCGGTCGCGCGGGCGGATGCGGGCCTCCCGCAGGTAGCGGTCGGCGAGGCGGCCGCCCCACTGGTTGCGATCGTAGCGGATGAAAGGCTCGGCGCCGAGCAGGGCGTGCGGGCCGGTCTGCGGCAGGGCGGCGGGGGCAAGCACCACCAGCGGCTCCTCACGCAGCAGGCGCCATTCGCAGCTTTTCGGCAGGGCGAACTCCGGCTGCACGATCAGCGCAGCATCCAGTTCACCCAACAGCACACGCCGGTAAAGCTCGGTGGAGATGCCGGGGGAGATGTGCATCTCCAACTGCGGATAGCGCGCGGCCATGCGGGCCAGCATGGCCGGCAGCATTCCCGTCAGGGCTGTGGCAATGGCGCCAAGGCGCAACTCGCCGGCGAGACCACCGCTGGCGGCGCTGTCGCGCAGGTCGCGCACTTCCCGTAGCAGCGTGCGGGCGCGATCCAGGATGGCCAGCCCCGCCTCGGAAGCGGCGACGCTGCGGCCGGCGCGCAGCAGCAGCGGCGCCTCCAGCTCGACCTCCAGCGCACGGATGCGCTGGGCCAGGGCGGCGGGCGTCAGGTGCAGGCGGCGGGCCGCGGCGGCGATCGAGCCTTCCTCGACCACGGCCACGAAACTCTCCAGGAATCGCGTGTCCATCAGAAAGGAAAACTATCTTCCGAAAGCAGGAAAGGAAGGGTTTTTCTTTGCCCTCGCCCTGTCCAGACTGGCCCCTGAACCGACTTGGGAGAGAGGCCATGGATCTGGGCCTGAAGGGACGGACGGCGCTGGTGCTGGGTGCCGGCGGCGGTCTGGGCGGCGCCATCGCCAAGGCGCTGGCGGCGGAAGGCGCGAAGCTGGCGCTGGCCGATATCAGCGCCGAGGGGTTGAAGCGCATCGAAGGCGAGGTGAAGGCGCTCGGCGCCGAGGCGATGGCCATCGAATGGGATCTCGCCGATCTCGCGGCCATCGACGGGCACGTGAAGCGGATCGAAGAGAAGCTCGGCCCGGTGCAGGTGCTGGTGAACAACACCGGCGGCCCGCCGCCGACGCCCGCCAGCGGCCAGGACCCGACGCTCTGGGCCAAGCACTTCAACGCCATGGTGCTTTCCGTCATCGCGCTGACCGACCGCGTACTGCCGGGCATGAAGGCGGCGAAGTGGGGCCGCGTCATCACCAGCACCTCCTCGGGCGTGGTTGCGCCGATCCCGAACCTCGGCATTTCCAACGCGCTGCGCTCGACATTGGTGGGCTGGTCCAAGACGCTCTCCCGCGAGGTGGCGCGGGACGGCATCACGGTGAACATCGTGCTGCCCGGCCGCGTGGCGACAGACCGCATCAAGTTCCTCGACGAGCAGAAGGCGAAGCGCGAGGGCCGCGCGGTGGAGGAGGTCTCCGCCGAGAGCACCGGCTCCATCCCCGCCGGCCGCTACGGCAAGCCGGAGGAATATGGCGACGTGGTGGCCTTCCTCGCCTCGGAGCGCGCATCCTACGTGAACGGCTCGGTCATCCGCGTGGATGGCGGGCTGATCCCGAGCATCTGAGACTGCAACAGGAACTTCTGAAAATGGCCGTGGACGTTCTTCCGCTCGACCCGAAGATCATCGAGACCCTTTCCGGCATCTCCACCGCGACGCTGACGACGGTGCTGCTGAAGAAGGGCCTGCGCAACGTCTGGATGCGCGGCACCCGCCCGCTGAAGCCGGGCCAGCCGCGCCTTGTCGGCCGCGCCTTCACGCTGCGCTTCGTGCCCGCGCGCGAGGACCTGGCGACGCCGGCCTCCTGGTCCAACCCGATCTCCACCCGTTCGGCGATCGAGGCGATGCCGGAAGGCGTCATCGCCATTGCCGACGCGATGGGCGTGACGGATGCCGGCATCTTCGGCGACATCCTTTGCGCGCGCATGGCGAAGCGGAAGGTGGCGGCGCTGATCACCGATGGCGTGGTGCGCGATGGCGCGGGCGTCATCGGCACCGGGCTGCCGGTGTGGTGCCAGGGCAATGCGGCGCCGCCGTCGGTGGCGAGCCTGACCTTCATCAATTGGCAGGAGCCGGTGGGCTGCGGCGGCGTGGCCGTCTTCCCGAACGACGTGGTGGTCGTGGATGACGACGGCGCCGTGCTGATCCCGCAGGCACTCGTCGATGAGGTGACCGAGCTCGCCGCCGAGCAGGAGGCGCAGGAAAGCTGGATCATGGGCGAGGTGGAAGGCGGCGCGGCGCTGCCGGGCCTTTATCCGCCGAATGCCGAGAACAAGGCGCGCTACGAGGCCAGCCGCAAGAAGAGTTGACCCGCCCGCGGGCGCCACGCCTCCCCAGGAGAGAGGGGGCGGGCGCCGTGTGGGGCCGGAGGAAAGGAAAAGGAAGAAGAATGAGTCTGACCCGTCGCAGCCTCGGGCTGCTGGGGGCCGGTGCCCTGTTGGCCCGGCCGGCGCTCGCCGCTACCGCTTGGCCGGGTGAGCACCCGATCGTGGTGGTCGTGCCTTTCCCGCCGGGCGGCGGGGTGGACCAGATGGCGCGGCTGATCCTGCCGGCCGTGCAGCGGCACCTGCCCGGCGCCACCTTCGTGGTGGAGAACCGGACCGGCGCCGGCAGCCAGATCGGCATGGAAGTGGCGTTCAATGCGCGCGCCGACGGCTACACGCTGGGCGCCGTGACCTCGCCGGCCATGATGACCATCCCCTTCGAGCGGCCGGTCCGCTACAAGGTGGACGAGTTCACCTACATCGCGAATGTGGTGGATGATCCTGGCGGACTCTGGGTGAACAAGGACTCGCCCATCAAGGATCTCGCCGACCTCGTCGCGCGCGCGAAGAAGGATCCGGGCGGGCTCAGCCTGGGCACCACCGGCATCGGCTCGGACGACCACCTGCTGATGCTGCTGGTGGAAGAGGCGGTGCCGGGCGTCAGCTTCAGCCATGTGCCCTTCAATGGCGCCGCGCCGCTGCAGACCGCCGTGCTCGGCGGGCATCTCGATCTTGGCTGCTTCAATGTCAGCGAGGGCGCACCGGGCTACCGCGACGGACGCTTCCGCTGCCTGGCGCAGACGGGCGCGCAGCGTGACCCCACGATGCCGGATGTGCCGACCTTGACCGAGCTGGGCGTGCCAGTGGTGGCCGGGGCGCAGCGCGGCATCGTCGCGCCGCCGGGCCTGCCGGCAGAGGTGCGGCAGAAGCTGACGGAAGCCTTCGCGGCCGCTTTGAAGGATCCCCAATTCCTGGAAGACGCGAAGCGTACGCAACTGCCCGTGAAGGCTGCCATCGGCGATAGCTACCGCGACGCGGTGCTTGGCCTGGATGGCAGGCTGAAGGAGATGTGGGCCCGCAAGCCCTGGCGCGACCAGTAAGCCGCGCAATCGCCGTGGCCGCGCCCGCGGCCACGGCAGGCGGGTTCAGACCGCCTTCTTGAGGTTCGGCGAGGCCTTGAAGCGCACGGTCTTGCCGGCCTTCACCTTCACCGGCTCGCCAGTGCGCGGGTTGACCGCCTTGCGCGCCTTGGTCTTGCGAACGGAGAAGGTGCCGAAGCTGGGCAGGGTGAAGCCGCCGTTCTTCTTCATCTCCTTGATGATCGCCGCGATCAGGTCACTCGCCGCGCGATTGGCGGCCACGCCGGTGCAGCCGACGGAATCCTGGATCACCTGGGAGAGGAAGGCTTTCGACATATCTGTGTGACTCTCGTTGCTGGCAGAAGGCTTTTTGCGACTGCCGGGATCGTTGGCGGCGCTGCTTAGCAAGTGTCGAAGCTGCTGGCCAGCAGTCCCTTGCTGCCGCTGCCTCAAAACAGCGCGGTGCACAGGTTCCGGCGAAAAGGAGGCGGGGGCGCTGTCGCCCCCGCGGTATTATTCAGCTCGCGGCGGCCAGGCTGCCCGTGCCACGCGAAGCCTTCCAGGCGCCGAGCCGCGCCAGCGCCTCGTCCAGCACCTCCATGCGCTTGCAGAAGGCGAAGCGCACGAAATGGCGTGGTGCATCCGACCCCGCATAGAAGGCGGAGACGGGGATCGCCGTCACCTTCGCGGTTTCGGTGATGTGACGGCAGAAGGCCACGTCGTCGCCAGCGAAGCCGAGCGGCGTGAAGTCGGTGGTGACGAAGTAGCTGCCCTGGCTGGTCAGCACGCCGAAGCCGAGCGCCGCCAGCCCGGCGGAAAGGCGATCGCGCTTCGCCTGCAGGTCGGCGGCGAGTTCGGCGAAGTAGCCATCGTCCTTGGCGAGCCCGACGGCCACCGCGCGTTGCAGGTTCGGCGCCGTGGTGAAGGTCAGGTTCTGGTGCGCCTTGGCGACATTGCCCGCCAGGCTGCGGTCGCAGGTGATGTAGCCGACCTTCCAGCCCGTGAGGTTGAAGGTCTTGCCTGCCGAGCCGATGCGCAGGCAGCGCTCCCGCATGCCCGGCAGCGTCATCAGCGGGATGTGCTTCCAGCCGTCGAAGGTCAGGTGTTCATAGACCTCGTCGCAGATGGCATAGGTGTCGTGGCGCTGGCAGAGCTCGGCGATGAAGGCCAGCTCGGCGGCGGTGAAGACCTTGCTGGCCGGGTTCATCGGCGTGTTGAGCAGGATGGCCTTGGTCTTCGGGCCGAAGGCAGCGGCCAGTTCGGCGCGCGGCAGCTCCCATTTCGGCGGCGAGAGGCGCACCAGCTTCGGCACCGCGCCCAGCAGCTTCACCACCGGCAGGTAGGTGTCGTAGAGCGGCTCCAGCAGCACCACCTCGTCGCCCGGGTTCAGCACCGCCATGAGGCAGGCCGTCAGCGCCTCGGTCGCGCCGGAGGTCACCACCACCTCGGCGTTGGGGTCGATCTCCAGCCCGTAGAAGCGGCGGTTCGCCGCCGCCACGGCCTGGCGCAGCTCGGGCAGGCCGGTCAGCGGCGGGTACTGGTTGCGGTTGTCGAGCAGCGCATCGGCGGCGGCGCGGACCACGTCCTCCGGCCCGTCATAGTCCGGGAAGCCCTGGCCGAGGTTGATCGCGCCATGCTGCACGGCGAGGGCCGACATCACGGTGAAGACGGTGGTGCCGGTGGCGGAAAGCAGGTCGTTCTGCGGCTTCATCGAAGGAGGCGGTTTCCCCAGGGGGCCCCGCGCCGCGGATGCACGGGACCGGCACGGCCCGATGCTCCGGGGCTGTGCGACCCCGCGCCCCGGCCTCGGGCGGAGGGGGATAATGGGTGCCTCGGCCGATCCGCGCAACCATTCACGGCGCATGGCTGCCACTTCAGCAGGCAGCCTGCCTTATAGGCAGGCGAAGCCGTGTCTCAGCTCCCGCAAAAACCCTTCCCATCCCATTGCCGGGCTGGCCCGCCTCATGCAACACAGCAACTCGAACCGCCCCGGCGCCCGTGACGGTCAAGGAAGGGGCGGCAACCCGGGAGGAGGAAAGGACGGAGCGCACCCCGCGGCCGCGATCAGCGCCGGGAGGGAGCGGGCCGGAACGGAGCCGATGAAGAAGATCGAGGCGATCATCAAGCCCTTCAAGCTCGATGAGGTGAAGGACGCGCTGCACGAGATCGGGCTGCAAGGCCTGACGGTGCTCGAGGCGAAGGGATTCGGCCGCCAGAAGGGTCACACCGAGCTGTACCGCGGTGCGGAATACGTCGTGGACTTCCTGCCCAAGGTGAAGATCGAGGTGGTCTGCTCCGACGACGTGGCGGAGCGCGCCATCGAGGCCATTCAGGCCGCGGCGCGCACCGGCCGGATCGGCGACGGCAAGATCTTCATCTCCGATGTGCAGGAGGTGATCCGCATCCGCACCGGCGAACGAGGCGAGGACGCGGTCTAGCAGCACAGGTTTTTTCCGGCCGCCGCTGCCTGCGGAGGTGCGGCCGGCCGTGGCGTTGGCAGGGAAGGCCCCTGTCCATGCCGGCGCGGGGGCGGGGGAGAGCCCGGTCCCGTGAACTGGTTGAAAGTGTCTTAGGGGAACAGGACCGCACACGATGGCGAAGAAGCCCACCGCAGTGTCCAGCAATGCCGTCTCCAAGGTCATGGAGATGATCAAGGAGAACAGCGTCGAGTACGTGGACTTCCGGTTCACGGACCCGCGCGGCAAGTGGCATCACACCGCCCAGCACGTCTCCACCATGGAAGAGGAGATGTTCACGGACGGCATCATGTTCGATGGCTCCTCCATCGCCGGCTGGAAGGCGATCAACGAGTCCGACATGATCCTGATGCCGGACGCCGCGTCCGCCTGCATGGACCCCTTCGCCGCGAAGCCGCAGCTGATCCTGTTCTGCGACATCATCGAGCCCTCCACCGGCCAGGCTTATTCCCGCGACCCGCGCTCGACCGCCAAGAAGGCGGAGGCCTATGTCGCCTCCACCGGCATCGGTGACGCTGCGCTGTTCGGCGCCGAGGCCGAGTTCTTCATCTTCGACAACGTGAAGTTCGGCACGGGCGGCAACTACGGCATCTACCAGCTCGACAGCGTCGAGGGCCCGGGCGCCAGCCTGAAGGACTTCCCCGAGGGCAACATGGGCCACCGCCCGGTGGTCAAGGGCGGCTACTTCCCGGTTCCGCCGGTCGACAGCGAGACCGACCTGCGCGCCGAGATGCTGTCCACCATGATCGAGATGGGCGTCGCCGGCGAGAAGCACCACCACGAGGTGGCGCAGTCGCAGCACGAACTGGGAACCAAGTTCGGCCCGCTGGTGCAGCATGCCGATCACATGCAGATCTACAAGTATGTGATCCACAACGTCGCGCATAGCTACGGCAAGACGGCGACCTTCATGCCGAAGCCGATCTATGGCGACAACGGCTCGGGCATGCACGTGCACCAGTCGATCTGGAAGGCGGGCAAGCCGGTCTTCGCCGGCAACGGCTATGCCGACCTCTCCGACCAGGCGCTGTGGTACATCGGCGGCATCATCAAGCATGCCAAGGCGCTGAACGCCTTCACCAACCCGTCCACCAACTCCTACAAGCGCCTCATCCCGGGCTTCGAGGCGCCGGTGCTGCTGGCCTACTCCGCCCGCAACCGCTCGGCCTCCTGCCGCATCCCCTATGCGACGAACCCGAAGGCGAAGCGCGTCGAGGTCCGTTTCCCCGACCCGACCGCCAACCCCTACCTGGCCTTCGCCGCGATGCTGATGGCCGGCCTCGATGGCATCAAGAACAAGATCCATCCGGGCGAGGCGATGGACAAGGACCTCTACGACCTGCCGCCGGAGGAGCTGAAGGGCATCCCGACGGTCTGCGGCTCGCTGCGCGAGGCGCTGGAGTCCCTGGCCGCCGACCACGAGTTCCTGCTCGCGGGCGACGTGTTCACCCAGGACCAGATCGAGAGCTACATCGAGCTGAAGTGGTCCGAGGTGTACAAGTTCGAGCACACCCCGCACCCCGTCGAGTTCGAGATGTATTACTCCGTCTGAACCGCGTCCCGGTTCGGACAAGCGGAAGCGCCCCGGGAGAGATCCCGGGGCGTTTCTCGTTTGATGGCCGCCATCACTTGACGACATCCCAATAGGGTGGATCGCCGAAGGCCTCGCGCAGGCATGCGGCCAGGGCGCGGAGCTTGGCCGAAGGGCGCCTTCCTTCGGCATGTGCGATGTAGATGAACTCCGCCTCCGCCTGGGCGCCGATCTCGACGAGGCACAGCCGCCCGGCCTTCACCTCGGCACCCACAATGAAGGTCGGCAGCAGGGCGATGCCGAGGCCGGCCACAGCCGCATCGCGCATCATGTCGCCATTGTTGACCTGCAAGGCACTGCGGCCCCGCACGGTCGCCATGCCGCTCGGCGTCAGGAACCTCCAGTCGGCCACGCCGCGGTTGAGATAGAAGATGCCGCGATGCGTCGCCAGTTCAGCAATGGAGGCGGGAGCTCCGTGGCAGGCGAGATAGCCGGGCGAGGCGACCAGCACGCGCCGGCTGTTCGCCAGCTTCCAGGCCACCAGCCGGCTGTCGCCGATCGATCCATGCCGTACCACGGCGTCATAGCCGTCCGCGGCGGCATCGACTCTGCGGTCGTCCAGGTCGAGCGTCAGCTCGATCTGCCTGTGTGCTGCCAGGAACGGGTAAAGTGCCGGGCCCAGATGCATGCGCCCGAATGTCACGGGCACGGACAGCCGCAGCGGCCCGGACAAGGTGCCTCGGCGCTCCGCCATGTCGGCAGAGGCCTCCTCGATCTCGTGGACGATCCGCATGGCGCGTTCGAGGAACGCCGCGCCATCCTCCGTCATTGACAGGCCGCGCGTTGTGCGATGCACAAGCGCAGTGCCCAGGCCATGCTCCAGCTCTGCCAGCCGCTCGCTGACCACGGACTTGGCGAGGCGTAGGCGCTGGGCTGCCTTGCTGATCGATCCAGCCTGGCTGACAGCCACGAAGGCGGTGATGCCATCGAGCTTCATCATCGTTCGGCGAACCCGGTTTCCAGTTCCGGCTTCCGTAGTCTGATGCGATTCAGAAACGAATGCCATCCTCCTGGCAAGACGGCGAGGGCGGTCATTGGCGCCCTCCTTCGCAGGGAGACCCGACCATGAAGCCCTTACTTCCCGGTGCCCTCGCGGTGCTGGCCATGGCCATACCAGCGGTGGCCCAGGTGCCGACCTTCCCCGCCGCCTTCCACGCTGAGGAGGTGAAGGCGGCGGACGTGACCCTGCATGTGCGGATCGGCGGCCAGGGGCCGGCGGTGCTGCTGCTCCACGGGTATGGCGAGACGGGCGACATGTGGGCGCCGCTTGCGGCGGAGCTTGTCCATGACCACACGGTGGTGGTGCCCGACCTGCGGGGGATGGGCCTCTCCTCCCGTCCGGAGGGTGGCTATGACAAGAAGACCCAGGGGCAGGACATGGCGCACCTGCTGAATGCGCTGGGAATCGGGCGCGCCGACCTGGTCACCCACGACATCGGCAACATGGTCGGCTATGCGCTTGCCGCCCAGTACCCGGAACGGATCACGCGCTTCGTTCTGATGGACGCACCGCTGCCGGGGGTCGGTCCCTGGGAGGAGATCCTGAAAAGCCCCCTTCTCTGGCATTTCCGGTTCGGCGGCCCTGACATGGAGCGGCTGGTCGCGGGACGGGAGCGTATCTATCTCGATCGCTTCTGGAACGAATTCTCGGCCGATCCGCGCCGCTTTCCTGAAGCCTTACGCGAACACTACGCCGCCCTCTACGCCCAGCCCGGCGCCATGCGGGCTGGCTTTGCGCAATTCCATGCCTTCGACCAGGATGCCCTCGACAACCAGGGCTTCCTGGCCAAGGGGCGGCTTGCCATGCCGGTGTTGGCCGTGGGAGGTGCGGCCTCCTTCGGGCCGATGATGGAAACCGTGGCGCGGGCGGCGGCCACAAACGTGCAGGGCGCCATTGTTCCCGCCTCCGGCCACTGGCTGATGGAGGAGCAGCCCGAGGCGGCGATCGGGCTGGTCACCGGCTTCCTCCGCTAGCTCTCAGGCTTCCGCGAGGACGGTGGCGCCGCCCCGCAGGGAGGCTTCCGTCACGCTGACACCCAGGCCCGGCACGGTCGGCACCACCACCGCGCCGCCCTGGTTCGGGATGCGCTCCTCCAGCACGTCCTCAGTCAGCACGTGGTGCGGCATGTAGAACTCGCAGCCGAGCGAGATGCCCGGCGTCGCCGCAATGAGCTGCGTGCCGGCTGCGAGCGCGATGCCGCCTTCCCACAGGGTGCCGCCATAGCCCGGCAGGCCGGCGGTGTCGGCAATGGCCATCATCGCCTGCGCCTTCAGCAACCCGCCGCACTTCATCAGCTTGACCGAGATGGCGTCCGCTGCCTGCCGCCGCACCACCTCCAGCAGGTCGGTGGCGTCGAAGCAGCTTTCATCGGCCAGGATCGGCGTATCGAGCGCATGGGCGAAGCCGGCCATCGCGTCGAGATGGCGGCGCGGCACCGGCTGCTCGATGAAGGTGGGCCGGAAGCGGTCCACGTCGCGCAGGATGGTCATGGCGCCGAAGGGCTCCAGCGCCTGGTTGTAGTCCAGCCGCAGATCGACCTTGTCGCCGAAGGCGTCGCGGATCGCCTCCAGATGCGCCATGTCCTCCGCATGCGGCTTCACGCCGGTCTTCACCTTGAAGAGCCGGTGACCGCCCGCGACCATGGCGTGCATCCGCTCCAGATCGGCGGCGAAATCGGGGTCGGCGATGGAGAAGGAGAGGGGAATGGTGTCGCGCACACGGCCGCCGAGCAGGTCGGCCACGCTCATCCCCGTGGATTTGCCGAGGATGTCGAGCAGCGCCATCTCCACGGCCACCTTGCTCTCGGGATGGCCGACCAGGGTGCGGTCCATCGCCGCCATCAGCCCCCGCAGCCGGCGCGCATCGGCGCCGAGGATCAGCGGCCGCAGATAGCGGTCGAGCGCGGCGAAGGCGCCTTCCGGCGTGCCGGTGAAGACTTCCCAGGGAGCGGCCTCGCCCCAGCCGACGATACCCTCGCGCGTCGTCAGCTCCAGCAGCACCCGCCGGACGCTGCCCTTCACCGCGCCGACGCCCTGGGCGCGGGCCATCTTGATCGGGCTTTCCACCAGGAAAACCCGCATGCGGTCGATGATGGGACCCTGGCTCATCTCAGTTCTCGCGTTGGCGGTGGAAGTGCGAGAGGAAGGCGCGCGTCGCCTCCTCGCGCGGGGCGTCGATCACCTGCCGCGCCGGGCCGTCCTCGAGGATGACGCCGTCGCGCAGGAAGACGACGCGGTCGGCCACCTCGCGCGCGAAGGCGATCTCGTGGGTCACGATCACCATGGTCATGCCCTCGGCGGCGAGCGACTGCATGACGCCCAGCACCTCGCCAACCAACTCGGGGTCGAGCGCGCTGGTGGCCTCGTCGAACAGCATCACCGCCGGCTCCATGGCCAGGGCACGAGCGATGGCGACGCGCTGCTTCTGCCCGCCGGAGAGCCGGCTCGGATACTGCTCGGCCTTATCGGCCAGCCCGACCTTGGCGAGCAGGCTGCGCGCCAGCGCCTCGGCCTGCGCCTTCGCCATGCGCCGCACCGTGACTGGGCCTTCCATGACGTTGGCCAGCGCCGACATGTGCGGGAAAAGGTTGAACTGCTGGAACACCATGCCGGTGGCGGCGCGGAACTTCGCCATCTCCCCGGCACCGGGCAGGCTCGCGCCGGCGCTGAAGCGGAAGCTCCGCTCGCCGACGCGCACGGCGCCGCCATCCGGCACCACCAGCAGGTTCAGGCAGCGCAGCAGGGTGGACTTGCCGGAGCCGGAGGGGCCGATCAGCGCGACCACCTCGCCCGGCGCCACCGTCAGGTCAACGCTGCGCAGCACGGTATGGTCGCCGAAGACCTTCTTCAGCGCGGAAACCTCGATCATCGGAGCGGTGCTCATCGGGGCGGCTCCTCTCAGTCGGCCCGCGCCAGGCGGCGCTCCAGGCGGCCGACCAGCAGCGTCAGCGGGAACAGCACGGCGAAGTAGATCACGGCGACCAGGCTGTAGATCTCCAGTGGCCGGTAGCTGTCATGTGCCGCGGCCTGGCCCTGGTAGAGCAGGTCGGGAACTGCCAGCACCGAGACCAGCGAGGTGTTCTTGAGCTGGATGATGGACTGGTTCATCAGCGGCGGCACCATGCGCTTGAGCGCCTGTGGCAGCACGATGCGGCGCATGGCCTGGCCGGGCGTCATGCCGAGGGCGAGGGCCGCCTCGCTCTGTCCCGGCTCGATGGAGGCGATGCCGCCGCGCACGATCTCCGCGTAGAAGGCGCCGCCGTAGAGGGAAAGGGCGAGCACCGCGGCGGTGGTCGCCGTCATCTCGATTCCGGCCAGGATAGGCAGGGCGTAGTAGAACCAGACGAGCTGTACGAGGATTGGCGTGCAGCGGAACACCTCGACATAGGCCTGCGCCAGCCAGCGCAGCGGCGCGAAGCGCGAGAGCCGCAGCAGTCCGGCGGCCAGCCCGACGACCAGCCCCAGCAGGACGATGGCGACGGTGAAGGCGAGCGTGACGACAAGGCCGTTCCAGAAGAGCCAGCGGTAGCTCCAGAGGATCGAGAAGTCCCATTGGTACATCGGGCAGGGCGTCCGTTGAGCAGGCGGCAGCGTCCGGCACCGGAGCGATCGCCGTGCTGCTCCGGGACCCTGCCGGGGAATGCAGGGGTCCGGGGAGGCTTAGCCTCCCCGGCGGGAAGGTCCAGGAAGGGCGGCGCCCTTCCTGGCCACGATCAGAGCGTGATGCCCGGCGGGAAGTCGGACTCGGAGATGCCGACCAGTTCCATGTTCTTCAGGATCACGGAGCGGACGAAGCCGAGGCCCTTGTTGAACTCGATCCAGGTGTTGACGTAGTCGCGCCAGGTCTTGTCCTGCTCGCGGCGGAAGCCGGCATTGGAAGTGGTGGCGAAGACCGGCTGCGGCACGACGACATGGCCGATGCTGGCGTTCTTCTTCACCGCCGGCAACGCCAGCATCATCACCAGGCACTGCGCATCGGCGCGGCCGGACTGCACGGCCATGGTGGCCTCGTCGGCGCTCTTGAAGCGCAGGATGCTGGCCTTCGGGCAGAGCCGCGTGACCACCTGGTCCTGCGAGGAGCCGGTATCGACGGCCAGCTTCACCTCCGGCTTGTTCAGCTCGTCCCAGGTCTTCGGCTCGAAGCCCTTCTTGGCGACGAAGCTGAAGGCGTTGCTGAAGCAGGGCACGGAGAAATCGACGACCAGCGCGCGCTTCGGCGTCGGGTTCAGGCCGAAGAAGATGTCGATCTTGTTGGACTGCAGGTCGAGGACAGCATTGCCCCAGGTGGTCTCGGAGAGCTCCAGCTCGACCTCAAGCTCCTCGGCGAGGGCGGTGACGAGGTCGACGTAGAAGCCGCTCCATTTCCCGCTGGCGAGATCCTTGTGGTAGTAGGGCGCCGCCCCGGCGACGGCGGCGGTGCGCAGCTTCTTGGTGCGGCGGATGCGGTCGAAGGTGGATTCGCCGCTCGGGGCCTGGGCGGCGGCGGGCGTGGCGGCGGTGGCCGCGGCGGCGAGCGCAAAGCCCGCGGCGGTTCCGATCATGCGGCGTGACACCATGCTTCCTGTCTCCTGTTGCGGCGCGCGCCCGGGGCACTGTGCCGGAGCGTCGCGGCCGGGTCGTGGGGCGTCCCTGTTGTCCTGGCGGTGCCGCCTGCGCGGCTTTCCCCGCTTCATAGACCGACTCTGCCGCGCAGGGGAGGGTAGGGCCAGGGCCCGTCCGCTGTTAAAGGACCTTTGCCGCCGGTAGTCTTGTTGCACCACAGAAATCGCGGGAGCAGCCGCTTTGGATCGTTTCTTCGGCCTCGCCCAGCGCGGGACCACGCCGCGCCAGGAAGTCCTGGCCGGCCTCGCCACCTTCCTGACGATGGCCTACATCGTCGTCGTCAATCCCGGAATGATGGCAGCGGCCGGCATCGACCATGGCGCCGCCTTCGTCGCCACCTGCCTGGCGGCCGCCATCGGCTCCACGCTGATGGGCGTGCTGGCCAACTACCCGGTGGCGCTGGCGCCGGGCATGGGGCTGAACGCCTATTTCGCCTTCGCCGTGGTCGGCGGCATGGGCGTGCCGTGGCAGGCGGCGCTGGGCGCGGTCTTCATCTCCGGCATGATTTTCTTCGCGGTCTCGATCACCGGCTTCCGCGAGTGGCTGATCAACTCCATCCCGCTCTCCCTCAAGCTCGGCATCGCCGCCGGCATCGGCTTCTTCCTCGGGCTGATCGGCTTGCGCGGCATGGGGCTGGTGGTGGACAACCCGGCGACGCTGGTGGCCATGGGCTCGCTGCACCAGCCCGCCACGCTGCTCTCCTGCTTCGGCTTCGTGCTGATCGCCGGCCTCGTCGCGCGGGGCATCACCGGCGGCATCGTCATCGGCATCATCGTCACCGCGCTGCTGGGCATCCCCTTCGGCCTGACCGAGTTCCAGGGTGTCTTCTCCATGCCGCCCTCGCTGGCGCCGACCTTCCTGCAGATGGACCTGGCCGGCGCCCTGGGCATCGGCCTGGTCGGCATCGTCTTCACTTTCTTCATCGTGGACCTGCTGGACAATGCCGGCACGCTGATCGCCACCACGCACCGCGCCGGGCTGATGCGGAAGGACGGCTCCGTGCCGAACCTGGGCCGCGCGCTGATGGCGGATTCGGGCGGCGCGATGATCGGGGCCGTGCTCGGCACCTCCACCACCGTCTCCTACATCGAGAGCGCCGCTGGCGTGCAGGCCGGCGGCCGCACCGGGCTGACGGCGCTGACGGTTGCCGCGCTGTTCCTGCTGACGCTCTTCCTGGCGCCCTTGGCCACCTCGATTCCCGCCTTCGCCACCGCCCCGGCGCTGGTGCTGGTGGCCTGCCTGATGGCGCAGGGCCTGCGGGACATCGCCTGGGAGGACGTGACGGAGTACCTGCCGGCCATCGTCACGGCGCTGGCCACCCCCTTCACCTTCTCGATCGCCACCGGCATCGGAGTGGGCTTCATCGCCTTCGTGCTGGTCAAGCTGGTGGCCGGACGCGGACGCGAGGTGGGCGGCGCGGTCTGGCTGATCGCCGCCGCCTCGGCGCTGCGCTTCTTCCTGGAGGCCTGAGAAGCCCGGAACGAGAACAAAAAAGCCCGGAGGGGTGCTCCCTCCGGGCTTTTTTGTTGTCCGTGATCCGCCGGCAGTCGGCGGGCGGGAGGCGCGCCCTTAGTCCGCCGCTTCCGCCAACTCCAGCAGCGCGCGCCCGTCACGCCGGGCGCGGGCCATCTGCGTGCCGCCGCAGGATGGGGCGCCCAGCACGGTATTGCCCGGCGCCACCGCCTGCAACTTGGCCTGGACCCGGCAGACCAAGCGGTTATCGGTGGGTCCGGCGCCATTCCAGCGGCGCAGGGCGTCAGCCCAGTTGCCGGCGGCGTCATACTGCTGGCGCAGGTAGCGGGCGGCCCAGTCGGCGGACTTCTGCGGGTCCAGCGGCCAGTCGCTGCCGTTCGCGGCGTGCACCTGCGCGTTCACCTGCACGCAGCCGGCCATCACCGATTGGCGCGCCGAGGCGCCGGCCAGCAGCCGTCGCGCTTCGGCGCGGGAATCGGGATAGTAGGCACGGCCGTCGATGTTCAGCGCGTGCGCGTGCAGCCCGGACTCGGCCAGGGCAACCGCCACCAGCAGCCCGTCGGGCAGGTCATATCGTGCCTCGGCCGTTCGGACGGCATCGAGGCAGGCGGAACGCGGCCCGGCCTTGGCAGGGCTGCTCATCAGTAGCGGCGCTCCGACCAGGAAGGCGCCGATGGCAAGCCCCAGCCACCGTCCTGGCGGCATCTCCTTGCAGGGGCGTCGAGTGTGGCCTCTCGGGCGAGGCGGGAAGGCGCTCCTTGCCTCATGGCAGTGGAACGCCGCGGGGCTTGGCCGGCGCGGTTGCGCCGCCCTGCGGATCGCGGACGTCATGACTTTCCGCTAGCACAAGCTTCTCGGCCGGGGGAAGCAAAACCTCCTCTCCGGCCCCACGGGGTAAGCTCAGGCGATCTCCCGCACGAGCTTGGCGCGCAGCGCGCGGGCGAAGTCCGCCCGCCCGGCAGCCTCCATCACGAAAGCGCCGGGACCGCCAATCACCTCGGCCGCGTAGCGTTCCGAAAGGCCGGGATTCGCCTGCTCGATGGCCAGGGCGTTGATGGTGATGCCAGCGGCCACCGCGGCGTCCCGCGCCGCCGGGGCAGGGCGGTGGCTGCGCATGTCCGGGGCATCACCAGAGACGTCGATCACCCGCCGCACGGCCTCATAGGGCGCATCCTCCAGCAGCGTGGCCGCGTGCGCGATGGCGTCGCCGATCGCATTCCAGCTCTGGCGGGAGCGCGGCGCCTCGCGCAGGGCGGCGGCCAGGATGCCGGCGCTCGCCGCATCGGTCACGCGGTGCCAGGGCACCACGGTCTCCGCCCCGCCCGGCGCGCCCCATTCCAGCAGCGCCACTCCGATGGCGCCAACCAGCCCGCCGGTGATGGCGGCGAGCACCGCCGGATGGGTCAGCGCCTCGGCGCAGCCCTCCCGCTGCAGGCGGAACTCCTCCGGGCTGATGCTGCCCGAGGCGTCCACCGCCAGCACCAGAGCCACGTCCACGGCCGGGCCGGCGGCGCGGGAGGAGCGGGGGGCCAGCAGCGCCGGCGCGGCAAGGAGAGGGGCGGCGAGAAGCGGGCGACGGCGCATGCGGGCGCGTCCTGCGTTGAACCAGCCCAGCCTCCGGCGCCGGGGCGGCACGGGTCAAGCGCCATCGCGGAACCGCCCGGTGCGCGGGCAGGGCTGGCGCGCGCTTGGGCAGATGCTCGGGAAACTGACAGGCCAGCGCCGCATTGAGCAGCCGCAGGCGGCTTGCGCCGCCCCCGCTTGCCTTGCTCAACTTGCTGCATCGTTGTTCCCTGGACGGGCACCCTTGCGGGACCAAGGCTCCCGGCCGCGCAGGGCGACACGTCGCGCAACCGCCGAGGACGCCGGATCTGAACGTGGCCGACCGCCCCGCCTCCGCCTTCGACGAGATGAACGCCGATGGCGGCATCCGTCCCCCCTATGCCGAAATGGCCCGCTTCCTTGAGGCAACCGGCCAGGCTGCCCTGGAGCAGAAGCGCCGCGAGGCGGAAGTGCTGTTCCGCCGCATTGGCGTCACCTTCGCCGTCTACACCGAAGGGGGCGATCCGGAGCGGCTGATCCCCTTCGACGTCATCCCCCGCATCCTCTCGCGCGAGGAATGGGAGCGCCTGGCCCAGGGGCTGGAGCAGCGGGTGCGGGCGCTGAACGCCTTCCTCGCCGACGTCTACGGCCCGCAGGAGATCATCAAGGCGGGCCGCATTCCCGCCGAGCTGGTGCTGGACAACGAGGGCTACCTGCCTGAGATGGCCGGCTTCACCCCGCCCGGCGGCGTCTACACCGTGATCTCCGGCATCGACCTGGTGCGCACGGGACCGGACCAGTTCTACGTGCTGGAGGACAATTGCCGCACCCCCTCCGGCGTCTCCTACATGCTGGAGAACCGGGAGGCGATGCTGCGCCTCTTCCCCGGCGCCTTCTCCCGCCACCGCATCGCCCCGGTCAGCCACTATCCCGAGGAACTGCTGGAGACGCTGAAGAGCATCGCCCCGCCGAACTGCCCGGGCGACCCGAAGGTGGTGGTGCTGACCCCCGGCTCCTACAACAGCGCCTATTACGAGCATTCCTTCCTGGCCGACGAGATGGGCGTCGAGTTGGTGGAGGGCGCCGACCTCTTCGTGCGCGACGAGGTGGTCTACATGCGCACGACGGCCGGGGCGCAGCGGGTGGACGTCATTTACCGCCGCATCGACGACGACTTCCTGGACCCTGAGGTGTTCCGCCCGGATTCGGCGCTCGGCGTGCCCGGGCTGATGGCCGCCTACCGCGCCGGCAACGTGTCGCTCGCCAATGCGCCCGGCGCTGGCATCGCCGATGACAAGGCCGTCTATCCCTATGTGCCGGAGATGGTGCGCTTCTACCTGAAGGAGGAGCCGATCCTGGCCAATGTCCCCACCTTCATGTGTGAGCGCGAGGCGGACCGCGACTACGTCCTGGCCAACCTGGACAAGCTGGTGGTGAAGCTGGCGCGCGGCTCGGGTGGCTATGGCATGCTGGTCGGCCCGCACGCGACGGAGGAGCAGCGCGCCGACTTCGCCGCCCGCATCCGCGCCCGGCCTGGCGACTACATCGCGCAGCCGACCCTGGCGCTCTCCACCGTGCCGACACTTTGCGAGGAGGGGGTGGAGCCGCGCCATGTGGACCTGCGGCCCTTCGTGCTGTTCGGCCGCACCGTCCGGATGGTGCCCGGCGGGCTGACGCGGGTGGCGCTGCGCAAGGGCTCGCTGGTGGTCAATTCCAGCCAGGGCGGCGGCACCAAGGACACCTGGGTGCTGGACGAGGCGCCGGATGACGGGCCGGTCCAGTCGCAGGACGGGCGGGGCATGACCCAGAGCCTGGGCGGGATGACGCAGCGCATGGCCGCGCCCGGCTCCGCGCCGGCGAACGACACCCATCCCGGGGAGGGCTGAGGCCATGCTCTCCCGCACCGCAGACAGCCTGTTCTGGCTGGGCCGCTATTCCGAACGGGCCGGCAACGTCGCGCGTGGCCTCGCCGCCACGTTGCGGATGGCGCTGCTGGCGCAGCCGCTGAGCGGCGCCGAGAAGGAATGGCGCGCGCTGATGGTGGCCGCCGGCTGCGAGTCCAGCTTCCGGGAGCGCCACAGTGGCATGCTGCAGGAGGACGCCGTCCACTGGCTGACGCTGGACCCCGCCAACCCTGCCGGCATCGCCGCCTGCATCGAGGCGGCACGGCGCAACGCCCGCATCGTCCGCACCGCGCTCACCGTGGACATGTGGTCGGCGATCAACGACACCTGGATCGAGTTCCGCCGGCTCGACGGCAGCGCCATCCGCGGCGACCGGCTGCCGGGTTTCCTGGACTGGGTGACCTCGCGCACGCTGCTGTTCAACGGGGCCGCCGCCGATACCATGCTGCGTGACGATGCCTGGCGCTTCACGCATCTCGGCACCATCCTGGAGCGTGCCGACAACACCGCCCGCCTGCTCGATGCCCGGCATGCCGCCTTCGCCCAGGGGGCCGCGGCCGACGCGGCCTGCTACGCGCAGTGGCAGGCGGTGCTGCGCTCGGTGGCGGCGCTGCGGGCCTTCCAGCACGTCTATCACGCGCGGCTCGACCCGCAGCGCGTGGCGGAACTGCTGATCCTGCGGCCGGAGCTGCCGCGCTCGCTGCTCGCCTGCTACCGGCGGGTGGAGCAGACGCTGCAGGCCATCGCGCAGGTCAATGGCGGCGCGCAGGGCGAGTGCCACCGCCTCGCCGGCGCGCTGCACGCCCGCCTGCGCTATGGCCGCATCGAGCCGATCATGGAGGCCGGCCTGCATGGCTTCCTGACCGGCGTGATCGACGAGAACATCCGGCTCGGCCAGGAGATCGCCGCCTCCTACCTGAACGGCCGCACGGCATGACCTATTGCGTCGGGCTCTGGCTGGAGCAGGGGCTGGTGATGCTGGCGGATACCCGCACCACTGCGGGGGTGGACCACATCTCGACCTACTCCAAGATGTACACCGCCGAGGTACCGGGTGAGCGGATGCTGTGCATGATGGCGGCGGGCAACCTCGCCATTACCCAGGCGGTATGGAGCCGCCTGTGCGAGGGCGTGCAGCTCGACGGCGACACGCATACCCTGCACAGCGTCGGCAGCATGTTCCGCGCGGCGCAACTCGTCGGCGCCGCCATCCGCGCCGTCTATGAGGTGGACGGGCCGATGCTGCGGGCGCAGGAGGTGCGCTTCGACGTCTCCATCATGCTGGGCGGGCAGATCGCCGGCGGGCCGCAGCGGCTCTACCTCGTCTATGCTGCCGGCAACTTCATCGAGGCGACGCCGGACACGCCCTATCTGCAGATCGGCGAGCACAAATACGGCAAGCCGATCCTCGACCGCGCGCTGAACCATCGCACCAGCCTGGAGGACGGGGTCACGCTCACTCTGGTCAGCATGGATAGCACGCTGCGCTCCAACCTGACGGTCGGCCTGCCGCTGGACCTGCTGGTCTATGAGGCCGGCAGCCTAAGGGTCCGCCTGCAACGCCGGATCACCGAGGAAGACCCGTATTTCCACGATCTGCGCGAGCGCTGGTCCAGTGCGTTGCGCGAGGCCTACCGACAGATACCGGCCTCCGGCTGGCTCTGAACGCTTCGCAGCTTTTGCGAGTGCGGAGGGAGGATTTTTCGCCATATAAGGCGTGGCGTCGTCACGTCCGCGTGGTCAGGCGTGCCAAAAGGCGCCGAAATCTCACATCCCGCGGCAAGACCGGCTAGGTCAGGGAACGGCCCCGCCCGACGGGGCAGCCCGGATGCAGGAGATGCCGAGCCGAAATGCCGAAGGATGCGCAGACCTCCCTGACCGCCTGCCATGCGCCCCGGTGGCGCCGCGCCGCCCGCCTGCTGCCCCTGCTGCTGGCGGCACCGCTGCTGCTCGCCCCGCCTGCGGTGGCGCCCGCGGTGGCGAAGGAGTCCTTCACCACCCTCAGCGCCTATTCCGCCAACAATCCGAAGCTGATCCAGCAGTTCGAGAAGTGGCTGGGCTGCCCGGTCTCGCACCTGATGGTCTTCACCGACCAGGCAACCTGGGAAGGCATCGGCTGGCCGCAATGGTTCATCGACCAGTTCCGCGCGCTGGATAAGCCCGTGCTGTGGTCGGTGGCGATGATCCCACACCATTCCAGCCTGAAGGCGGCGGCCAGCGGCGAATACAACCGTTACTACATCACCGCCGCCCAGGCCCTGGCAAAGACCAAGCCCTGGCCGGATGGCACGATCAAGGTCCGCCTGGGCTGGGAGATGAATGGCGACTGGTTCCCCTGGGCCGCGCGCGGCAAGGAGAAGGAGTTCGTCGCCACCTTCCGCCACATCGTGAATGCCTTCCGCTCCGTCTCCGACAAGTTCCGCTTCGAGTGGAACTTCAACTACGGCGAGTCGATGGACCCCCTGAAGGCCTATCCCGGCGACGACTACGTGGACATCATCGGCATGGACTTCTACTGGAAGCACCAGTACCTGCCGAACGACCCGGTGAAGGCCTTCGAGGCGATCCGCGACAACCGCTACGGCCTGCGCTTCGTCGAGGATTTCGCGGCGAAGCGCGGCAAGCCGACCGCCTATTCGGAATGGGGCATCCAGGGCGACAATGCCGGCCCCTTCATCGAGCTGTTCCGCGACTGGGTGAGCCGGCACAACGTGGCCTACACCAACTACTGGAACCACGATGCCGACTACCAGGGCCAGCTTTCCAGCGGCCGCTGGCCGGATAGTGAGGCAGCCTTCCGCAAGGCCTTCTGCCCGGTCCCCGGAAAGCCGGCCGGAATCGCCCGGAGGCCCTGAGGCGCGGAAATCCGGCGGGGCTTGTGCAGCCTTTTGCCCCGCCCACGTCTTTCAGCACCATGGCCGCGCCACATCCGGAAAGCTGGATCCGCATCACTCCCGAGGGGCTCTACTGCGAGCCCGGGGATTTCCACATCGACCCGGCCCTGCCGGTTCCACGCGCCGTCATCAGCCACGGCCATTCCGATCACGCCCGGCCCGGCCACGGCACCGTGCTGGCCACGGCGGAGACGCTGGCCATCATGACGGCGCGGCTGGGCGAGGGCAGGGCAGGCGAGAGCCAGATCCCGCTGCGCTACCACGAGCCGCTGGTGCAGAAAGGCGTGCGGATCACCCTGGTGCCGGCCGGGCATGTGCTGGGTTCCGCCCAGGTGGTGCTGGAATGGGAGGGCAGCCGCCTCGTCGTCTCCGGCGACTACAAGCGGCAGCCCGACCCGACCTGCGCCCCCTTCGAGCCGGTGTCCTGCGACGTCTTCGTCACCGAGGCCACCTTCGCCCTGCCGGTCTTCCGCCACCCGCCGGCGGAGCAGGAAATCAGGCGCCTGCTGGAAAGCGTGGCGCTCTTCCCGGAGCGGGCACATCTCGTCGGCTGCTACGCGCTGGGCAAGTGCCAGCGGCTGATCGCCACGCTGCGTCAGGTGGGATGGGACCGCCCGCTCTACCTGCACGGCGCCCAGGCCAACATGTGCGCCCTCTACGAGCGCTTCGGCATCGGCCTTGGTGAGTTGCGCCCGGTACCGCGCCCACAGAAGCGCGGCGAGAGCGTGCTGCCCGGCGAAGTCATCCTCGCTCCACCCTCGGCCGAGGCCAGCCCCTGGGCGCGCCGGCTCGCCGATCCTGTCACCGCCCTGGCTTCGGGCTGGATGCGGGTGCGGCAAAGGGCCAAGGCGCGCGGCGTCGAGCTTCCCCTCATCGTCAGCGACCATGCCGATTGGGATGACCTGCTCGCCACCATCGCCGAAGTGGGTGCGCCCGAGGTCTGGGTGACGCATGGCCGGGAAGAGGCGCTGATCCATGCCCTGGCCGGGCGCGGGGTGCGCGGCCGGGCGCTGCACCTGCTCGGCCGCGACGAGGACGAGACGGCAGAGGACCTTCCCGCCGCGCCTGAGGATGCTGAGGCCACGGCATGAGCCTGCCCGCCTTCGCCGAACTGCTGGAACGGCTGCTCTTCACCCCCGGACGCAACGCCAAGCTCGCCTTGCTGCGCCGTTGGTTCGCCTCCCAGCCCGACCCGGACCGCGGCGTCGGCCTTGCCGCCATCGCCGGGGAACTGGCCTTCACCACCGCCAAGCCATCCCTGGTCCGGGATTTGGTGGCGACACGAATTGATCCTGTCCTGCTGGCCTGGAGCCATGACTATGTCGGCGACCTCGCGGAGACGGTGGCGCTGATCTGGCCCGAGCCGCCGGCCCGCCCCAACCGCCCGCCGCCCGACCTCTCCGAGGTGGTGGAGGCGCTGGAACTGCTGCCCAAGACCGAGGTGCCGGCGCGACTTGCCGAATGGCTGGACGTGCTCGACCCCGGCGGGCGGCTGGCGCTCATCAAGCTGGTCACCGGCGGGCTGCGCGTCGGCGCCTCGGGGCGGCTGGCGCGGCAGGCGATGGCGGAGTGGTCCGGCCAGCCCGTCGAGGAGATCGAGGAGGTCTGGCACGGCGTGCCGCCCCCCTATTTGCCGCTCTTCGCCTGGCTGGAGGGGCGGGGACCGCGCCCCGACCCGCGCGACGCGCCCGTCTTCCGCTCCCCCATGCTGGCCCAGCCGCTGGAAGCGCCTGACCTCGCCGCCCTCGACCACACCGCCTTCCGCGCCGAGTGGAAATGGGACGGCGTGCGCGTACAGGCTTCCGCCGGGCCAGGCGGAAGCCGCCTCTGGTCGCGAACTGGGGAAGACATGTCTGGCGCCTTTCCGGAGATCCTGGAGGCGCTGGATTTCCATGCCGTGGTGGATGGCGAGTTGCTGGTGATCCGCGACGGCGTCGTGGCGCCTTTCGCCGACCTGCAGCAGCGGCTGAACCGCAAGGTGGTCGGCCCCAAGATGCTGCGCGACTACCCCGTCGGTCTGCGGCTCTACGACCTGCTCTTCGAGGCGGGCGAGGACCTGCGCCCGCTGCCCTTCGACGCCCGCCGGGACCGGCTGGAGGGCTGGTTCGCCCGCACCCGCCCGGCGCGGATGGACCTCTCGCCGCAGGTCGCCTTCGCTTCGGTCGAACAGCTCACGGGCTTGCGCGAGGGGGCGCGTGCCGCTGGCATCGAGGGGCTGATGCTGAAGCGCGGCGATGCGCCCTATGTCGCCGGCCGCCCCAAGGGGCTGTGGTGGAAGTGGAAGCGCGCCCCGCTCGCGGTGGATGTCGTGCTGATGTATGCGCAGCGCGGCCACGGCAAGCGCAGCAGCACCTACAGCGACTACACCTTCGGCCTCTGGCGCCCCGACGGGGAGGGAGGCGAGGAACTGGTGCCGGTCGGCAAGGCCTATTCCGGCTATACCGACCAGGAGCTGGTCTGGCTCGACCGCTGGATTCGCAACCACACCACCGGCCGCTTCGGCCCGGTGCGGGAGGTGGAGAAGGCGCTGGTGCTGGAGGTGGTGTTCGACGCCGCGCAGCTTTCCTCCCGGCACAAATCCGGCGTCGCCATGCGCTTCCCGCGCATTTCCCGCCTTCGCCCCGACAAGCCCGCCGAGGAGGCCGACCGGCTGGAAACACTCATGGCCATGGTTGAAAGCAGCGAGAATAACGCGGCCTGAGCGGGAACTGTACCGCGTCTGCGGCGTTGGCTTTGCGGAACCGCCGAGGGCGGGAATCGCAGGAGAATGCCAAGATGCTGAAATGGGCCCTGATTTTCCTGGTCATCTCGCTGATCGCGGGCGGGCTGGGCTTCACCGGCGTTTCCGCCGCGACGGGGACGATCGCCAAGATCCTGTTCGGTATCTTCCTGGTGCTGTTCGTCATCTTCCTGATCCTGGCGCTGGTGGGTGGCGCCGCCGTCGCCTGATCGTCTGCTGCGCGTGCCCTGTTGACGGCAGGGCGCGCGCAGACTATTTCCGCCCCGCCCGGCGCCACTTGGTGCCAGGCAGGTGGGTGTGGCGGCCTTAGCTCAGTTGGTAGAGCGCCAGGTTGTGGTCTTGGATGTCACGGGTTCGAGTCCCGTAGGTCGCCCCAGCCTCACCCCTCCCTTGATGCATCGCCGGGCATCGCTCTCCATGCTTGCCATGGAGGTTCAACGCTGATGCCTGAAGCGCTGTATGTCGCCCTCAACGCCTTCATCGCGCTGCTGGTGATCCTGGACCCGCCGGGACTCGCCGTGCTGTTCCTCGGCATGACGCCGGACGACACGCCGGCGGCACGCCGCCGCCAGGCGCAGCGCGCGGTCAGCATCGCCGCCGTGGTGCTTATTGCCTTCGCCCTGTTCGGCGGCCTCCTGCTGGAGGCGCTGGGCATCGGCATGCCGGCGATGAAGGTGGCCGGCGGCCTGCTGCTCTTCGTGCTGGCCACCAACATGGCGCTGGGCAACACCGCTTCGCGTGCCTCCTCGGAGGAGCGGCAAGCGGCCGCCGACGAACCCGACATCAGCGTTTTTCCCCTGGCCATTCCTCTTCTGGCGGGGCCGGGTGCCATGACCACCATGGTGCTGATGCGCCAGCAGGCCGGCGAGGACCCATGGCGCTTGGCCGGTGTGCTGGTGGCTTTGCTGGCGGCCCTGGGCGTCACGCTGGCGACGCTCTGGGCTGCGGTGCCGGTCGGGCGGCTGCTGGGCGCCACCGGTGGGCAGGTGGTCGGCCGCGTCCTGGGCGTGATCCTGGCCGCGCTGGCGGCACAGATTGCCCTCGACGGCCTCCGCGCCAGCCTGTTCTGAGGCTCAGCCCCGCAAACGGTCCAGCAGCAGCAGCACACCGCCGGCGATCAGCCCCCAGAACGCCGCCCCGATCCCGAACAGCGCCAGCCCCGAGGCGGTGGTGACGAAGGTGAGCACGGCCGGCAACCGGTCCCGCTCATGCGCCATGGCGGCGGTCAGCGCGCCACCCAGGCTGCCGAGCAGCGCCAGCCCGGCCACCGCCTCGATCAGCAGCGGCGGCGAGGCGGCGATGAAGGCGGCCGCGAAACTCGCCCCGAGGCCAAGCAGCATGTAGCTGATCCCCGTCGTCGCCGAGGCCACCCAGCGCCGGGCGGGATCGGGATGCGCGTCCGGTCCGGCGCAGAGGGCGGCGGTGATGGCGGCCAGGTTGATCGAATGCGCGCCGAAAGGAGCAATGAGCGCGCTGGCGATGCCGGTGATCGAGAAGATCGGCCCTGGTTCCGGCCGGAAGCCTTGGGAGTGCAGCACGGCAAGCCCCGGCACGTTCTGCGAGGCCATGGTGACGAGGAAGAGCGGCAGCGCGATGCCCACGGCGGCGCCGAGGCTCGGATGCGGCGTGACCCATTCGAGGCGCGGCACGATGGAGCCCAGCGTGCCGGCGGGCACGGGGGTGGCCAGCAGGATCATCGCCGCCGCAACCGCCACGGCGACGGGCACCGCGTAGAGCCGGGCGAAGCGCCAGGCGACAGCCCAGGCCAGCACCACCGGCAGCGCCAGCAGGGGGAGGGCCTCCACCGCGCGAACCGGCGCAAGGCAGATTTCCAGCAGGACCCCGGCCAGCATGGCGCTGGCGAGGCTGGCCGGAATCGCGGCGACGGCACGCCCGAAGGGCCGCCAGAGGCCGGCCAGCAGGATCAGCAGCCCGGTCAGCAGGAAGGCGCCCACCGCCACGGGGAAGCCGCCCTCCGGCGCCCCGGTGGAGACCAGCAGCGCCGCACCGGGAGTGGACCAGGCGAGCACGATCGGCATCCGGTGCCGCAGACTGAGCCAGAGCCCGAGCGCCCCTTGCGCCACGCAGAGCGCCAGCAACCCCGAGGCTGCCTCAGCCGGGCTGGCCCCCATTGCCCGGAAGCCCTGCAGCACCACGGTGAAGGAGGAAGCGAAGCCGACCACCGCTGCCAGCACGCCCGCGATCACGGGCTGCACCAGCCCCGCCTTCCGTTCCACCATGTGCTGCCCTCTGCCGCCGACTGGATCTGCGGTGGAGGGTAACGTAATGTTGGATCCAATCAACGGCCGGATTTTGGATGTCACCTGCTTCCCCTCTGGACAGCCTCACCACCGCCGCCACCCCCCGCTGGCGCACGGCGACGGAGTTCGTCGAGGCGACGCTGAAGGCAGCCATCCTGGAAGGACGGCT
>Ga0182742_1001268_pt1 | contig 33216 bp, 27 predicted proteins | sample eDN5th37CBELigMG_FD_128880 | JGI IMG/M metagenome (GOLD analysis project Ga0182742, IMG submission 128880) | Enriched Miracle-Growth compost microbial communities from Emeryville, California, USA - eDNA 5th pass 37_C BE-Lig MG (version 2)... ... | reverse complement strand
GCCTCGATTACATTTAGAGCAGATCAGGTTGTTTCTGGGGTAGCGATCAACTTGCTGGCATTAGGCGGCGCCTTGTTCCTTGTGAAATTTATGTATGACAAAGGTCAAACCGATGTCATCCGCAAAGGTTTTGCCAAGGTTGATATACCATTTCTAAGCGATATTCCAATCATCGGGAGATTGTTTTTCTCTAATACGTACTACACTTCTTATGTAGCCATTATTGTTGCAATCATTGCCTGGTATGTCATCTTTAAGACGCCATTTGGTTTAAGGATTCGTGCGGTTGGGGAACATCCAGCTGCAGCTGATACGATGGGGATCAATGTTACCAAAATTCGCTATATTGCAGTTATCCTTTCTGGAGCCCTTGGCGGCATCGGCGGGGGGATTTACTCTCAATCGATTACATCTGATTTCAGTCATGCAACCATTAGCGGACAGGGATTTATGGCATTGGCCGCTATGATATTTGGTAAATGGCATCCGCTTGGCGCCATGGGGGCAGCCCTTTTCTTTGGGTTTGCTCAAAGCTTAAGTATTATCGGCTCAAGCTTGCCGTTTTTACAGAACATCCCAAATGTCTATTTATTAATAGCTCCATACGTACTGACCATTCTCGCTTTAACAGGCTTCATTGGACGTGCTGACGCACCAAAAGCATCCGGTGTACCATATATTAAGGGAACACGATAACCTTTAGACCTCATTCTTTGGAATGGGGTCTTTTTTGTCTAGTGAAGATTGCAGAGGAAATCAAAGCGCCTGAAAGCGTCAGAAATCTAAATACAGCCTTCCATAAAAGTTGAAATTTGGAAATAGGGCAAGTTATAGTTAGAATATGATTAAATTCAAAGACCTTTAAGGAAAATAATCTATGTACAGCTATAAAGATTGATTTTTTTGTATGAACCCATAAGGAGGAAAAAGATGGATATTATCTCGGAAAAAATTAAGCCGATGAGTGGCTACAATCTTCATATCCTGAAAACCGAAAAGTACAAAACAAACACATTAGTATGGAAAATGAAGGCGCCTTTAAATAAAGCATCAGTAACCACAAGAGCCCTTCTCCCATACGTCCTGCAAAGCAGCAGTGAAGCTTATCCAACAACAGGCAAGCTCCGCTCCTACTTAGATGAACTATATGGCGCCTCACTTTTTGTAGATTTGGCAAAAAAAGGCGAATATCATATTATTAGCTTTTCTATGGAAATTGCCAATGAGAAGTTTTTATCGGATAATACGCCTCTGTTAAAAAAGGCTTTTCAATTTTTAACCGAAATACTAACTAAGCCAAATGCCGCCAATCAATCCTTTGATCAGGAAACTGTCGAAAAGGAAAAAAGAACATTAAAGCAGAGAATCCAATCTGTCTATGATGATAAGATGCGTTATTCAAGCTTTCGTCTTGTGCAGGAGATGTGCGGGGATGAACCATATTCCTTGCATGTCCATGGTGAGATGGATTCAGTAGACCAGATTACTCCTGAAGACCTCTATAAATACTACCAAGAGGCCCTAAATCAGGACGAAATGGATCTGTATGTTGTCGGAGATGTGAACGAGGAAGAGGTACAGTCACTCGCTTCTGAACTGCTGCAGTTTCCTGACCGAAAACCAGCGTCCATTCGTTCATCCAGCTATGAAAAGAAAAATGATGTACATGAAGTCATAGAGGAACAGGATGTCAAGCAGGGCAAACTCAATCTTGGCTATCGCACAAATATTGTATATGGTGATGAGGAATATTATCCCCTTCAGGTGTTTAACGGGATTTTCGGCGGATTTTCTCACTCCAAGCTATTTATTAATGTCCGTGAAAAGGCAAGCTTGGCTTACTACGCAGCGAGCAGACTGGAAAGCCATAAAGGTTTGCTGATGGTCATGTCCGGCATCGACAAGAAAAACTATGATCAGGCAGTCGGCATCATCCACGATCAAATGGAAGCGATGAGAAAAGGGGATTTTACTGAGGATGAAATCGTACAGACGAAAGCGGTCATCAAAAACCAGCTGCTGGAAACGATTGATACGGCTAGAGGTGTGATTGAAATTCTTTATCATAATGTTGTAGCCCATAAAGCGATAACTTTAAATGACTGGATCGATAAAATGGATGCCGTCTCGAAGGAAGAAATTGTGGCGGTGGCGGATAAGGTTTCACTTGATACTATTTACTTTTTAACAGGAAAGGAGGCACAATAATTATGGAGAAGATTTCTTTTGATCAGCTTCAAGAAGAACTCTACTATGAAAAGCTGGATAATGGACTGGATGTATACATTTTACCGAAGAAAGGCTTTAATAAAACATATGCTACCTTTACAACCAAGTATGGTTCGATTGATAATCATTTCCAGCCTCCGGAAAAAAATGAATTTGTTAAGGTGCCGGATGGGATTGCACACTTCCTTGAGCATAAGCTGTTTGAAAAAGAAGATGGGGATGTATTTCAGCAGTTCAGCAAACAGGGAGCTTCTGCCAATGCCTTTACATCTTTTACGAGGACGGCCTATTTATTCTCCAGTACTTCCAATGTGGAGAGGAATTTGGAAACCTTGATTGATTTTGTCCAGGAGCCCTATTTTTCCGAAAAAACGGTGGAGAAAGAAAAGGGGATCATTGGCCAGGAAATTACGATGTATGACGATAATCCGGACTGGCGCTTGTATTTTGGATTAATCCAAAATATGTATAAGAATCATCCAGTCAGCATCGACATTGCCGGAACGATTGAATCCATCTCCCATATTACAAAAGACATGCTTTATGAGTGTTATTATACATTTTACCATCCAAGCAATATGCTATTATTTATTGTGGGCTCGGTGGAACCAGAGAAAATCATGGCGTTTGTAAAAGAAAATCAATCACGCAAGGATTATAAAGAGCTTCCGGAAATAAACAGGAGGTTTGAAGAAGAGCCTGACACTGTTGCTGAGAAAAAACAGGTACTGGAAATGAATGTACAGACTCCAAAATGCCTCGTGGGTATAAAAGCAGTGAACACAGATCAGCAGGGGAAAGAAATGCTTAAAAGAGAAATGAGCATGAATGTGCTCCTAGATGTCTTATTTGGCAAAAGCTCAGAGTACTATAGTTCATTATATAATGAAGGGCTGATCGATGATTCCTTCTCTTATGACTATACGCAGGAAAACGGATTTGGATTTGCCATGGTCGGAGGGGATACAAGGGAACCGGATCGATTGGCAGAAACCTTATCTTCCATGCTGCTAAAGGCAAAGGAAAAAGGGACCATTTCCGAAGAAGGCCTGGAACGGGCCAAAAAGAAAAAGATTGGTTCATTCTTAAGAGCCATTAACTCGCCGGAGTTTATCGCCAATCAGTTTACAAGATATTCCTTTAATGAAATGAACTTATTCGAAGTTGTTCCGGTTCTTGAAAGCATTACTTTAGCGGACATTGAACAAACAGCAAGCGAATTTATTTCTGAAGAACGGTTCACCGTTTGTCAGGTAGTGCCGAAGAAATAAATAAGGAAAAAAAGCGCCTGTACATGTATGGCGCTTTTTTTTCCGCTGGAGTGAAAATGATGAAGAAATTTGCATTAATAACAGGAGCAAGCGGAGGGATCGGTGCCGCCATTGCCTTAAAGCTTGCCGAAGAAGGTTACTCGTTATACTTGCACTATAACCAGAATAAAAAAGCAATAGAAAGGCTGATGGATCAGCTGCAAAGCTTTGGCGGCGAATATATCCCAATACAGGCGGATTTGTCTTCGAAAAAAGGGTATAAAAAAGTCGCAAAAAATATATTCTCGCTGGATGCTATCGTTCACAATAGCGGAATCAGCCAATATGGACTTTTGTACGATCTGCAGGAAGAAGATGCGCAAAGACTTATCAACCTTCATGTCTTTACACCCATGCTTTTGACCAAAGAATTGCTGTCCAAATTATTAGCAAAAGAAACTGGAAACATTGTCGTCCTATCATCCATCTGGGGCCAGACAGGAGCCGCATGTGAAGTTGCCTATTCTACCGTTAAAGGGGCGCAAATTGCCTTTGTTAAGGCTCTTAGTAAGGAATTAGCCTTAAACGGTATAAGAGTAAATGCAGTAGCCCCAGGAGCCGTAAAAACAGCCATGATGGAAGGGTTCTCTTTTCAGGAGCTAGAAGAAATAAAACAAGAAATTCCGATGGGAAAACTTGCTGCACCAGATGATATCGCAAATTCGGTCTCATTCCTTTTATCCGAAAAGGCTTCCTACATAACAGGCCAAGTTCTTGCAGTTAACGGGGGATGGTATACATAATCACTGGGCTTGTTATTTGGTTTTTAAAAATGAATATTTTCTCTCCTGATTTAACACAATAACATTGTACGCTTCATGTACAACTCATGTTTTAAAAGGAGGAAATTTCATGTCTGTACTTGAAAATTGGCAGCAGTGGAAAGATTTCCTAGGTGATCGTTTGGATCAGGGTCATGAACAGGGAATGAACCAAGAAACGATTACAAATCTTGCCTACCAAATCGGCGATTACTTGGCAAAGCAAGTTGATCCAAAAAATGAACAGCAAAGAGTTTTATCAGATCTTTGGTCTGTTGCAAGTCAAGAAGAACAAAAAGCAATTGCCAATATGATGGTAAAGCTTGTTGAAAACAATGGAACAGGCATGCAGTAATAATTTTAACGCTAAAAAAAGAGAGGTCTCCTCTCTTTTTTTAGTTTCATTTTGTATGAAGCGGCAAAATTTCCTTTATTCACATGGTTTTTCCTTTCATCTTTATACGAAATCATTTATTATAGTAGTGCATATGCCATTAATAAATAATAGAATGCGTTTTAAGCTGCCTATAGAGGAATAAATCAAAGAAGTCTTGCGTGGAGGTTTTTTTATGGGTAAAACAGAGTGGTATTTAGAATATGAGATACAAAAGAACCGGCCAGGCTTGCTTGGTGATATTTCTTCTCTTTTAGGCATGCTCTCCATCAATATTGTCACCATTAACGGGGTTGATGAGGGCCGAAGAGGTCTGTTAATTTTGGCTGAGGATAACGAACAAATTGTTCGATTAGAGTCTATTTTACATACGATGGATACAATTAATTTAATTAAACTTCGTGAGCCAAAGCTAAGAGACCGTTTAGCTGTGCGGCACGGAAGGTACATACAAAGAGATGCCGATGATAAAAAGACATTCCGATTTGTCAGGGACGAGCTTGGGCTTTTAGTCGACTTCATGGCAGAATTATTTAAGCAGGAAGGACACAAGCTAATAGGAATACGGGGAATGCCCCGAGTAGGGAAAACGGAATCAATCGTTGCTGCAAGCGTTTGTGCAAATAAACGATGGCTTTTTGTTTCATCAACTCTCTTAAAGCAAACAGTCAGAAATCAGCTGATCCATGACGAGTATAACGAGAACAATCTTTTTATTATTGATGGGGTAGTATCTGCGAGACATTCCAATGAACGCCATTGGCAGCTCATTCGGGAAATTATGAATATGAATGCAGTCAAGGTTGTTGAACATCCAGATATTTTTATTCAGAATACGGAATACACCTTGGACGATTTCGATTCGATTATTGAATTGCGCCATCATCCTGATGAAGAAATTAAATATGATCTAGTTGAAAGAAATGGTATGTTTTCCGAAGCCGATTTTGGAGGCTTTGATTTTTCGTAAGTTGGAAGGTGTTAAAAATTGACAGAACTAGGGAATCGGCTAAAAGAAGCTCGCCTGGAAAAAGGCATGAGCATTGATGATTTACAAGTGGCTACTAAAATCCAAAAACGATATTTAACAGGTATTGAAGAAGGAAATTACAGCATGATACCTGGCCCTTTTTATGTACGAGCTTTTATCAAACAATATTGTGAAGCCGTGGGCTTGCATGCGGAAGAAATATTTGAACAGTATAAATCAGATATCCCGGTGATTGATGATATTCCGGAAAAACTCTCAAGAGTTCAAACTAGAAAAAGTATTCCTTCTGGGGGTTCAAAATTATTTGAAATTCTTCCCAAGGTATTAATTGCTGTTTTTATCATCGGTGCTGCTGCTGTTGTTTATTATTTCCTTTCGCAAAATAATAATGATAATATGGCTGATGAGCCCGAAGATGCACAAGGAAATACAACCGTAGTTGAAGAAGCGAAAGATTTTACCGAGACTGAGAAAAATAAGGATGACCAAAAAGCTCCTGCTGAAGAAACCGAAGAAGAAAGCAAGCCTGTTGAGGAAGCAGAAGAGGAGCCTGCAGTTCCTGCACAGGAAATTACTGTTGCACAGTCCAGCGGCAAGAATACAGTCTATGAGTTAAAAAATGCAGACCAATTCCAATTAAAACTTGTATCAACTGGTGCGACTTGGGTTAGTATATCAAATGGCAAGGGATCAAACTTTTTCCAGGGGACGCTGAAAAAAGGTGAAACTGAAAGTCAGACCATTGATTTTTCAAAAGAAACCGAAGCCGTGCTAATTATTGGGAAATCAACAGAAACTGAAATCTACATCAATGATCAAAAGGTAGAATATGCTGTTGCTCCCAAAGATGTTGTTACTCAAAATATTACCATTCGTTATTTGCCGAACAATGAATAGTCATCTCTAAGATGACTATTTTTCGCTTTATTATTAATATGGAGGAAAATTATGAATCTGCCTAATAAAATTACAATCTCAAGAATTTTCTTAATCCCAGTCTTCTTAATTATTATGCTTGTTCCATTCTCTTGGGGAGAAGTGGCCCTTCTTGGCACAACGCTTCCTGTTACTCATTTAGTTGGAGCTCTTATTTTTATCTTTGCTTCATCTACAGATTGGGTAGATGGACACTATGCCAGAAAGTACAATCTTGTAACTAATCTTGGAAAGTTTTTGGACCCGCTTGCGGATAAATTATTAGTGTCAGCAGCGCTCATTGTGCTTGTAGAACTAGGTTACGCTCCTTCCTGGATAGTGATTGTCATTATCAGCCGGGAATTTGCTGTTACGGGCCTAAGGCTCATTCTAGCCGGCGGCGGTGAGGTTGTGGCAGCTAATATGCTTGGGAAAATAAAAACCTGGACACAAATAGTCGCAATTTCCGCCTTGCTCCTGCATAATATTATTTTTGAAATGTTCTCATTTCCATTTGCTGATCTTGCTCTTTGGGTGGCATTATTCTTTACTGTCTGGTCCGGCTGGGATTATTTTGCGAAAAATAAACATGCCTTTAAGGAATCGAACTAATACTGACTGCAGTATTTAAATCTATCATAAGGTGGCGATTGGATGAATGCAGAAATTATTGCAGTTGGTTCGGAGCTGCTGCTTGGGCAAATTGTTAATACAAATGCACGATTCATTTCTCAGCAGCTTGCTGAATTGGGCATAAATGTGTACTATCATACGGTTGTTGGCGACAATCCCAACAGGCTGAAATCAGCCATAGACATTGCCGAAAAACGTTCCGAACTGATTATTTTTACCGGGGGACTCGGGCCCACTAAAGATGATTTAACAAAAGAGACGATTGCCAAACATGTAAATAAACAGCTTGTCATGGATCAGCAGGCCCTTGAATCCATTGTGCTCTATTTTGAGCGTTCAAAGAGAACAATGTCGGAAAATAATAAAAAACAGGCTCTTATCTTAGAGGACTCACAAGTCTTGCCAAATGAGCATGGGATGGCTCCCGGCATGCTCCTGGATAGTGGGGATCATGTATATATGCTTCTTCCGGGTCCGCCAAGGGAAATGGAGCCAATGTTTCTAAAGTATGGCTATCCAGCTCTCCGTTCGAGAGTGCAGGGTGACGACATTATTTTCTCACGCGTCTTACGATTTTTTGGCATCGGCGAATCCATGCTTGAGACGGTCATTGAAGACCTCATTGATGCACAGACTAATCCTACAATAGCACCGCTTGCTTCTGACGGCGAGGTCACCTTACGAGTTACTGCCAAACATAAACAAATGGAAACTATTTTAAGCTTAATAGATGAAACAGAGAAGAAAATCCTTGATCGTGTTGGCGAATATTTCTATGGCTATGATGATACATCTTTAATGCATGAGATGATTAAGCTAATTAAGGAAAACAACCTCACTATTGCCTGTGCAGAAAGCCTGACAGGCGGTATGTTTCAGGAACAGCTGACAGCCATTCCTGGTGCTGGCGATCTCTTAAAAGGCGGAGTTGTCTGCTATGCAAGCGAAATAAAAGCCAAGGTATTAAATGTCCGCCAGCAAACCATTGATGAAAAAGGGGTAGTCAGCGCTGAATGTGCTGCTGAGCTTGCGCAAAACGTATCGCAGATAATGGATACAGATATTGGGATAAGCTTTACAGGTGTTGCAGGCCCTGATGATCTGGAGGGTAAAACGCCGGGCACTGTCTATATCGGTCTCTATTTGAATGGGCAGCCCGTACACGCTGAAAAGCTGAATCTGGGAGGAACGAGAGAACAGATTCGGCTGCGAACAGTAAAATATGGATGCTACTTTTTAATAAAGAGGCTATTAGAAAAAAAGAATGCAAATTGATGCATTCTTTTTTTTCAGATATCTTGTTATTTCTCGATTTTTTACAGATAGAATATCGAAAAATTTGCGTTTTCAAGGGGCCAATCACTAGTTTTCTTAAAATTAGGGCTATGAAAATAGACGAATGAATGTTCGATTTTTTCCTCGACAAATGGATGAAAAACATATATATTAAATATAAAGGGTTTGAGAGAAACAAAAACTAGTATGGATTCGAATTAATAGGAGGAAGATTGAATGAGCGATCGTCAGGCCGCACTTGAGATGGCGTTGAAACAAATAGAAAAGCAATTCGGAAAAGGCTCCATTATGAAGCTTGGGGAGCAGACAGACCGAAGAATTTCCACCGTTCCCAGCGGTTCGCTGGCATTAGATATAGCATTAGGTGTAGGCGGCTATCCAAGAGGCCGTATTATTGAAATATATGGACCAGAAAGCTCTGGTAAAACAACTGTAGCATTGCATGCCATCGCAGAAGTGCAGGCAAAAGGCGGACAAGCGGCGTTTATCGATGCAGAACATGCACTAGACCCTGTCTATGCACAGAAGCTTGGTGTTAATATAGATGAACTTCTTTTATCCCAGCCGGATACAGGCGAACAGGCGCTTGAAATCGCTGAAGCATTGGTGCGAAGCGGCGCCGTTGATATCCTTGTTATTGACTCAGTGGCAGCTCTTGTGCCAAAAGCTGAGATTGAAGGGGAAATGGGAGACGCACATGTTGGTCTTCAGGCACGTTTGATGTCTCAAGCACTTCGTAAACTATCAGGGGCTATAAATAAATCTAAAACAATTGCTATTTTCATAAACCAAATCCGCGAAAAGGTTGGCGTTATGTTCGGTAATCCAGAAACAACTCCAGGAGGACGCGCGCTAAAATTTTATTCAACAGTCCGCTTGGAAGTGCGCCGTGCTGAAACATTAAAGCAAGGCAATGAGATGGTCGGAAATAAAACAAAAATCAAAGTAGTTAAGAACAAGGTTGCTCCGCCATTCCGAGTGGCTGAAGTAGATATCATGTATGGAGAGGGAATTTCCATTGAAGGCGAGATCATTGATATCGGCTCAGAACTCGATATCGTTCAAAAGAGCGGTTCATGGTATGCCTATAATGACGAGCGCCTCGGTCAAGGCCGTGAAAATGCTAAGCAATTCATAAAAGAAAATCCGGAAATTAAAAACGAGATCTACATGCAAATTCGCGATCATTATGGTCTAGAGGGCGAAAAAACAGTCAGCGCAGATGCTGATATTGAGCAAGAGGAATTGGATTTAATCGACTAATAACCCACTGCAAAGCTGCCGTATGTGCAGCTTTGTTTTGTTATAAGACTAGTTTTAAAGGTTAGTGTTAATTTATTAACTAAGTTGATTGGAACGGAAGGCACGTAGACTCCTGGGGGATCAGCGTTGTAGTGAGACCCCACAGGAGCGTAAGCTTCGAGGAGGCTCACAAAACGCCCCCCGGAAAGCGAAGTGCCTGGAGTGGAAATCAACGGCAAAGTTGTTATAAAAAGAGTCCCTCTGGGATTGTATAACCCATGGTCCATGTGCTTTTTTAGTTATGTCAATAATGTGAACAAGCAGATTGGACAAAACCTTGACAATGAAAATCCACACCTTTACAATTAAAGTGTATATTTTACATTTTTTGATGAATAAAAACGTTTGAAAGCCTTAGTGCTGTATATTGAGATGACAATGTACATGCCGACACTTTAGAAACGTAACACACAAAAAGTTCATAGCAAGAGGAGGTGAAATGATGGAACTTCTACCTGCAATCATCATCTCCAGTTTGCTTGGCCTATTCGTCGGTGCAGTTGTTAGCTATTTTGTTTGTAAGTCCATTGCTCAGGCAAAAATCGCAGGGGCAAAAGATGCTGCAGAGCAGATTTTAGAAGACGCAAAGCGTGGGGCAGATGCTCTAAAGAAGGAAGCACTGCTTGAAGCGAAGGATGAAATTCACAAGCTTCGTACCGAAGCGGAACGTGAAATTCGTGACCGAAGAAATGAACTTCAAAAACAAGAAAATCGTTTACTGCAAAAAGAGGAAAATCTTGATCGCAAAGATGAAACGTTAGATAAACGTGAAAACATTTTAGAGAAGAGGGACGATTCTCTTAACAAAAGACAACAGCATATTGAAGAGATGGAAAGCAAAGTGGACGAGATTGTGCGAACCCAAGAGCTTGAGCTGGAACGCATATCAGGCTTAACTCGTGAAGAGGCAAAATCCATCATTTTAGAGCGAGTCGAACAAGAAGTAGCTCATGATGTCGCAATAATGATCAAAGAAAGCGAATCGAAAGCGAAAGAGGAAGCAGACAAGAAAGCAAAAGAAGTCTTGTCGTTGGCTATCCAGCGCTGCGCGGCCGATCACGTTGCCGAAACAACGGTTTCTGTTGTAAACCTTCCTAACGATGAAATGAAGGGACGGATTATCGGACGTGAAGGAAGAAATATTCGTACGCTTGAAACGCTTACTGGTATTGATCTCATTATAGATGACACGCCAGAAGCGGTAATACTATCAGGATTTGATCCGATCCGCCGGGAGACAGCCCGCTTGGCATTAGACAAACTTGTACAAGACGGACGTATACATCCTGCAAGGATTGAAGAAATGGTCGACAAAGCCCGCCGTGAAGTTGATGAGCATATTCGTGAAATCGGTGAACAGACGACGTTTGAAGTTGGTGTTCATGGACTTCATCCAGATCTAATCAAAATTCTCGGCCGACTTAAATTCCGTACAAGCTATGGCCAAAATGTGCTCAAACATTCGATTGAAGTGGCACAGTTATCTGGTATCTTGGCTGCAGAGCTGGGACAGGATGAGACGCTTGCCCGCCGTGCAGGATTGCTGCATGATATTGGTAAGGCGATTGACCATGAAGTCGAAGGAAGCCATGTAGAAATAGGCGTGGAGCTCGCGACAAAATATAAAGAGCATCCAGTGGTTATCAACAGTATTGCCTCTCACCATGGAGACACTGAACCAACATCAATTATTGCCGTTCTTGTTGCAGCAGCTGATGCATTGTCAGCAGCAAGACCTGGTGCAAGAAGAGAAACGCTCGAAAACTACATCCGCCGTCTGGAAAAACTCGAAGAAATTTCTGAATCTTATGATGGCGTAGAAAAGTCCTTTGCCATTCAAGCTGGACGTGAAATAAGAATTATCGTAAAGCCGGAACAAGTTGATGATTTAGAAGCTCATCGTCTGGCTAGAGATATACGCAAGCAGATTGAGGAAGAGCTTGATTATCCAGGACATATTAAAGTAACGGTCATCCGTGAAACACGGGCCGTTGAATATGCAAAATAAAGCGGTGCAGCTATGCATCGCTTTATTTTTTATTAAGAGCAAAGCAGAGACTTTATCCTACTCGGAGAGTGGATAAAGGAATAAGATCCTTATGCTTTTGCTACACTTAAAGAAGAAATACCGTTTAGAAAGGACAACTAAATAAATGAAAATATTATTCGTAGGAGACGTTGTCGGCTCGCTGGGCAGAGACATGATTAAGGAATACGTTCCCAAGCTGAAAGAAAAGTACCATCCGCAAATCACCATCATTAACGGGGAAAATGCTGCTGGAGGCAAGGGGATCACGGAAAAGATTTACCGTGGTTTTTTAGAGGTCGGTGCACAGGCTGTAACCCTTGGAAATCATACATGGGATAATAAAGAGATATTTGACTTTATTGATGATGCCCAATATTTAATCCGGCCGGCTAACTTTCCTGAAGGGAATCCTGGCAAGGGGCTTACGTATGTTAAATTCAACAGCGAGCTGCTAGCGGTAATAAATCTGCAAGGCAGAACCTTTATGCCTGATATCGATTGTCCATTTCGAAAGGCCGATGAATTAATTAGTGAAGCAAGAAAGAAAACCCCCCTTATCTTTGTCGATTTTCACGGGGAAGCTACAAGTGAAAAGCAAGCGATTGGCTGGTATTTAGACGGCAAGGTGACCGCTGTTGTTGGCACCCATACGCATGTGCAAACAGCGGATAACCGCATTTTGCCTGGCGGTACCGCGTATATTTCTGACGTCGGCATGACGGGCCCATATGACGGCATTCTTGGGGTTGAAAAAGAAGCGGTCCTAAAAAGGTTCCTAACCAGCCTCCCAGTCCGGTTCGAAGTCCCAAAAGAAGGCAGAACCCAGCTGAGCGCTGTCTTAATCGAAGTCGACAACAAAACAGGCAAAGCAAGCAAAATAGACCGGATTTTAATAAATGATGATCACCCGTTTTTTTCATAAATTCTCTGTATGCTGAATCGGACAGTTTAATTAAAAAAATGGGGAGATGTCCTTCATACTCTTAATGAAGGATATCTTCCATGGAAAAAAGTGTGAGAATGGCCTTCATCGCCTTGATGAAGTCCATTCCCCTTAGGAAAAAGTGTGAGAAAGGTCTTCATAGCCTTGATGATGGCCAATTCCCTTCGAAAAAAGAGTGAGAAAGGCCTTCATAGCCTTGATGAAGGCCAATTCCCTTCGAAAAAACTGTGAGAAAGGCCCTCATAGCCTTGATGAAGGCCATTTCCCTTCGAAAAAAGAGTGAGAAAGGCCTTCATAGCCTTGATGAAGGCTATTTCCCTTCGGAAAAAGAGTGAGAAAGTCCCTCATAGCCTTGATGAAGGCTATTTCCCTTCGGAAAAAGAGTGAGAAAGTCCTTCATACCCCCGATGAAGGACAAATTCCTCGGAAAAAAGTGTGAGAAAGGTCTTCATAGCTCTGATGAAGTCCATTCCCCTTAAAAAATGGCAAACATTGATCAAAACCCATAAAAAAAACCTGCTGCAAAATGCAGACAGGTAAGAGATCCTTATCTAGGCTCGACAATTAACTTAATGGCGGTACGTTCTTCCCCATCAATTTTTATATCTGTGAATGCGGGAATACAAATCAAATCCACTCCGCTAGGTGCCACAAATCCTCTTGCGATCGCTACAGCCTTTACCGCCTGGTTTAATGCACCCGCACCAATCGCTTGGATTTCCGCGCCGCCTCTTTCGCGCAGAACGCCTGCAAGCGCACCTGCTACAGAATTAGGATTAGATTTTGCTGAAACTTTTAATATTTCCATTCCTAGCTCCTCCTTGTTTTCCCCCTCCCGTATGTTCAATCCAAGCGTAAATCTATTAAGCTGCCAGAAAGATTCTTGCATCTGTATATAACAGATGCCCTGGGTGACTGTATGTGTTGTGCGCCGCGAGAATGAACATATCAGGTAATAAAGTCATTCCATTGTTACTATATTCATTATTTATAATACATATTCCGTGCTCGACTAAATTTCGGAATATTTTGTCACCGAAAAAACGTTCATTTAAGGAGATTTTTTTATATTAAACAATATTTACACATTATTTTTGGTAAAAACGCAATATTCTCAAATTTTAGTGATAATTAGGGCTGAAAGGGTTGCTTTTTTCTCTACTTAGGTCTAGAATTGTAAGCGTTTAGTACTGATTTCAAGTCGTTCATGCCAAAACCTTTAACACGTTAATGGACTGCTTCGAAAGGGTGCTATGCGATAATAAATCTAACGTTCTCATATATTCTTTTATGTATCCAAAGGGGTGTCAGACATGATCAATCAACTTTCATGGAAAGTTGGAGGGCAGCAAGGGGAAGGTATTGAAAGTACCGGAGAAATTTTTTCCATTGCTTTAAATCGGTTAGGCTACTACTTGTATGGATACCGCCATTTTTCATCACGTATCAAGGGCGGACATACAAATAACAAAATCCGTGTAAGCACTACACAAGTTCGTACTATTTCTGACGATCTTGATATTTTAGTAGCATTTGATCAAGAAACGATTGATCTTAACTATAAGGAACTCCACGACAAGGGAGTTATCATTGCGGATGCAAAATTCAATCCTAATAAGCCAGCAGATACGAATGCATCGATGGTTGCTGTGCCATTTACTGAAATTGCCACAGAATTAGGAACATCCCTTATGAAAAACATGGTTGCCATTGGTGCAACATGTGCAGTGTTAAATCTTGAAGTCGGCGTATTTGAAGACGTAGTTCAAGAGATATTTGGACGTAAAGGCCAGCAGGTAGTTGAAAAAAATATGGAAGCTATCAAAGCAGGCTTTGACTATATGAATGAAAACCTAGGGCAAATAGAGCAAAGGGAACTTGAAAAAGCAGATGGCAAAAAACGCATGTTCATGATTGGAAACGATGCCATTGCTCTTGGAGCACTTGCAGGCGGATGCCGTTTTATGGCTGCTTATCCAATTACACCAGCATCTGATATTATGGAATATCTAATTAAGAAACTTCCTGCTCTTGGCGGTTCTGTTATTCAGACAGAAGATGAAATAGCTGCTTGTACAATGGCCATTGGTGCTGGCTATGGAGGCGTTCGTGCTCTAACAGCTTCATCAGGACCAGGACTTTCATTGAAAATGGAAGCAATCGGACTATCAGGGATTACTGAAACTCCGTTAGTTATTGTTGATACACAGCGCGGCGGTCCATCAACAGGTCTTCCAACAAAGCAGGAGCATTCTGACCTAATGGCCATGATCTATGGAACACACGGTGAAATTCCAAAGATTGTTTTGGCTCCAAGTACAGTACAGGAAGCATTCTATGATACAGCTGAAGCATTTAACCTTGCAGAAGAATACCAGGTTCCTGTTATTGTCCTTTCAGATCTACAGCTGTCACTAGGAAAGCAAACGGTTGAGCCGCTTGATTATGATCAAGTAGAAATTCGCCGAGGCAAGCTTGTGTCTGAAGAATTGCCAGAATTAGAGAATAAAGAATACTTTAAGCGCTATGAAGTAACAGAAGATGGTATTTCTCCAAGACCTATTCCAGGTATGAAAAATGGTATTCACCACGTGACTGGTGTTGAGCATGATGAGACAGGTAAACCGTCAGAATCTGCTGCAAACCGTGTAGCTCAAATGGACAAGCGTTTCCGTAAGCTTGAGAATATCAAATTTAACACACCTGTTTACAAAAATGCTCCTCATGAGGAAGCGGATCTGCTAATTGTTGGGTTTAACTCAACACGCGGTGCAATTGAAGAAGCAATGGGCCGCCTTGAAAAGGATGGAATTAAAGTTAATCATGCACATGTGCGTTTAGTTTATCCTTTCCCAACTGACGAATTATTGCCGCTTGTAAAATCTGCGAAGCAAGTAGCTGTTGTGGAAAATAACGCTACTGGACAGTTGGCAAATCTGATTAAGATGAACGTTGGTCATGCTGAAAAGATTCATAAAGTATTAAAATATGATGGAAATCCATTCTTGCCGCATGAAGTTCATACAAGATGCAAGGAGTTGGTCTAAATGTCTACATTTAAAGACTTTCGAAATAGTGTAAAACCAAACTGGTGCCCAGGATGCGGAGATTTCTCTGTTCAGGCTGCCATTCAGCGTGCGGCTGCGAATGTTGGACTTGAACCTGAAAACCTTGCAGTTATTTCTGGTATTGGCTGTTCTGGCCGTATTTCAGGTTACATCAATTCATACGGATTACACGGAATTCATGGACGGTCACTGCCAATTGCTCAAGGTGTAAAAATGGCAAACCGTGATTTAACCGTTATTGCTTCCGGCGGTGACGGCGACGGATATGCTATTGGTATGAGCCATACGATCCACGCGATTCGCCGTAATGTTAATATTACTTATATTGTCATGGATAACCAGATCTATGGTTTAACAAAGGGTCAGACCTCACCAAGATCTGCAACCGGTTTTAAGACAAAGTCAACACCTGAAGGCTCCATTGAACAGGCAATCGCTCCAATGGAAATGGCATTAACTGCAGGTGCAACGTTTGTTGCCCAAAGTTTTTCAACAGACCTGAAGGATCTGACAGCTTTAATTGAAGCAGGAATTCAGCATGATGGCTTCTCTTTGATTAACGTATTTAGTCCATGTGTAACTTACAATAAAGTCAACACATATGACTGGTTTAAAGAGAACTTGACCAAATTAGCTGATGTTGAAGGCTACGACCCATCAAATAAAGAATTAGCGATGCAAACATTAATGAAAAACAATGGTTTAGTAACAGGGCTAATTTACCAGGATACTAGCCGCAAATCTTACCAGGATCTTTTAACCGGCTATTCTGAAGCACCTTTAACAGAGGCTGATCTTCAGTTAGATCAAGCTCATTTTGATAAACTAGCAGCTGAATTTATGTAATACCAGTATAAAGAAGCCTAGGACTTGTCCTATGCTTCTTTTTTTATCGGAAAAATAAAGTCATAAAGTGATAGTTGTCACGTACAAATTTGTCCTAATCGTTTACTATAATTAATTGTGAAAATGTCTACATATTGCAATTCTTGGTCATGTTGTCAGTAACGGATGCTCCCGTCTATTAGACAATTTCTGTTGTTTTCATACTATAAAGGCCTTATACTATAATAATGTGCAGTTACATGCATATTCCTTTAAAATCAAATATAATGCCTATTTTACCCAAGTAATAGAGAAAGGGGATTTATATGAACGAAAAACAAAGAGTAGAAGGACAACAAGTGCAGACTGCTAATCCTTCGGACAAAAAATCCGAAAAGGACTACAGCAAATACTTCGAAGCGGTTTATACACCGCCGTCCTTAAAGGATGCCAAAAAACGCGGAAAAGAAGAAGTAAAATATCATAACGATTTTAATATCTCTGAAGAATTCCGCGGAATGGGCAATGGCCGTAAGTTCTATATCCGTACGTATGGCTGTCAAATGAACGAACATGATACAGAAGTCATGGCGGGTATTTTCCTTGCTTTAGGCTATGAGCCTACAGAAACGGTTGAAGATGCTAATGTTATCCTATTAAATACCTGTGCAATTCGTGAAAATGCGGAAAACAAGGTGTTTGGTGAACTTGGCCATTTAAAGCATTTAAAAAGAGAAAAGCCGGATCTTCTGCTTGGTGTTTGCGGATGTATGTCCCAGGAAGAATCAGTTGTTAATAAAATCTTAAAAACGTATAACCAAGTTGACATCATTTTTGGTACTCACAATATTCACCGCCTGCCAAATATCTTGGCTGAGGCCTATATGTCAAAGGAAATGGTTGTTGAAGTATGGTCTAAAGAAGGCGACGTGATCGAAAACCTTCCAAAAGTGCGTCAAGGAAATATCAAGGCATGGGTTAACATTATGTACGGCTGTGATAAGTTCTGTACGTATTGCATTGTTCCATTTACACGCGGTAAAGAAAGAAGCCGCCGCCCAGAGGATATTATTCAAGAGGTTAGACAGCTTGCGGCCCAAGGCTATAAAGAAATTACCCTTCTTGGCCAAAACGTTAATGCGTACGGAAAAGACTTTACTGATATGAAATATGGTCTTGGCGATTTAATGGATGAAATCCGTAAGATTGACATCCCTCGCATTCGTTTTACCACGAGCCATCCGCGTGATTTCGATGACCACTTAATTGAAGTTTTAGCGAAACGCGGCAATCTTGTTGAACATATTCATCTGCCAGTTCAATCTGGTTCGAATGATGTGCTTAAGATTATGGCCCGTAAATATACAAGAGAGTCATATTTGGAGCTAGTACGAAAAATTAAAGCGGCTATTCCAAATGCTACCTTTACTACTGATATTATCGTAGGCTATCCAAATGAAACGGAAGAGCAATTCGAGGAGACACTTTCCCTTTATCGTGAAGTTGGCTATGAATCAGCTTATACGTTCATTTATTCACCTCGTGAAGGAACTCCAGCAGCAAAAATGCAGGATAATGTTCCATTGGAGGTTAAGAAAGAACGCCTTCAGCGCTTAAATGCAGTTGTGAATGAATTGTCAGCTGAAGCGATGAAGAAATATCAGGATCAGATTGTTGAAGTTCTTGTTGAGGGTGAAAGTAAAAATAACCCTGATGTTTTAGCAGGATACACAAGAAAAAATAAGCTTGTTAACTTTATTGGTCCAAAATCTGCCATTGGCAAGCTTGTAAAGGTTAAAATTACAGATGTAAGAACTTGGTCATTAAACGGAGAAATGGTTGAAGAATTAGACGCGGTTGAGGTGGAATAAGATGGCTAAATACACAAAAGATGATATTGTTGCCCGTGCAAAGGAACTGGCAAGAATGATTGCGGATACAGAAGAAGTAGAATTTTTTAAACGTGCGGAAGCACAAATTAATGAGAACGAAAAAGTTCGTTTTACAATCTCATCTATAAAGGGATTGCAAAAACAAGCAGTTAATTTGCAGCATTTTGGAAAAAAAGAAGCATTGAAGAAGACCGAAGATAAATTAGAGGCATTACAAGATGAGTTAGATCAAATCCCTGTTGTGCAGGAATTCAAGCAGTCTCAAATAGAAGTAAACGAGCTGCTTCAATTGGTTGCTGCTGCCATTTCAAATACAGTAACAGATGAAATTATTATTTCAACTGGCGGGGACCTTTTAGCAGGAGAAACAGGATCAGCTATTAAAAACAGCGACTGTTCACATCATCATTAAGAATAGCGCCACATTTGTGGCAAGAGAAAGACCCCTGGTGCTGCCAGGGGTTTTTCTTTTTAGCATAAGGAGGTTTAGCCAGAGTGTTGGTTGTGGAGGCTAATTTGTATTTCTAATGTATTATATTGTTAAAGTGGCCAAGCTGTCTCCGCTATTGATTTAGGACAAACACATATTTTTTCATAAAATGATCTCTCAGGATTTCTCATGACTTTACCCAAACGGGCACATTCCTTAAGCTAAAGCATACTATGAATTATGCCTATACTTTTACCCAACATTCATCAATAAATATCGCACACTAGTCTAATATCTCGCATAGGATGAATTGAAAATGAATGAGGAGGTTCGCTCGCAATGGGAGACTACAGAGAGATTATTACCAAAGCGGTCGTAGCGAAAGGACGTAAATTCACGCAGTCCAATCATACGATTTGCCCTAAACACAATCCATCAAGCATTCTTGGCTGCTGGATTATAAACCATAAGTACGAGGCGAAAAAGGTCGGAAAAACAGTCGAAGTTTGCGGCACTTATGACATTAATGTTTGGTATTCTTATGACAATAACACAAAAACAGAAGTGGTTACCGAACGTGTAGAATATAAAGATGTCATTAAATTAAAATACCGTGATCCAGAGGTTATGGATGACCAAGAAGTAATCGCCCGCGTTCTTCAGCAGCCTAACTGCAGTGAATGCGTCATTTCCCCTAACGGAAATAAAATCATTGTCCACGTCGAAAGAGAATTCCTTGTTGAAGTGATCGGTGAAACAACAGTATGCGTAGCTGTTCACCCTGGGAAGTGCGACTGTGACGATGAAGACTGGGGATTTGAAGTAGAAGACGAAGAATTTGAAGACCTTAACCCAGACTTCTTAGTAGGGGATGAAGAAGAATAAACAACAACTAGGAGGTTTTTACTTCCTAGTTTTTCTTTTGTTTGCAGGGAGATAGTGTTTAGACAGTGATGAGTGGCTTGATGACTGAATGGTCTTAAGATGATGCGACATCAGACAGCTTAGGCTGAACTTGTACTTGCAGAGTCTAAAAAACTGGTCAGCTTCGGACAAGATGATGTAAAGGAGTGCGGGAAGAGTCTAAAGCCGAGCGAACTTCGGACAATACGAAGTAAGTATACGCTCACAGAGTCTAAAGGAGGTTCAACTTTGGACAAGATGATGCGAAGGAGTGCGGGAAGAGTCTAAAGCCGAGTGAGCTTCGGACAATACGAAGTAAGTATATGCTCACAGAGTCTAAAGGAGGTTCAACTTTGGACAAGATGATGCGAAGGAGTGCGAGCAGAGTCTAAAGGAGGTTCAGCTTCGGACAAAATGATGCAAAGGAGTGCGGGCAGAGTCTAAAGCCGAGCGAACTTCGGACAATATGATATTAGTATATGCTCGCAAAGTCTAAAGGAGGTTCAACTTTGGACTGCATGCACGAATGCAGCGGATGCGAAGTCCGAACCTGCCCCTGCTTCAGACAGCAGACGCGCAGTCCCGCCAAGAATGTCCAAAACCGGTCACACTTCAGACAGCCAGATCCATTTTTCCGCCCAAGCTGTCTAAACCAGTCACAGTACAGCATTACCACAGTGTCACCACAGCATCACCACAACATAACCCACATCATCTGGCCACCCATGAGATACAAGTTACCAAGCCACCCATGACTTTTTTCCTCTTTTTCAAAAAGATCCTCTTTCTTGGGAGTTCCTTCCTAATTTCATGCTAAAATTAAAAACTGTAAATATATGAAAAAAAGGGTGATGAGAAGAATGTTTAAAAAGGTAGCTTCCGATGTTTTGGGCCTAAGTGATGTGGGCAGCGTCATTAAGCCGGTCGATTATGATAAAGTGGATGCAGATGATTATGTTCTTCATGAAGATAATGAAAAAATTTATTTTCTAATTAAATCAAAATCGGACGAATATTGCTTTACCAACCGTTCTTTAATTCATTTGGATGGAACAAGCGCAATCAGCAAAAAACGCACGTTAAAGCGCTATAACTACAAAGAACATTCCATTTCTAATGTCTCACTGGAAACAGCAGGTACTGTGGATCTTGATGTTGAAATTAAGTTTGTCCTAGGCTCGCAGCATTTCTCGATTGATGTTCATAAAAAGCATATTGAGGAATTAAAGGATTTGTATAAGGCACTCATTAGAATTTCTGAGATTTGTCATGAAAACGAAGTATCCATGGAATACGCCGAAAGAAGCCTCACACTTACATCAAACACTTTTAGCCGTTCAGCTGTTCCTCAAGATAATAATTTTGTAGATAACTTCCGCGTATTGAATGAAACAGCCTTTAACTGGCTGATGAATAGCAGAAAAAAATACAACGTAAAAGACTTTGGATTTGTTTTTGAAAAATATATAAATAATTAATGCGGTGAGGCGGCATCTCTTTAGCAGATGCTGCTTTTTTTTGAAAAAGCTCCTAGCGCCTTCCACATTTCTATAATTAATCAGATTATTGCCTCCAAGCGATTATGTTATAATGAGACTACAAGTTTTTCAGTGTCGAATGCTGAAAAAAAGAACAGAAATTTGGAGGAAATTATGGCAGCGTATACGCCTATGATACAGCAATATCTTAGTGTAAAGGCAGACTACCAAGATGCCTTTTTATTTTTTCGCCTCGGTGATTTTTACGAGATGTTTTTTGATGATGCGATCAAAGCATCACAGGAGCTTGAAATTACTTTAACCAGCAGAGAAGGCGGGACCGCAGATCGCATTCCGATGTGCGGGGTTCCCTATCATTCTGCCGCCCAATATATCGAACAGCTCATTGAACGCGGCTATAAAGTAGCTATTTGCGAGCAGACGGAGGACCCAAAACAGGCAAAGGGGGTAGTTAGGAGAGAGGTTGTACAGTTAATTACACCCGGGACCATGATGGAAGGCAAAGGATTGCACGAGAAGGAAAATAACTATATCGCCTCCATCAGCTATTTTGAGGATCAAACCTTTGGCTTTGCCTACAATGATTTATCTACAGGAGAAACAAAGGTAACGCTGCTCGGTTTTAAATTCGACGAGGTTTTAAATGAACTTTCCATGTCTGGAGCAAAAGAGGTCATTGTTTCATCCGATTTTGCTGATGATTGGAAGCAGCAGATGAGAGAGCGTTCGGTCATGGCGATTTCAATTGAAGATGACACCAAGCAAAAAGACAGCTACCATCATCTGTTGGAAGACCTTATGCAAGACAAGCTTAAACAAACAGTCGCGAGATTATTGAATTACCTATATCAGACACAAAAAAGAAGCTTGGACCATTTGCAGAAGCCAGTCATCTATCAGCCTGAGCAATTCATGAAAATAGATTACTTTTCTAAGAGAAATCTTGAATTAACAGAAACGATCCGCTCTAAAGGGAAAAAAGGTTCGCTCATTTGGCTGTTAGATGAAACAAAAACAGCGATGGGCGGCCGGCTGTTAAAGCAATGGGTTGACAGGCCCCTTGTTAACGTAACAGAAATCACCCGCAGGCAAAGGCTGGTTGAAGCGTTCATTGATTCGTTTTTTGAACGGCAGGAGCTGAGGGAAAAACTGAAAGAAGTCTATGACCTTGAACGCCTTTCTGGAAGGGTAGCCTTCGGAAATGTGAATGCCCGGGATTTAATACAGCTCAAATCATCACTGCTTCAGGTACCGTTTTTAAAAGAAATTCTCAGAAAGCTTCCAAGTGAGGAAGCTCTAAGGCATGCAGAACAGCTGGATTCCTGTGAAGAGGTTGTTGATTTAATTGAACGGGCCATTGAAGACAATCCGCCGCTCTCGATAAAAGACGGCAATATTATAAAAGACGGCTACAATAGTGAACTCGATCAATATCGCGATGCCATGAGGAACGGAAAAAGTTGGATTGCCCAGCTTGAAAAGCAGGAACGGGAAAAAACAGGCATCAAATCCCTGAAAATTGGCTATAACCGTGTATTTGGCTATTATATTGAAGTGACCAGAGCTAACCTTCATTTATTGCAGGAAGGCCAGTATGAAAGAAAGCAAACCTTAACAAATGCTGAGCGGTTTATCACGCCAGAATTAAAGGAAAAAGAAGCCCTTATTCTGCAGGCGGAAGAAAAAAGCGTTGAGCTTGAATATCAATTATTTGCCGAAGTGAGAGAATATATAAAAGAATTTATTCCGCGGCTTCAGGCATTAGCTAAATCTGTCAGTGAGCTTGATGTTCTTCAATGTTTTGCAACAATCAGTGAAGAGCGCCATTATGTAAAGCCTGATTTTTCAAGCGAAAACCGGATCGTCATCAAAGAAGGACGTCATCCAGTTGTGGAAAAAGTAATGACAGCCGACCGCTATATTCCAAATGATTGCTATATGGATGGAGACAGGGAAATTCTCTTGATAACAGGACCTAATATGTCAGGTAAAAGTACATTCATGCGTCAGGTTGCGCTAACGGCCATTTTGGCGCAAATTGGCTGCTATGTGCCTGCATCGGAAGCAGTCCTTCCCGTCTTTGATCAAGTCTTCACCCGAATTGGTGCGGCGGATGATCTAATTTCTGGCCAGAGTACGTTTATGGTAGAAATGCTCGAAGCCAAGAATGCCATTGTTAATGCAACACAAAACAGCCTGATATTATTTGATGAAATTGGCCGCGGAACATCAACTTATGATGGAATGGCGCTGGCACAGGCAATGATTGAGTACATTCATAACAGAATTGGTGCCAAAACATTATTTTCAACTCACTATCACGAATTAACCATTTTAGAAGAACAGCTGGAAAAAGTGAAAAATGTCCATGTCAGCGCGATCGAGCAAAACGGCAAGGTCGTCTTTCTCCATAAAATTAAAGAAGGAGCAGCCGATAAAAGCTATGGGATTCATGTAGCTAAATTAGCTGAACTGCCGGAAGAACTGATTGATCGGGCGAATGAAATTCTCACAGGTCTTGAACAAAACGACCCGATGGCAAGGCCGAATCTTGAAAGGCTGGAAAACCCGGCACCTGCAGATCATGATGAACAGCTGAGCTTTTTTACTGAACAAGAGCCAGAAGCGGCAAGCAAAGATTTTAATAAAAAGGAAAAACAAATTTTAGACAAGGTCAAATCCCTTGATATTTTAGATATGACGCCAATGCAGGCTTTAAATACACTTTATGAGCTTCATAAAAAATTAAAAAGCTAATCTTCAAGGAGGTGCTTAGCATTGAAAAACATTATCCAGCTAACTGATGCACTTTCCAATAAAATAGCTGCAGGGGAGGTTGTTGAAAGGCCAGCCTCTGTTGTAAAGGAATTAGTTGAAAACGCGATTGACGCAGGCAGCACAATTATCGAAATCGAAGCAGAAGAAGCGGGTCTGGCCAAAATTCGCGTCACGGATAACGGACAAGGCATTGAAGAAGAGGACGTCTTAACCGCCTTTTTGCGCCATGCCACAAGTAAGATCAAGGATGAAAATGATCTTTTCCGCATCCGCACGCTAGGGTTTCGCGGAGAAGCCCTGCCAAGTATCGCTTCGGTTTCGCGAATTGAAATGAAAACATCAACAGGGGAGATTGGCACCCGTGTCGAACTTGAAGGCGGAGAGGCTGTAAAGGTTGAAAAGGTTCCTGCCAGAAGGGGAACAGATTTGACAGTAACCGATTTATTTTTCAATACGCCGGCACGCCTGAAATATATGAAAACGATTCATACTGAGCTCGGCAATATTACGGATGTCGTCAATCGTCTTGCCCTATCGCATCCGGAAGTATCGTTTCGTCTGATTCATAATGAGCGCAAGCTGCTGCATACAAACGGCAATGGTGATGTTCGCCAAGTCTTGGCGGCAATCTACGGACTTAACATTGTGAAAAAGATGATCCCGATTCAAGCAGGCTCACTTGATTTTGAAATAAGCGGGTATGTGGCATTGCCTGAAATCACAAGGGCGTCAAGAAACTATATTTCAACCATGATTAATGGAAGGTTCATTAAAAACTATCCTCTCGCCAAAGCGATCCTGGAAGGCTACCATACCTTACTGCCTATTGGAAGATATCCGATAGTCCTATTGAATGTGAAAATGGACCCGATTCTGGTGGACGTCAATGTTCATCCTTCAAAAATGGAAGTGCGGTTCAGCAAGGAGCAGGAGCTTAATGAACTGGTTACAAATTCGATAAAGGCTGCCTTTAAAGCACAGGAATTAATTCCGGCAGGTTTTACCCAGCCAAAAGCGGTAAAGCCAAAAGAGGAACAAATTTCACTGACATTGGATCATGTTGTGCAGCCTGCTAATCTGACTGCCCCTGTCAGGGAAAACTTTTCAAGCCCGGGTTTTATAAAAGAAAGCCAGCACATGATTCCTGAGCAGGATCCTGAAGAAACCATTGAAGTCATCGACGACCCTGTCCGCACATTTAATGAGGTGGAACCCCAGTCTTTTCCGCCGGAGGAATGGATGACCGGGTCTTTAGAGGAGAATGTTGCCCAAACGCATGTAACAGAGGCTGTACAGCCTGCACGGGTTCCGCCGTTATATCCGATTGGGCAAATGCACGGAACCTATATTTTTGCTCAAAACGAGAAAGGTTTATATATTATTGACCAGCATGCGGCCCAGGAAAGAATTAAGTATGAATACTTTAAAGAAAAGGTTGGTCAAGTAGAAAGTGAGCTGCAGGAAATGCTCATGCCGATGACCTTTGATTATTCCACAGATGAATGCATAAAAATCAATGAGTATAAAGAGGAACTTGAAAAGGTCGGCGTCTTCCTTGAGCCTTTTGGGCACAACAGCTATATTATTCGCTCTCATCCGCAGTGGCTCCCAAAGGGGGAGGAAAAAGAAATCATTGAGGAAATGATTGAACAGCTGCTTTCAATGAAAAAAGTAGATATTAAGAAGCTCAGAGAGGAAGCAGCCATCATGATGAGCTGCAAAGCTTCCATTAAAGCCAATCACCATCTAAGAAACGATGAAATCCAAAGCTTGCTAGATAAGCTAAGACAAACATCTGACCCATTCACCTGCCCCCACGGCCGGCCAATCATCATCCATTACTCTACCTATGAAATGGAAAAGATGTTCAAACGCGTGATGTAATTTATAACCATTAAAGAATCCTTATATATCAAGGATTCCTTAATGGTTTTTTTCTTAATTGACCACCATTCGACCACATTCATTGCTCAGAGCTAGTTTTTGGTAAGGTCTATGAAAAATTTCAGCTGATGCATCTTTAATATTCCTTCTTGTGCAACGGAGCAGGTTGTTCAAGCAGGAAGGAAAATTATTATTTTATTATAAATAAGGAATGTTGCGAAAAAATGGTATAATTTAAAAGTCTAAAAACTAATTGAATAATTATTAGGCAATAGTTGTTAGAGGAGGCGTTCATTATGACAAACAATAGTTTTTTTATTTTTAATGACAACAAGGGGACTACGGCTAATTAAGAATTGTTTAGCGTTTCCCCGAATATTGAAAGGGGAAAATTATGAAAACAGAAAATGTGAAAATCGTAGAGTTAAATGCTGACAACTGGTATGACTGTTGTCTATTAGAAGTATCAAAAGACCAAAAAGAATATATTGAGCCCAATGCTATATCAATAGCTCAATCAAAGTTTGAGCCTACATTAAAACCATATGCAATCTATGCTGATGAGAAAGTAGTCGGCTTTTTGATGTTCAATTCTGTTCCAGAAGAGCTTAATGGTTATTGGGTATATAGAATAATGGTGGATAAGGAATTCCAAGGACAGGGAATAGGAAAAGCCGCAATTAAGTTAATGATTTCAGAAATGGTTAAATTACCTAATGCGAAAAAAATTGTTGTAGGGTATCATCCCGAAAATTTGGGAGCACATAATCTATACTCGAGTTTGGGATTTATTGATAATGGTGATAGGTTCGGTAAGGAAATGGCAGTTATAAAAAATATAACCGAATGATAGGTCAAAAGAATATCTCAATAAGGTAAAATAAAGAGCCAAATAAAAAACAGGCCTCCTCCATTGAATTTGGAGATGGCCTGTTTTTATTTATTTTACAGCTGATTGCAGCTTATGAATATATTTCAATGCTTTTCCGGTTCCCACAGCCACGGATTCCAGCGGGCTTGGCGCCAGATGAACAGGAACAGAAATCTCTTTGGAAATCCAGTCCTGCATTCCGTTTAGCAAGGCGCCGCCTCCAGATAAAATAACCCCTCTGTCCACGATGTCTCCGCTTAGTTCAGCAGGGCTTTCCTCTAATGTCGCGCGGATCGCTTCCAGGATATCAAGCAAAGATTCTTTTAGGCAATCGCGAACTTTATAGGATGATAACGTGATTGTTTTTGGAAGACCTGTCACAAGGTCTCGGCCGCGGACATCCATGCTCATTTCCTCATGATCGATAAGCGCATAGCCAATTTCAATCTTTATCTGCTCGGCAGTTCTTTCCCCAATTAGCACATTAAAATCTTTGCGGACATACTGAATAATGTCCTCATCAAGCTTATCGCCGCCCACGCGGATAGAATGGCAGGTTACCACACCGCCATAGGAAATAATGGCAACCTCTGTTGAGCCGCCGCCGATGTCAACGACAACATTGGCCACTGGTTCATCAACAGGCAGGCCGGCACCAATTGCTGCTGCCACTGGTTCTTCAATTAAGTGGACATGCTTAGCGCCTGCATTTCGGACGGCATCAAGAATCGCCCTTCTCTCTACACTTGTGGAGCCTGAAGGCGTGCAGATGACGACATTTGGCTTTCGGATTGAAAAGCCGGCATTTTTAGTTGCTTTCACCATAACAGTTTTAAGCATATCGGTTGTCGTCTGATAATCAGCAATGACACCATCCTTTAACGGACGAATGGCGACAATCCGCCCGGGTGTTTTTCCAATCATTTCTTTCGCTTCTTTTCCAACGGCAAGCACTTTATTGGTTACCGTATCAATCGCAACAACGGACGGTTCATTAAATGTGATTCCTTTATTTTTACAATATACAAGAATGTTAGCTGTACCAAGATCAATTCCAATTTCAGATGCTGTAATCATTTTTTTCCCACCTAATCTATTACACTTAATCTAACATAAATATTCTTCTAATAAATTAACACGAATGCGGGGGTCGCTTTGAATTTGTTATCGAAACGTTACTAAAATGTAAAGAAAGATGAAAAATTCTCCAGTATATTTAATATTAAAAATTCGATGTGATGGCTGATTGAAGCTGAATAGGAACACAGTATTCTGTTAATAATGGTTAAATGTGATTAGACAGGGATCTGTAAGACTAAAAGCCGCTTAAAAACACTTAGGAACTATGGTACGATAGAGGGGAAATAAGGGCAAAGGGCTTTTATAGTCTGTAAAAAGGCAGTGTGAACAACTTGAAAGAAAAGCTAATCGTAATCATCGGACCTACAGCGGTAGGAAAAACAAAATTAAGCATCGAATTAGCCAAGAGATATAATGGGGAAATTATTAGCGGTGATTCCATGCAAATATATAAGGGGATGGATATTGGAACAGCTAAAATTAAAGAACATGAAATGGAAGGGGTTCCGCACCACTTAATTGATATCAAATCTCCCGATGAATCCTTTTCTGCTGCGGAGTTTCAAAGTCTTGTACGTGATGAAATCACAAAGATCACCAGCCGCGGGAAAATCCCGATTATCGCAGGAGGCACGGGGCTTTATATTCAATCGGTTATTTATGATTATCAATTTTCCGATGCTCCTTCAGACGAGGATTTCCGAGAAAGGCTCGAAAAACAGGCAGCAGAAGAAGGGATAGATGGCCTATATGCCCAGTTAGAAGAGATTGATCCAAAAAGTGCGGAGAAAATCCATCCAAATAATATACGCCGAGTCATCCGTGCATTAGAAGTTTTCCATTGCACGGGGAAGACAATGAGCGATTTTCAGGAAACACAAATCCCTGAATCCATGTATAATTTAGCGCTTATTGGGCTAACAATGGAAAGGGAAAAATTATATGACCGAATCAATCAGCGGGTAGACCTAATGATGGAAGAAGGACTGCTTTCTGAAGTTGAACGGTTATATCATTCAGGTTTGCGCGATTGTCAATCCATCCAGGCAATTGGATACAAAGAGCTTTATGATTTTTTTGACGCCCGCGTATCCCTTGAAGACGCCATCTGCCAGCTAAAGCAAAATTCCAGACGCTACGCTAAAAGGCAGCTCACCTGGTTTCGCAATAAAATGGATGTCAAGTGGTTTGATATGTCAGAAGTCTTACATTCACAGGATTTCCAAAAAAAACTTGCTGAAATTTCCACATATATTGAAGGAAAGCTCAAAATAAAATCGAATACATATTAGTAGAGATAAAAGAGGAGGAAATAGGATGAAAACGACAATCAATATTCAAGACCAATTTTTAAATCAGCTACGGAAAGATAATACAAATGTCACGGTATTTTTATTAAATGGTTTTCAAATCAGAGGCCAGATCAAAGGCTTTGATAATTTTACCGTTCTTTTTGAATCAGAGGGAAAGCAGCAGCTTGTTTATAAGCACGCAATCTCTACGTTTGCTCCTCAGCGTAATGTGCAGCTGGACATGGATAACCAATAATTTCATTTCTTTATATATACTTGACCAGCCCGCTTCAATTGAAGCGGGCTATTTTCGTCTATAAACAAGATGGACAATTGCAAAAATCCTTAATGAAGTCCATTTAGGCTGAATACATATAAATAAGGCTGAAGATAAATTTACAGTAAAAAATGGGCTTTTGTCACAAACTTAACATCCCAGCGTATACTGTTTTAGAACGTGAGGTGAAAGCTTTTGGACCAGCCAATTCGTTTGAAAAATAATGGACAGATCAGCATTGTTCTAAATTCACAAAAACGTAAAAGCATTACAAAAGAATTGCCGGAAACTAAGGCAATGCCAAAAGAAATTCCGCCAGAGCACGAAGCGTTAAAAGAGATTGAAGAAGAATTGTGTGCACTCGTCGGGATGGAAGAAATGAAAAAGATGATAAAGGAAATTTATGCTTGGATCTATGTGAATAAAAAACGTGAGGAAGCAGGCCTTAAGGCAGGAAAACAGGCTCTTCACATGATGTTCAAAGGAAATCCGGGAACGGGAAAGACGACGGTCGCACGTCTGATTGGCAAGCTGTTTCAAAAGATGAACGTACTGTCAAAGGGACATTTAATTGAAGCGGAACGGGCAGATTTAGTCGGAGAATATATTGGGCACACGGCTCAAAAGACACGGGACTTAATCAAAAAGGCGATCGGCGGTATTCTTTTTATTGACGAAGCCTACTCACTTGGCCGCGGCGGAGAAAAGGATTTTGGCAAAGAAGCGATCGATACACTTGTTAAGCATATGGAGGATAAACAGCACGAATTTATTTTAATTTTGGCAGGCTATTCTAGGGAAATGGATTACTTTCTTACCTTAAATCCTGGCCTGCACTCAAGATTTCCGCTTGTGATTGACTTTCCGGATTACTCGATTGACCAGCTGATGCAAATTGGAGATAGAATGCTGAAGGAGCGGGAGTACACGTTGAGCCAAGATGCAGAAAGGAAAATCCGCGAACATCTAATATGGGTCAAACAGCTGAATCCTGTAAGCTTCTCCAATGGCCGCTACATTCGCAATTTAATTGAAAAGTGCATCCGCGCTCAAGCGATGAGGCTGCTTATGCAAAACACCTATGACCGCCAAGAACTCATCACAATCAGAAGTATTGATATCGTCATTGAAGATGACTAAGGAAGCAGCGGCAAAATCTCTGCTTCCTTTTCTGTTAGATAGGCATGTCTTCACTCTGCTTCAAGAAATGTCCAGCAGTTAATCGATAGGGGGCCTTGTGCTTTTCATGTTTGGAGTTCGCTCGTCTATTTTGATATCATAGATTAAAATACAATAGTGAAAGAAGGATGCTGTTTGGAACAAAAAGAAAACATGGAAAAGGTTATTCTTGTTGGGTGTCAGACGAGCGAGGATGATCTTCATTTTGAATATTCCTTGGACGAGCTTGCCTCGTTAACGAAAACAGCAAAAGGTAATCCAGTAGCGACCCTTACGCAAAAAAGGGAGCGCGTCTCTTCTGCTACATACATAGGAAAAGGAAAAGTTGAGGAACTAAAAGCCTTGCAGGAGGAATTAGACGCAGACCTCATTATATTTAATGACGAACTGTCACCAAGCCAGTCAAGGAATCTGGCAGCCGAGCTCGACGCAAAGATCATTGATCGTACACAATTAATATTAGATATATTTGCACAAAGAGCACGCTCTAAAGAAGGAAAGCTGCAGGTTGAGCTTGCCCAGCTGCAATACCTGCTACCGCGCCTTGGCGGCCAAGGGATTCAATTATCAAGACTTGGAGGCGGAATTGGGACAAGAGGTCCAGGTGAAACAAAGCTTGAAACAGACCGCCGGCATATCCGCAATCGGATTCACGAAATTAAAAATCAGCTCTCTGTGATTGTCCAGCATCGCGACAGGTACCGGGAACGAAGAAAGAAAAATAAGGCCTTTCAAATTGCCCTTGTCGGTTACACAAACGCGGGTAAGTCGACTTTATTTAATCGGCTGACTGAAGCAGACTCATTTGAAGAAAACCAGCTATTTGCTACCCTAGACCCCATGACGAGAAAAATCATTCTGCCAAGCGGATTTTTAGCTCTTTTAACAGACACGGTTGGGTTTATTCAGGACTTGCCAACAACATTAATTGCTGCCTTCCGTTCAACTCTTGAAGAGGTAAAGGAAGCGGATCTGCTGCTTCACCTTGTCGACAGTTCAAATCCTGATTATTTTCAGCATGAACAGACTGTAAATAAACTGCTTGAAGAACTGGAAATCGAAAAAATTCCGCAAATCACGGTTTATAACAAGCGGGATGAAAAACATCCGGATTTTGTTCCAACGGCAAAAACGAAATCCATGCAAATCAGCGCGCTTAATGAAAATGACCGCAGTCAGCTAAAGCAATTCATTGAAGGAGTCGTGCTGGAAATGATGAGCTACTACAATGTTCGGGTGCCTTCTACGGAAGGAAAACTGATTTCTCAGCTAAAAAATGAAACAATCTTGCGTGAACTTAGCTTCGAGGAAGAAAATCAGGTGTATAATTGTAAAGGCTATTATTTAGAGGATCATCAAATATCTGGTCCGTTAAGAAATTACATGAATTAGATAGGAGAACACCATGATTCAACAATTATCAAATGGGGAAAAGCTGCAGCCGATAGTTAAAGAGGTGGAGCAGCAAATTGCACCCGTACTAACAGAAATCGATGAACGAATAGATGAAAATCAATATCGAGTGTTAAAGAGCTTTCAAAATCATCGAGTGAGTGATGCACATTTCATTCCGACCACAGGTTATGGATATGATGATATGGGCAGAGATACATTGGAGGAAATTTATGCAGAAGTATTTGGCGGTGAAGCAGGACTTGTAAGACCGCAAATTATTTCCGGCACACATGCCATTTCCATTGCCTTATTCGGCGTTCTTCGCCCAGGTGATGAGCTTTTGTACATAACAGGAAAACCCTATGACACATTGGAAGAAATCGTGGGCATTCGGGGCACAGGGGTTGGCTCATTAAAGGAATTTGGCATTTCGTATAACAGTGTGGCACTGACTGAAGAGGGAAATGTGGATTTTCAAGCGATAGCAAAGGCAATCAAACCAAATACGAAAATGATTGGCATTCAGCGTTCAAAAGGTTATGCGACAAGACCATCTTTTACGATTTCACAAATTGAAGAGATGATCCAATTCGTCAAAGAGGTAAAGGACGATGTAGTGGTTTTTGTTGATAACTGCTATGGAGAATTCGTGGAGAACCAGGAACCATGCCATGTCGGAGCAGATCTAATGGCAGGCTCATTGATTAAAAATCCTGGCGGCGGCCTTGCGAAAACGGGCGGATATATTGTAGGCCGCCAAAAATGGGTAGAGGCCTGTTCTTACCGGATGACTTCTCCTGGTATAGGAGCGGAAGCGGGGGCAAGTCTTTACAGCCTGCAGGAAATGTATCAGGGATTCTTCATGGCTCCACATATTACCGGCCAGGCTTTAAAGGGTGCAGTCTTTACTGCAGCCATGCTCGATCAGATGGGAATGAATTCATCGCCCAAATGGAATGATAAACGAACGGATTTAATCAGTCCGTACAATTTGGCGACCGTGAGAAAATGATTGCCTTCTGCCAGGCGATTCAATATGC
>Ga0182742_1001267_pt1 | contig 33221 bp, 29 predicted proteins | sample eDN5th37CBELigMG_FD_128880 | JGI IMG/M metagenome (GOLD analysis project Ga0182742, IMG submission 128880) | Enriched Miracle-Growth compost microbial communities from Emeryville, California, USA - eDNA 5th pass 37_C BE-Lig MG (version 2)... ... | reverse complement strand
GTGACGGCATCATGCAGGGCACGGTCGTCCGAGATGGCCGCAAAGACGACCTCGGAAGCGGCCGCAAGCTCAGCCATCGTCCGCGCGACGGCGTAGCCGGCCTTGCTCGCCTTTTCGGCGCTCGCATCGCTGCGGGCAAAAGCCGTGATTGTGTGGCCGCCGGCTTCGACGCGCTTCGATATCGGCATGCCCATCTTGCCGAGGCCGATCCATCCGATCTTCATGCGCAACTCCCAAAGAAAATGCGCCGGCTAAGCCAGAGCCGGCTTGATATGAATCCGACTAGCGAAAGGCGCCGTACTGGCCCAAGCGTTGGTGCCGCCTTGGGCCGACGGGGTGAGGACGTGGCGTTCAGCCCGCCAGACGCTTCGACGCCTCTTCGAGCAGCTTGGCCTTCTCGCGCGCCTTGAAGGTGCGCTGTCCGACCCGGTCGAGCAGCTCGACGATCTCGCGCAACTCCCTGCCCGTGATCCCCTGGGTGATGAACACGATGCGCGTCCGATGGTCGTCATCGGGCCAGCGCTCGAGCCAGGTCATCGTGTGCAGCAGGTGTTGCGCCCCCTGGATCACCGCCGGCTTGTCCGGTTCGCCAGCGATGTTCACCAGGCCCTTCACGCGCAGCAGCCCGGAACCGAGGTTCTGGGAGATGCCGTCGAGCAGGAAGCTCAGTTCCTCGCGCGACAGCGGCGTCTCGCGCATCAGCACGAAGCTCTCGACGCCCTTGCCGCGCAGGTGGTAGTGGGCGTCATGACCGCTGTGGTCATGGTCGTGGTCGTGGTCATGACCGTGATCATGATCATGGTCGTGATGCTGGGCATCGAGATGTCTGCTCAGCTTCAGCCACGGCCGCGGGTCCGCGGTCGGATCTGCAGCGTCGAAGCCAGGTGCGGTGAGCAGGCTGGCCACGAATTTCGGCGAAAGATCTATCGGCAGGATCTCCGCCTCGGGGTTCAGGTCCGTGATATCGGCCCTCGCCGCCGCCTCGGCACCCGCCGCATCGGCCGCCAGCTCCAGCTTGGTGAGCAGGACCGTATCGGCAAATGCCACCTGTCGTAGCGCCTCGTCGTGGCGCTCTGCCGTTCCCTTCCAGTTCACCACGTCCACGAGGGTGATCACCGTGGCGACGCGATAGAGGCCGTCGAGCGTCGGCTCGGAGAGAAACGCCTGGAGGATCGGACCCGGCTCGGCGAGGCCGGAACTCTCGATGACCACATGATTGAATTCAGGTATACGGCCGGCGGCGCGGTCATGGTAGAGGCCGTTCAGCGTGCCGACCAGGTCGCTGCGCACCGTGCAGCAGAGGCAGCCATTCTCCAGCACCATCACCTGGTCGCTGGATGAGGTCACGAGTTGGTGATCGAGGCCGACTTCGCCGAATTCGTTGACCACGACGACGGTCTTGCCCATCTCCGGCGCGCGCAGCGCCGCGTTGATCATCGTGGTCTTTCCGCTGCCGAGGAAACCGGTGACAAGGGTCACCGGTATGCGCGCATTGGCGCGCGCGGCCGATTTCTTGTGTACAGCCGCCATGGTCGGCTCCCGTTTCTCTACCATTGCCGGAAGGCGCCGAGCAAAGCGGGCCGGGCGCCCGGTCAGATAGTCATGACGAGACGTCCGATCAACTGTCGGACGTCTCGTTCTCGACTTGGCTCAGAATACCTCGCAGCCCGGCAGACCGCACGAGATAAGGCGGTCGGACGGGAAGTTGGTGATGATTTCACACCCGTCCTTGGTAACGACGACCTCTTCCTCGATGCGGGCTGCGCCGGTCCCGTCCTCGGCACCCTTCCAGGTCTCGAGGGCGAACACCATGCCTTCGCGCAGCGGCGTGTTCTGGCCACGGAAGCGCTTCGAGAAGATCGGACGCTCCCACAGCGACAGGCCGACGCCATGGCCGTACTGCAACAGGAACGCTTCGGCCTCGTCGCGGTAGCCGAACTCCTGGGCATCGGGCCACACCTGCGCCACCTCGTCCGGGGTCACGCCCGGGCGGATCATGTCGATCGAGGCGCTGATCCACTTGGACGCGGTCTCGTACGCGTCGATCTGGGCGTTGTTGGGCTCGCCGCAGATGAAGGTGCGATAATAGCAGGTACGGTAGCCGTTGTAGGAATGCATGATGTCGAGGAAGATCATGTCTCCCGGCTGGATCATGCGGTCGGAGAAGGTGTGCGAGTGCGGCCGGCCGCGCTGACCGGACACCGAGTTCACGCATTCGACGCGCTCGGAGCCCATGCGGAACAGGCGGTCATTGGCGATCGCGACCAGTTCGTTCTCCTTGGTGCCCGGGCGGATGGCGCGGGCGATGTCGACATAGGTGGCGTCGACCATGGCGGCCGCCATCTTCAGGAGTTCGATCTCGTCGACGGTCTTGATCTCGCGGGCGTCGAGCAGGGCCTGCTGGCCGTCGACGACCTCGATGCCCTCGGCCTCGAGCGCCCGGATCATGCCGAGTTCCATGATGTCGATGCCGAGCGGCTCACGCTCGATGCCGTAGTGCACCAGCGCCTTCTTGATCTGCCGGGCAAAGTCGCGTGCCACGTTCATGTGGGGCGGAATTGCACCCTGCATGGTGGTGAGCGGCGCGGCGACGTTGTCGGCAATCCAGGGCGAGGAAATGCGCTTGGCCGGCGGCGCCGGGTCCCACAGATAGGGCGAGCCTTCCGCAGGGCAGAGCGCATAGCGCATGAACTTGTCACGTGCCCACTCACCGATATGGGTGGCGGTCACGTAACGGATGTTGTCGAAGTTGAAGCAGAGCACCGCGCCGAGGCCGGCGTGCCTGATGGCGTTCTGGGCGCGTGCAAGGCGCTCCTTGGAGAGGCGGCTGTAATCGACGCCTTGCTCCCAGTCCTTGGCCATCTGGCCCCATGCTGCTGTGGAATGAGGGCGGTTATATTTCATTTAGATCGGCTCCTCCGCCGCAGATTACGCATTACCGGGATCAGGCGAACTCGGCCGCCCAGTCCCGCTCTTCGATGATGGACTTAAGCCGCGAAAGGAACGCTGCCGAGTACGCGCCGTCGAAGGCGCGGTGGTCGAAACTCTGTCCGACCATTCCCATGAGCCGCGGCGCCACGAAGGAGCCTTGCGGCGTTTCCACTACGGCGGGCCGCATGCGGATCGCGTCGGTGGAAAGGATCGCCACCTGCGGAGCGTTGATGATCGGGGCCGTGAAGGACGTGCCGAACGCGCCGTTGTTGGAGATCGAGTAGGTACCACCGGCGAAATCGTCGCCGGTCAGCTTGCCGTTGCGCGCCTTGTCAATCTGGCGCCCGATCGCCTTGGCGAGGCCAGGCAGCGTCAGGTCGTCGGCATTGCGTACCACGGGCACAACGAGGCCGTTGTGCTGCAGGTCGACGGCGATGCCGAGGTTGACCTCGCTTGCCAGCGCCAGCGAGTCGCCGGCGAACTGGGCATTGACCTGCGGGAAAGCCTTGAGCGCCAGGCAGGTGGCCCGGGCGATGAACGGCAGGTAGGTCAGCGAGAAGCTGGTATCAGCCTTGAACTTGCCTTTCTGCTTGTCGCGCACCGCCTCGACGGCCGTGAAATCCACCTCGATCGCCTGGAACACGTGCGGGATGGTCTGCCAGTTCTGCTGCAGCCGCTCGCCCGTACGTTTGCGGATCGTGTTGAGCTGGAACACGCTGCCGGGCAGTGGGGCAGGAGCCGGAGCGGGCGGTGCGGCGCGCGCCGGTGCCGGGGCGGACGCTGGTGCCTCGGCCTGCGGGCGCGGAGCCGCGAGCGCCGCCTGCACGTCGCTCTCGCAGATCTTCGAGCGTCCGGCCGCGAGCACGGCTGCCGCAAGCGCAGCGGCGTCGAGCCCGTTCTGGGCGATCAGCCTGCGGGCAAGTGGCGTGATCCGCACACCGTTCGGACCCGTCGCCCTGCCGTAGGATTCCACCGGGGTGGACACTTCCTCGAAGGGAGAGCGCGGCGCGGCGGGCTTCGGCGGCTCGGCCTGCGCCGGAGCGGGCGCTGCCGCGGCGGCCGGAGCCGCTGCCGGCTTTGCGGGTTCGGGCGCGGGAGCCGGAGCTGCACCCTCGCCGCCGATCACGGCAACGACGGATCCAACCTTCGCAACGCTGCCGGCGGGGACGCGGATGTCGGTCAGCTTGCCGGCGACGGTCGACTGGACCTCCATCGTGACCTTGTCGGTCTCGATCTCGAAAAGGTTGTCGCCTTCCTTGACGTCGTCGCCGACCGACTTGAACCAGGTTACGATCTTGCCTTCGGCGACGGTCTCGCCGAATTGCGGCATCAGGACGTCGGAACTCATGAGCGGGACCCGTTCATGACGCGCGAGACGCGCTCGACGATGCGTGCCGCGTTGGGCAGCGCCAGATCCTCGAGATGATCGGCGGCCGGCAGCGGGATGTGGGGCGTGGTGATGCGCACGATCGGTCCGTCAAGATCCCAGAAGGCCTCGTCGGCAACGATCGACGCGATCTCGGCGCCCCAGCCGCACAGACGGGGGTTTTCCTCGACGGTGAACAGCCGTCCGGTCTTGGCGACGGAGTTCAGGATCGTGTTGGTGTCGAGCGGCACCAGCGAACGGACGTCGATGACCTCGCAGTCGATGCCATGCTCGGCAGCCAGGATCTCGGCCGCCTGCAGCGCACGCGGCACCATCAGCGCCAGCGCAACGATCGTGGCGTCCTTGCCCGGACGCAGAATCTTGGCCGTTCCGAGCTTGTCGACGATCTCGCCGTCGGGCACCTCGCCCTTGATGGCGTAGAGCGACTTGTGCTCGTGGAAGATGACCGGATCGTCGTCGCGGATCGCAGCCGCCATGAGCCCGATCACGTCCACCGGCGACGACGGCGCCACGACCTTGAGGCCGGGGATCATCATCGTCCAGTTCTCGATGGACTGCGAATGCTGGGCGCCGAAGCGCGCGCCGCCGCCATTGCCCGTGCGCACCACCAGCGGGCAGCCGAGCTGGCCGTTGGTCATGTAGCGCAGCTTCGGGAACTCGTTGGCGATGAAGTCGAAGCACACGGCCGCGAAGTCCGCGAACATGATCTCGGCGATGGGACGCAGACCGGTCATGGCCGCGCCCATCGCGGCGCCGAGGATGGCCTGCTCCGAGATCGGCGTGTCGCGCACGCGCTTCTCGCCGAACTCCTCATACAGCCCGACGGTGGCCTTGAAGACGCCTCCGGCCTTGGCCACGTCCTCACCGAGGAAGACGACGCGCTCGTCCCGGCGCATTTCCTGCGCGATGGCACGCGCCACCGCATCACGATAGGTTAGTTCCGCCATGCCCAGCCTCCATCCGCATAGACGTCGGTGGTGAGCAGTTCGAGCGGTGCCGAAGGCGAAGCCTTGCAGGCCTCGGTTGCCTCGTCGACCACGCGCTTGCTCTCGGCCTCGATCGCGGCAATCTCGTCTTCCTTGACGCCGAACTCGAGCAGACGCTTGCGATAAATCTTGATCGGATCCTTCTCGAGCCACTTCTCCAGCTCGCCCGCCGGCCGGTACTTGGCCGGGTCGGCGCGGGAGTGACCCGAATGACGATAGGTCAGGCACTCGATCAGCGACGGACCGTCGCCATTGCGCGCCTTCTCCAGTGCAGCCTTGGCCGTGCGATAAACGACGTCGGCATCGTTGCCGTCGATGAGGATGCGCTCGAGCCCGTAGGCAGAGGCACGGTCGGCGGCGGGATGCTCGACTGCCGTCACGTCGGCGATCGGCGTGTATTCCATGTAGAGGTTGTTCTCGCAGATGAAGACGACCGGCAGCTTCCAGATCACGGCGAAATTGAGCGCCTCGTGGAAGGCGCCGATATTGGTCGTGCCGTCACCGAAGAAGCAGACGGAAACGTCCTTCTCGCCCAGATACTGCGCGCGCCAGGCAGAGCCGCAGGCGATCGGCAGGTGCGCGCCGATGATGGCATAGGACCCCATCACCCCGTGCTCGGCGGAGGTGAGGTGCATGGAGCCACCCTTGCCGCGCATCAGTCCATTGTCACGCAGCATCAGCTCGCCGAGCATTTTCTCCACCGAGACGCCGCGCGCCAAGGTATGGGCGTGGCCTCGATAGGTGCAGAACGACTTGTCGTTGGGTTCCATGGCAAGGGCGACGCCAGCGGCAATTGCCTCCTGGCCGAGCGAAAGATGGCTCGTGCCCTTGATCAGGTTCTGGAAGAACAGATCGTTCGCGCGCTTCTCGGCGTCGCGGATCTTCACTTGAGTTCGGTACAGGTCGAGCCTGACCTCCAACCCAATGTCATCGTTTGGTAGGCCTTTGGCAGGCCTCGCCTTCTTTGCGCTCATCTTCAGATTTCCACCCTAGGCCTCAAACCATGCCAAAGCCGACCCGGCATGACATGGACCAATATTCTCAAAATGGATATCAAATTGAGGGGGACTCGCCCCATCGGACAGCCCGGTCCGCCTGACCCGAAGGTGTAGCGCAACGGTGACGCAGACCGTCCACTACGATTCTCAAAATGAGAATATGCTCGGCCGCGGCGCAGACCGACTTTGGTAGCATGCACCGGGACAGGGAGGAGCAGCCAAAGCCGGGGAGGAGCCCAGCGGCGGCGCACCAATCGATATCTGAGCAGCATGCGGCGATGGGCGGGAGTCCGTAAGGCATGCTGCAGGAGTCACCTTCCTGTTCGGATTGCGAGAGTTGTCGCGCGGCGGCGGGACCGACGGATGGGCCGTTGGTGCCGGTGTGCGACCGTGTGCCGAAATTCGGTGATTGGGAGGCAATGGATGAAGACATTTCTGAAAATGGCTGGCTCGGCGCTGTTGGCCGGATTGATGGCGAGCGCTGCCTGTGGCGTTGCCGCCGCCGACGAGGCGAAGGATGGCTATAAGGGCAAGCCGCGCACCATCATGTGGGCGTCGACCGACATCGACTACACCGATACGTCGGATTACAAGAAGGATGGGCCGTACGTCATCGGTTTCTCGAACGCGTCGATTTCCAACGTCTGGCGTGTCGGCCTGCTCCACGCCGTGCAGAAGGCCGCGGCCGACAACAAGGACAAGATCTCCAAGCTGATCATCACGGATGCCAATGACGATGCCGCCAAGCAGGTGTCGGACGTCCAGGACATCCTCCAGCGCGGCGTCGATCTGCTCATCGTCTCACCGGCGACGGCCCAGGAACTCGATCCGATCGTCAGCCAGGCAATGTCCCAGGGGGTGCCGGTGGTGCTCGTCGACAGGCGCGTCACCTCCGATAATTTCGTCTCCTTCATCACCGCCTCGGACCAGGTCCTCGGCCGCATCTACGCGCAGTGGATCGCCGAGAAGCTGGGCGGCAAGGGCAACGTCATCATGCTGCCGGGCCTCGCCGGCGCCAGCCCGGCGGAAATCCGCATCGCCGCCGCCAAGCAGGTGTTCGCCGAATATCCGGACATCAAGATCCTCGACATGCAGTACACCGACTGGAGCCCGGTCAAGGGCAAGCAGGTCATGGCTGCGCTGCTGCAGAAGTATGGCAAGGACATCGACGCCGTGTGGTCGGATTCCGGCCTGCAGGCGTCGGGGGCGCTGGAAGCATTTGCCGAGGCCGGCTGGAAGGACGGCGAGTTTCCGCTGTTCACCTGCGCCGACCTCAACGGCTGCATCAAGCAGGCGGTCGAGCACAAGGCGCCGGTGCTGAACTTCGACTATCCGCCGGCGATGGGCGGGGTGGCCGTCCAGGTGGCGCTGGACGTGCTGGCCGGCAAGCCGGTGCCGAAGATCTACGCGGTCAATTCCGACATCTCGATCTCCAAGGGCGACGAGACCGTGTCCGTCAAGGCGGACCGCTGGGCGGAAGATTATGCTCGCCTCGACAAGTCCAACGACCTGATCCTGTCGACCGGCCTCGGCCCCGACTACGATCCGACCACCTTCAAGGTCGACTATCCGCAATGAGGACAGCAACGGCGCCCGCGATCAGCGGGCGCCTGACCTTGGCGAGAGGAGGAGACCATGACAGGCATTCCGGGCCTGGCCGGCACGGACCATATCGGCTTCACCGTCCCGGACCTCGAACAGGCGACCCGCTTCTTCGTGGACGTCATCGGTTGCACCGTGCTGTTCGAAGTCGGCCCTTTCCAGGCGGACGACGACTGGATGAAGGTGCATCTCAACGTCCATCCGCGGGCGGTGATCCGCAAGCTGCGCATGCTCAAGTGCCGCAACGGACCGGCCTTCGAGATATTCGAGTACGAATCACCCGACCAGCGAACCGACCTGCCGCGCAACAGCGACCATGGCGGCCATCATCTCGGCTTCTATGTGACGGACATGGAGGCCGCAGTGGCGTATCTGCAGGCGCAGGGCGTTACCATTTGCGGGCGGCCGACGACGCTGACCACCGGTCCGAGCGCCGGGCTGACGTGGGTGTATTTCCTTGCCCCCTGGGGCATGCAACTCGAGCTTGTGTCCTATCCGGACGGGATGGCATACGAGCGCCAATCCGCCGAGAGAATGTGGAGCCCGCTGTAGCAGACAAAGTCCAAGCATCCTCCCAGCTTGGCGGCCCGCACCCTTGTGCGGGCCACTTTTTTGATGGACGGAGGTGCCGATGGTAGTTTTTCCTGCGGAGGACGAAGCCGTGGACCGCATGACGGACTATGAACTGCTCCGGATCATCAACTTCCTGGAGCGGATTCGCGCGCCGTACGACGAGAAGATAGCCAGCGCCGATCCCGACCCGGTGTGGAACATCGTCCTGTTCCTGATGAAGAGCCACCTGCGCGGCGATGTGGTCACGATGTCGTCATTGGCGTCGGTGTCGCAGATTCCCTTCGCCAGTGCGATGCGCCGGATCCATCGTCTGATCGAAGAAGGCGAGATCGAGCAGCACAGTCGCAATCCTAGCGGCAAGTCCTTTTACCTGGTTCCCAGCCGCAAGCTGAAGTCGAGCTTCATTTCTTATGCGATGAAGGTGAAGGTGCTGCTTGCCGAAACGTTCGGTCTGGGCAAGGGCAGCGCCAACGCCGACGACTACTATTTCGGCGGCTCCTATCTCGCGGACCAGATCGTGCCGCCGCTGAAGATCATGGAGAGCAGGCTCGCCTCGAGCACGCAGGACCTGCGCTTCCTGCTCGACGACGACAACTATTTCGAGTCGATGCGCAACATGTGGTCAGACTTCCGCTCGAAGTTGTCGTCGCGCAAGAACTTCAAGCTGCTGCCGCTGCCTGCCCTGCACGAGGAACTCTTCCGCAACGCCCGTCGCAAGGAAAGCGAGTACGACGTCATCTGCATCAACATGCCCTGGCTCGGGGAGGCGGTAAAGAACGGCATCGTCCAACCGCTCAACGACTACCTCGCCGACAGCAACATGAACCCGCTCGACTTCCATCCCAACATCTGGTCGACGGGAACCTGGGCCAATGTCCAGTACGGAATTCCCATCTACTGCACGATCGAGACGCTCGCGATTCGCAAGGATCTGTTCGAGGCGCATGAGCTGAACGCTCCGAACACTTTCGAGAAGGTGCTCGAAGCCGCACGGCAGCTCCATCAGCCCAAGCGCGGCATGCAGGGCATCGTCTGGAACGCGGCGAAGGGCATGCCGGTGGCCCATTCCTTCATGTTCTTCATGGGCTGCTGCGGCCAGCCGGTGCTCAACGTTCCGATGTCGCGCGTTGCATTCGACTACAGCCAGATGGCGGGAGACATGTACCGTCCCCGCATCCTCAGCGACGCCGGCTTCAAGACGCTCGATTACATGCGGCGCTTGCTGGCGCTGTCGCCGCCGGACATCCTGGTGATGGACTGGAACCGGGCCCTCGACTGCTTCCTGCTCGGGCGTGCCGCGATGATCTACTGCTGGACGATGCGCGCCTCGCGCTTCGAGTACGACATCCGCTCGGTGGTGAAGCGCAAGGTCGAGTACCTTCCGCACCCGCACGGGCCGGGTGGCCAGGTGAGCGGTCCTGTCGGCGGCTTCCTGCTGGCGATTCCGGCAGGTCTTTCGCCGGAGCGCTCGAAGCTCGCCTTCGAGGCGATCTCCTGGATGGCGTCTCCGGCCGCCATGAAGGAGCACGTCAAGAACGGTATACCCGTGGCGCCGCGCTTCAGCGTCACCGCCGACCCGGAAGCGGCGGCCACCACGCCGATCGTACGCTTCGCCGACCGGCTGGCGAAGCAGAACAAGCTGCACACCTGGCAGCGACCGTCCATTCCGGAATATGCAGTGATGGAGCAGATCATCGGCGAGGAGATCTTCTCCGCCCTCAATGGAGAGCTTACGGATCGGGAAGCGCTCGAGCGCTGCCAGAACCGGATCGACCGCGTCATGAGGGAGGCCGGCCACTACTGATCTACCGGCGGAATCCCCCTCCCGGGAGCTGCCATCGCCTCGGCCGGTCCGGCGAGCTGGGACTCTCATTTTGAAAAATTTTCTGGTTTGAAGCGGGGCTCCAAACTGCGAGTGTCCCCACGGCGTCTGGGAGGGCGCTTAAGTCAAAGTCGGCCCCCTGTTAAGTATTGACGCCCCGATGCCTGTCCGGGCGCTGTTGTCGACTGTTGAGCGGCTCCCACTAGCTGGGCAGGCAAACTGGAGGATATAGATGAAGTCCCTCACTCGTCGCTTCGCGATTGCGCTTGCTGGTGCGGCAAGTCTTGCGGCGATGATTTCGCCAAGTTTTGCGCAGAGCAAGTTCTACGAGGGTGCGCCGCGCACCTATCTCTACAACCCTGACATCGAGGTCTGCTTCAAGGACACGTCCGAGTACAAGAAGGACGGTCCCTACACGATCGGCTTCTCGAATGCCGGCCTCGGAGACTCCTGGCGCGTGGTCATGCAGCACTCGCTGCAGAAGGCTGCTGCCGACCACAAGGACCAGATCGGCAAGCTTCTCATTACCGATGCCGGTCATGACGATGCCAAGCAGGTCGCCGACATCCAGGACCTGATTTCGCGGGGTGTCGACCTGCTCATCGTTAGTGCCAACACCCAGCAGGCCCTCGACCCGGCGGTCAGCCAGGCGATGGCGCAGGGCATCCCGGTGGTGATGGTGGATCGTCGCGTCGCTTCCGACGACTTCGTCACCTTCGTCACGGCCTCCGACGCCATGATGGGGCGTCTCTTTGCCCAGTGGATCGTCGAGAAGCTCAACGGCGAGGGCAATGTGATCATGCTTGCTGGCCAAGCAGGATCCAGCCCGTCCGAGAACCGTGAGAAGCCTGCCCGCGAGGTGTTCTCGCAGTACCCGGGCATCAAGGTGCTCGAGACGGTTTATTCGGACTGGTCGCCGGTGAAGGGCAAGCAGGTCATGCAGGCGATGATTGCCAAGTACGGCAAGGACATCGATGCGGTCTGGTCGGCTCACGGCCTGCAGACCCCCGGCTCGATCGAAGCCTTCCTCGAGGCCGGGTACAAGGACGGCGAAATCCCGCCGCACACCACCTCCGACGTGAATGGCCCCTTGCAGATGGCCATCAAGCACAAGGTGCCCATGCTGGAGGTTGGCTATCCTCCGGCCATGGGCGGCGAGGCGGTCGAGGTTGCGCTCAAGGTTCTCTCCGGCGCGCCCGTGCCCTGCATCTACACCATCAACTCGCAGATCGCTGTTTCGGAAGGTGACGAGACGCCCTCGATCCAGACGCCGGTGCGCCTCACCGATCTCGTCGTCGAGGACGGTCCGGCCGACATGCTGGTCACCGGTGGCATGGGGCCGGGCTACGACCCCAAGACCTTCTCGGTGGACTACCCGCAGTAAGCGAGTACTAACGGACTGAATCTGTGTCCGGGGCTTCGGCCCCGGGCACGCGTCACCACAGGATGGCGTGCATGCTGAAGCTGACCGGCATTTCCAAGGGGTTCACCGGCGTCCAGGCGCTATCGGGGATCAATTTCGATGTTCGGGCCGGCGAGATTCACGCCCTTCTTGGCGAGAACGGCGCCGGCAAGTCGACGACCATCAAGATCATCGCCGGTGCGTACCAGCCGGATTCGGGCGAGATCGAGTTTGACGGCAAGGTCGTACGCTGGGCGCGTCCGGCGGACGCCAAGGCCGCCGGCATTCACGTCATCTACCAGGAATTCGTTCTGTTCCCGCACCTGACGGTCGCGGAGAACATCTTCCTCGGCTACGAGCGCCGGGGCGCCTTGGGGCTGATCGATCACAAGAAGACGCGCAAGGACGCCGCCGCCCTGCTGGCGAAGCTGGGTGTCGACATTGATCCCGACAAGCTCGTCTCGGAGCTGACCGTCGCGGACCAGCAGATGGTCGAGATCTGCAAGGCACTGGTTCACGACGTCAAGCTGCTGATCCTCGATGAGCCGACCGCCGTCATTTCCGGTCGCGAGGCCGAGTTGCTCTTTGCTCGCCTTGCCGCGCTCAAGGCGGAGGGCGTTGCCATCGTCTACGTGTCGCATCGACTGGAAGAGATCTTCCGGATAGCTGACCGGGTGACGGTGTTCAAAGACGGGCAGCACGTTGTCACCACGGAAATCGGCAACGTCAATCGCGACAAGCTGATCGCCTACATGGTCGGCCGCGACCTCAAGGACATCTTCCCGCCGAAGCGCCAGCTCGACGGCTCGGCCAAGGTCGTCCTCAAGGCTGAGAACATAACCGTCGAGGGCCGTGTGAAGAACGCCGGCATCGAGATTCGGGCGGGCGAGATTACGGCGCTGGCAGGCATGGTCGGTGCTGGCCGTACGGAGCTCGCCATGGGCATCTTCGGCGGCCTGCCGATCACCTCAGGCAAGATCTGGATCGACGGCGAGCAGGTCGACGGCATGACCCCGGCCAAGGCCATCAGCAAGGGCATCGGCTTCGTCACCGAGGACCGCAAGGGGCAGGGTCTTGCCATGCAGCTCGACGTGGCTGCCAACATCACCGCGGCCAACCTGTCGGCAGTCACCAAGACCGGCCTGATCGACCGGCGGCTCGAGAACGAAATCGCCCGCGAGGAGATCGCCAACTACCGCATCGCCTGCCGCGGGCCCGGAACCAACGTCGCCACCATGTCCGGTGGCAACCAGCAGAAGGTGATCGTCGCCCGCTGGGCGCGCACCAGCCGCAAGGTGCTGATCCTCGACGAGCCCACGCGCGGCGTCGACGTTGGCGCCAAGACCGAAATCTACCGCATCATGCGCAATCTGGCGGACCAGGGCATCGGCATCCTGATGATCAGCTCCGAGCTCCCCGAGGTGGTGGGGATGGCCGACCGCGTGGTCGTCATGCGCGAGGGCGTCGTCAGTGGCCAGCTTGTTGGCGACGCCATCACCGAGGAGGCCATCATGAGCCTGGCGACCCAGCATCCGACGGAGGCCGCTGCAGCATGAGCGCGATTGCTTCGTCCGGAATGACTCGCAGCATCCGCAAGAACCAGGGGATCATCGTCGTCCTGGTCCTTCTCGCGGTGCTTCTGGTGTTCGGTGCGTTCGTGTCCGAACGCTTCCGTACCGCCAACAATCTTCTCAACATCCTCGAGCAGTCGACGGGTCTGGCGCTTGTCAGCCTCGGCCAGACGCTCACCATCCTGACCGGCGGCATCGACCTGTCGGTCGGCTCGATGATCAGCCTGCTGTCGACCCTGACCTCCGGCATGATCAACGGCGATGGGTCGATGGTGGCGCCGGTGGTGGTTGGCGTTCTTGCGCTCGGCCTGGTGTTCGGTCTGATCAACGGCATCCTCATTATCTGGCTGAAGGTGCACCCGCTGATCGTAACCCTGGGCACGGGCGCCGTGATGCAGGGTCTGGTGCTACTCTACTCGCTCGGCCCGGCAGGCAAGGTGCCAAAAGGCTTTACCTACCTCGCCTACGGCAAGCTGCTCGGCATCCCGGTTGGCGCGATCTTCGTGGTGGTAGTTTTTGCCCTGGTCGGGTGGTTCCTCACCTACTTCCGGCTCGGTCGCTACATCTACGCCGTCGGCGACGACGACACCGGCGCCCGCCTCATGGGGCTGCCCCGCGCCAAGGTGCTGCTCACCGTCTACGCCTTCTCCGGCTTCTGCTGCGCCATGACCGCGATCTACCTGGTCGCCCGCTTCGGCGTCGGCCAGCCCTATACCGGCCTGAACTACACGCTTGCCTCGATCACGCCCGTCGTGGTCGGCGGCACGCTGCTCACAGGCGGCAAGGGCGGCGTCCTCGGCACTCTGCTCGGCGTCTACCTGATCTCGCTGCTGAACAACGTGCTGAACTTCATGGACGTCTCGACGCATTACCAGCTCATCGCGCAGGGCCTGATCGTGATCGCTGCGGTTTCGATCTACGTCGAGAAGAGGAAGAGGGTCTGATGGCCGACCTGTCTCAAGCGAAAGGCATGGAACTGACCGGACCTGGGCCGTCCCTGGCGAGCCGCCTGGGGCCCTATGCGCTGCCGATCTTCCTCGTCCTGATGATCGTGGTGGCCGGCATCATCTCCCCGGCCTTCCTGTCCAGCAACAACATCTCCAACATGCTGCTGCAGGTGGCGCCGCTGGGGATCGTCGTCATCGGCCAGGCCTTCGTCATCATCCTGCGCGGCCTCGACCTTTCCGTGTCGTCGGTCATGGCGACCGCGGCGGTCATCGCCACCAGCTTCTCGGGGCAGAACGCCGACGTGCTGCCCATCCTCGCGGTAGCCGTGGGCATGGGCGCGGCGACCGGCCTCGTCAACGGCCTGCTCGTGACCAAGCGCAGCGTGTCGCCCTTCCTGGCGACGCTCGCGACGATGATCGTGCTGCAGGGGTTCCGTTTCGCCTATACCCAGGGCGCGCCGTCCGGCAACGTGCCGCCCCTGTTCCGCGCGCTGGGTTCGGCGAGCTGGAACGGCATCCCCTACAACCTGATGCTGCTGGCCGTCCTGGCCGCCGTGTTCTGGGTACTGCTGTCCCGGTCGCGCTTCGGCCGAGAGGTCTACATCACCGGCGGCAACCCGACCACGGCGCGCCTGCTGGGCATCAATGCCGACCGCGTCACGATCATCGGCTACATCATCTCGGGCGGCCTCGCTGCCGTCGCGGGTCTGGTGCTGTCCGGCTATGTCGGCATCGTCGACAACTGGGTCGGCCGCGGTTTCGAGCTGGACTCGATCGTCGCGGCGGTCATGGGCGGCATCTCGCTCGCCGGCGGCCGTGGCGGCATCATCGGCGGCCTGTTCGGCGCCGCGGTGCTGATCGTCGTCTTCAACGCTGTGCTGCTCTTCGGCCTGCCGGTGCAGTTCCAGATCATCATCAAAGGCATCGTCATCGTCGCGGCTGCGGCCTTCTACGTCCGGCGCACCAACTAGCGCCGGCGCTGCATCGCACGGACTAAGAGCCGGCGTGCCCGCAAGGGCCAAGCCCCAACGCGCCGGTGGGAAGAAGGAGTAAATCATGGGCAGACTTCAGGACCAGGTCGCGATCGTCACCGGCGGTTCGCGTGGTATCGGCGCCGCGACCGTTCGCCGCTTCGTTGAGGAAGGCGCGAAGGTTGCGATCTTCGACATGCTGGTCGAGGACGGCGAGAAGCTGGCTAAGGAGGTTTCACCGGACGGTTCGGTCGCCTATTTCGCCAAGGTCGACATCACCAACGAGTCCGAGGTCGAGGCCGCCGTGGCCGCCGTGGTCGAGAAGTGGGGCAAGCTTGACATCCTCGTCAACAATGCCGGCATCCCTGGCGCCAACAAGTTCGCGCACGAATGCACGGTCGAGGAGTGGGACCGCGTCTTCGCCGTCAACGTCAAGGGCTCGTTCCTGTGCACCAAGTACGCGGTGCGGCCGATGATGGCGCAGAAGTCCGGCTCGATCGTCAACTTCTCGTCGATCTACGCGCTGACCGGAAATGACGACATCCCGCCCTACCATGCGACCAAGGGTGCGGTGCTGTCGATGACCAAGACAGACGCGATCTGCTATGCCCCGTACGGCATCCGCGTGAACGCCGTGCACCCCGGCTCGACCATGACGGAACTGTTCCTCAAGGCCGCCGAGACCTATCCGAGGGGCCGTCAGGCCTATCTCGACATGATGAAGGAAAAGCACCCGCTGTGCCTCGGCGAGCCCGTCGACGTGGCCAACTGCGTGCTCTTCCTGGCCTCGCCGGAGGCGCGCTTCGTCACCGGCGCAAGCCTGGTGGTGGACGGCGGCTACACGGTGCAGTGAGCCGCGAAACGGTTAGGGAGATTCTATCATGAAGGCAGTTCGCTTCCACGGGGCGAAGGACATCCGGGTGGAGGATGTCGCACCCCCGACGGCGCGGCTCGGCGCCAACGATGTGTTGATCCGGCCCAAGGTGACAGGCATCTGCGGCACCGACCTTCATGAGTACATCGCCGGTCCGATCGTCACCCCGGCGACCCCGCATCCCTACACCGGCGCGACCAACCCCCAGATCCTCGGCCACGAGTTCAGCGCGGTGGTCGAGGACGTCGGCTCCGCCGTGAAGAACGTCAAGCCCGGTGACCGGGTGTCGATCCAGCCGCTCATCTCGCCGCGTGACGATTATTACGGCCGCCGCGGCCTCTACCATCTGAGCCCGCAGATGGCCTGCGTGGGCCTCTCCTGGCAGTGGGGGGGCATGGCCGAGATGGCGATCGTCAATGACTACAACGTCGTCAAGGTGCCGGATGGCGTCTCCGATGTTCAGGCCGCGATGATCGAGCCGGCAGCGGTGGCGATCTACGGTACCGATCGCGGCGGCGTTACGTCCGGTTCCACGGTGCTCGTCTCCGGCGCGGGACCGATCGGCGCTCTGACCCTGCTTGCCGCGAAGGCGGCCGGCGCGGCGACCATCTTCGTCAGCGAACCCAACCCGAACCGTCTGAAGAAGGCCAAGGAGCTGGTGCCGGAGATCATCGCCATCGATCCCACCAAGGACGATCTCGAGACGATCATCCGCGACAACACGGATGAGGGCATTGGTGTAGACGTGGCGCTCGAGTGCGTCGGCCTCGAAGCCAGCCTGAACATCTGCGCCAAGGCCGTCCGCTCGCAGGGCAAGGTCGTACAGACGGGGCTTCACATGAAGCCCGCCTCCATCGACGCCATGCTGTGGGCGCTGAAGGACATCACCGTCGAGGCGACCTGGTGCTACCCGGTGCAAATCTGGCCGCGCATCATCCGCATGGTGGAGGCGGGCCTTCTCCCGATCGAGAAGGTGGTGACGGCCAATATCGCTGCCGAGGACGTGGTCGAGAAGGGCTTCGAGGCCCTGCTCGACAAGGCCGGCAAGCATCTCAAGATCCTGGTTACGGTCTGACCGGCACCAGTGTCCCGGCGCCGCTGGCGCCGGGCGAACGTTTCAGCCATCTGGAGGAGTTTTTATGGCGAACGACGCATTCTCTAACTATTCGCTGGCCGGCAAGACCGCCGTGGTCACGGGCGCGGCCGGCGGTATCGGCACGGCGATCGTGGAGCGCCTCGGCGGCCTCGGCGCGACGGTCGTCCTGGCCGACGCGGTCGATCGCGTGGTGGATGCCGCCAAGGCGGCCGCCGACAAGGGCATCAAGGCCAAGGGCATCAAGTTCGACGTCACCGACTCGAAGGCTGTCGAGAAGGCTGCGGCGGAGCTCAACGAAGAGTTCGGCGCGGTCGACATCCTGGTCGCCAACGCTGGCATCGCCTACGAGAGCAACACGCAGGACCACTCCGACGAGGACTGGCACCGCGTCATGAAGATCAACCTCGACGGTGTCTTCTTCTGCGTCCGTTCGTTCGGCAAGCGCATGGTGGAGCGCAAGCGTGGCTCGATCGTCGCGATCTCCTCGATCGCGGGCGTCAAGGCGGTGCGTCCCGAGCTGCATGCCGGTTACGACGTTTCGAAGGCCGGCGTTGCGCATCTGTGCCGCGTCGTCGGTGTCGAGTGGGCGCCGTTTAACGTCCGCGTCAACGCTGTCGGCCCCGGCTACACCAACACCGAGATGCTCCAGAAGGTCGGCATGGCCAACCCGGAGATTCTCAACATGTGGCTCAACGACACCCCCGGAAAGCGCCTGATGGAGCCGTCCGAGATCGCTGCGACGATCGGCTTCCTCGTCTCGGATGCGGCCAGCGGCATCACCGGTCAGGTCGTCATGACCGACAACGGCTACTCGGCTTCCTGATCGGAGGTCGTCAACATCGGGTCGGCGCCAGCGCGCCGACCCTGCAGCAAGGAGAATGCGTGTGAGCGCGAAAACTGGACCCGTGCGGGTCGCGATGGTTGGCCTCGGTTGGTGGGGCCGCAAGATGGTCACCGTCCTGAAGGCCGCCAGCGACCATCTGGACGTCGTGGTGGCCGTCGAGCCGGACCCCTCCGCGAAGGAATTCGCGGACGCCAATGGGCTGGCGCTGACCACCAGCTATGACGAAGCCCTGGCGCGGCCCGATGTCGAAGCGGTCATTCTCGCGACGCCGCATTCGCTCCATGAGGAGCAGATCGAAAAGGCCGTCGCAGCCGGCAAGCACGTCTTCTGCGAAAAGCCGCTGGCGATGACGAAAGCGGGCGCCGAGAAGGCCGTGGATCTCTGCCGCCAAGCCGGCCTCGTGCTTGGCATGGGCCATGAGCGCCGCTTCGAGCCGCCGGTTGCGGAAATGATCGCGGCAGCCGCCGAAGGCAAGCTGGGCCGCATTCTCCAGGTCGAGGCGAATTTCAGCCACGACAAGTTCCTCGGTCTCGACAAGTCGAACTGGCGACTGAATGCCACCCAGGCGCCGGCCGGCGGCATGACCGCGACCGGCATCCATCTCACCGACCTGGCGATCAAGCTTCTGGGACCGGCGCGTGACGTGCGCGTTTCCTGCGAAAACCTCGCGTCCGAGATCCCGCAGGGCGACACAATGTCGGCGCACATCCGCTTCAGGAGCGGCGGCACTGCCTATGTCTCCGCCACGCTGGCGACGCCCTTCATCTCGCGTTTCGCCGTGTTCGGCACCAAGGGCTGGATCGAGATCCGCGACAAGGCCCATGTCGAGGCTCCGGAAGGCTGGGTCATCACCTCCGCGTCGACCGGCACGCCGATCAGCGTGCGCGAAGTCGGACCTGCGGAGCCCGTCCGCGACAATCTCGTCGCCTTCGCCAAGGCGGTCCGCGGTGAGGGCCTGTACCCGATCTCTGGCGAGGACATGATCGCCAACATCGCCCTGCTGGAAGCCATCGTGGCTTCGGCCAAGACCGGACAGATCGTAGAGATCGCCTGAACGAAAAAGGAAAGGAACGACAAGGATGCGTGCCCTCGTCTTTGAACAGCCCGACAAGCCGATCATCGTCGACAAGCCGATTCCGGAAATCGCGCCGACCGAAGTGCTGGTGAAGACCCGCGCCGTCGGCATCTGCCATTCGGACTACGAGCTGCTCGCCGGCCGCTACATCATCCCGATCTCCTATCCGGTCACCCCGGGCCACGAATGGGCCGGCGAGATCGTCGAGGTCGGCAAGGCGGTGAAGGACTTCAAGGTCGGCGACCGCGTCGTCGGCGAATGCGTGGTGCGCACGCCCGAGCGTCTCCACCACTTCGGCTTCTCGATGGACGGCGCCGACCGCGAGTACTTCAACGTCAACCCGGAGTGGCTGCACAAGCTCCCGGAGAACATTGACGACAAGCGCGCCTCGCTGATCGAGCCGTTCACCTGCGGCTTCTACGCCGTGCTGCGCTCGGGTGGCACCAACGCTTCCGAGACGGTCGTCGTCTCCGGCGGCGGCACCATCGGCCTTGTCTCGGCCGCTGCGGCCATCGGCATGGGCGCCCGCGTCATCGTTGTCGACCCGCTGCCGAAGCGGCGTGAGGTGGCGCTGAAGCTCGGCGCCGCAGAGGTCGTGGACGCCACCAACGATCCGGTCGGGCAGATCATGGAGCTGACCGGCGGCAAGGGTGCGGATCTCGTTGTCGAGGCGGCTGGCCATGACGCCTCACTCGCCAACGTCTTCGACTATGTGCGCGAAGAGGGCCGGGTGTCGATGGTCGGCATCAACATCGGCCGCAAGATTCCCGTCGAGCTCGGCAAGATCCAGATCAAGAACCTGGTCGTGAAGGGCTGCATCGGTTCGCCCGGTGTGTGGCCGGCGGCTATCCGCTTCCTGGAGCGCACGGGCATCGACCTGTCGCCGATCCAGACTCACACCTTCGAGCTGGAGCAGGCGGTGGAGGCCTTCGAACTTGGCAAGGACGCCACGAAGGCCATCAAGATCACGCTGACCAGCGGCGGCAACTGACGTCGATCGGGACGGGCGGAGGAATACCCGTCCCGGCCGGCTAGCCGGAATTCGGAAATATGGGCGGAGTTGGCCGGGCAACGTGCCCGGCCAGGGGGGTTGGCGTGCCTGCCGACCTGAGGAGGATTAGTCGTGGCATCTGTCGAACGCATGCCGGCGCCAACCAATTCGAAGCTGCTGCCGAGACTGGCGGGGCTCATTTCGGGCGAATGGCGCTATGTTCCCATCCTTGTGGCGATCGTACTCATCTGGGCCTTCTTCGGGCTCCTTGATCCCAAGTTCCTGTCGCCGCGCAACCTTTCGAACCTGAGCCTGCAATGCATCGTGACCGCGATGTTGGCGCTCGGCCTCGTGCCGGTGCTGATCATCCGCCAGATCGACATGTCGGTTGCGGCCATCAGCGCAGTCGCGGCCACCATTGCAGGCCAACTGCTGATTGCGCAGAACGTTTCGGTCTGGCTGGCAATCGCCGCCGGCATCGCATTCGGCGCGCTGGTGGGCCTCGTTCAGGGCCGCTGGATCACCTGGACGCGGACACCCGCCTTCCTCGTGACTTTCGGCGTCTCGCTGGTGCTGGCCGCGGTTCAGCTGAAGCTCCTGCCGGCGACAGGCCAGATCAACCTGTTCGGAACGGACATCACGTTCCTGGCCGGGTCCTACATCGACAAGACTCTGAGCTGGGGCCTTGCGGCTGTTGCGCTCGTCATCTTCGTGGCCTTCCGCTACGCATCGCTGACCGATGCGCGCAAGGCGGGACTTGACCGCACCGCGACGAAGCACGTGGTCGCACCCGCCCTGATCGTCGCGGCCGTTTTGGTCGTCGTCATCAGCGCGCTCAACCGTCACAATGGTGTGCCGGTGGCTGTCCTCATCCTGTTCACGGCCATCATCGTGCTGTCCTATATCGGCAAGCACACCCGCTTCGGCATCTATCTCTACGCCACGGGCGCCAATCCCAGCGCCGTGGTGCGCGCCGGCATCAAGGTCGATCGCATCCGAATGACCGCCTTCGTGGTCTGCGGCGCCTTCGCGGCGTTCGGCGGCATCCTGGCCGCATCGCGCCTGCTCGGCGTCTCGGCACAGTCGTCCGGCATGGGGACGCTGCTCCTGGAGGCCATCACGGCGGCGGTGGTGGGCGGCACGAGCCTGTTCGGCGGACGCGGATCGCCGTGGTCCGCGCTTTTCGGGGCCCTTGCCATCACATCCATTTCCAACGGCATCGACCTTCTCGGTCTCGGGACCGAGGTCAAGCTGGCCACGCAGGGCATCGTCCTTGTGCTGGCGACGTCGGTCGATTCGCTGGCGCATCGCTTCGCCGGCGGCCGTCAGGAAGACTGATCCGGCTGGATAGCCTGGAGGAGAACGCGTGGCGGGTTGGCCGGCACGCGCATAGGAGGAAATTGTCATGAAATCGATTGTTCGCGGCGTACTTGCAGCTGCCGCCTTCGCCCTGGCCGCCACCGGATCGGCCTATGCCTTGGACCCGGATCCTGAACTGACCGGCACCGTCCACCTGATGCTGCCGAACTTCACCACCGTGCGCTTCGTCGAGAAGGACGGGCCGGCCTTCGTCGAGGCGATGAAGAAGTATGCCCCGAACATCAAGGTCGAGATCGCCAACGGCGAGAGCAACCCGAGCCTGCAGCAACAGCAGGTCGAGGCGGCGATCACTGGCGACACGAAGGCGATCGTGCTGATCGCGGCCGATCCGTCACTGGCCAGCGCCAGCCTGTTTGCGGCCGAGAAGGCCGGGGTTCCGCTCATCGCCTACGAGCATGAGGCGAGCGGCGGTCCGGTCACCTACTACACCCAGTTCGGCGCGCTGAAGGTCGGCCAGGCGCAGGGCAAGAATGCCGCGGCGGCGCTGTCCGAGGGCGGGCCGTACAAGATCGCTCGCCTCTACGGCAACAAGGGTGACTTCTACACCCGCGCCACGAAGGAAGGGCAGGACGAGCACCTCCAGCCCCTCATCGATGCCGGCAAGATCGAGGTGGTCTGCGAGGACTACGTCCCCAACTGGAACCCCTCCGAGGCGCAGCGCATCATGGAGCAGTGCCTGACGAAGACGGATGGCGACTTCCAGGCCATCGTCGCATCCAATGACGGCACGGCCGAGGGCGCGCTCGCGGCGCTCGTCAGCCAGGGCCTGCAGGGGCAGATCAAGATCCTCGGCGGCCAGGATGCCAACGTCGCGACCCTGCAGAACATCCTGCTCGGCCTTCAGCACGGCACGGTGCTTAAGAACTATCCGATGCTCGCCGACAGCGCCGCACGCCTCGTCGTTGCCGCGATCAAGAAGCAGCAGCCGGAGGAAGGCCACATCAACGGCGAGTTCGACAACGGCTACGGCAAGATCCCCACGGCCTTCATCGACGTGACGATGATCGACCAGAGCAATGTCGGCGACGTGGTCGAGGCCGGCGTGTGGAACTGGGCGGACGTCTGCACGGGCGCCGCGGCCAACACGCAGACCTGCAAGGACAACGCGGGCAAGTAAGGCGGCCGGTTTCGACTGCCTGAACCCTGAACCGGATGCCGGCGCCGACGCCGGCATCCAGCCAGAAGCGGAGGGTCTCCCGATATGTCTGAGCCGAACGCGGCCCCGTCGCATGGCGCCGGCCCACACCCCGTCCTCGAACTGCGCGGCATCACCAAGCATTTCGGCGGCGTGACCGCGCTGAGCGACGTCAACTTCCAACTCAACCCCAGCGAGATCGTCGCCATCGTCGGCGACAACGGCGCGGGCAAGTCGACGCTGATCAAGGCGATTTCCGGCACGCAGCCGCCGGACGAGGGGGAATTCTACTCAAACGGCCAGCGGGTCGAGATCGCCAGTCCCCAGGACTCGAGCCGGCTCGGCATCGAGGCCGTGTACCAGGATCTCGCGCTCTGCGACAACCTCGATACGGTCCAGAACCTCTTTCTGGGCAACGAGATCATCTCGTCGTCCTGGACGGGGCGTCGCCTGAATCATGCGCGAATGGAAAGCATCGCGGCCGAGGCTCTGCGCAACCTCGGCGTGACCACGATCCGCTCGCTGCGCACTCCCGTTGGCCGGCTGTCCGGCGGTCAGCGCCAGGGCATTGCCATTTGCCGCTGCGTCATGCGCGGACCGAAGGTTGTCCTGCTCGACGAGCCGACCGCCGCGCTGGGCGTCGAGCAGCGCGCCGGCGTGGTGCGGCTCATCCGCCAGCTCAAGTCGGAGAGTCGGTCGGTGATCGTCATTTCGCATGACCTTCACGACGTCGTGCTGGAGGTCGCCGACCGAATCGTCGTGCTACGCCTGGGCCGAAAGGTCGCCGAGTTCCGGCGCGAGGAGGTCAGTGCGGCCGATCTGGTTGCGGCGATCACGGGCGTGCGCTCCAGGCATGCCGACCCGTCGGTTGCGGTATGAGAATCTTGGTCCTTGGCTTGCGCGATGCGGCGGTAAAAACTCCGGCGCGCAAGTCAGTAACATGGAGGAGAACGCAATGGCTGAACAACTGACCGTCATCGCCCACCTTGTCGCGAAGCCGGGCAAGATCGAGGACACCAAGGCTTTTCTGCTGTCGCTCATCGACAAGACCCGCGCCGAGCCGGGCTGCGTCAACTACGACCTGCATCAGGACAACGACAACCCGGCCGAGTTCACCTTCTATGAGAACTGGACCAACCGCGCCGAGTGGGACAAGCACATGGAGATGCCGTACCTGAAGGAGTTCGCCGCTCGCAAGACCGAGCTCTTTGCGGTCGAGCCGCACATCCGCCTGATGTCGATGATCTCCAACCCCGCCAAGTGACGTTACGTCGCCTCTGTTTTCTCAAAATGACAATAGTCGATGCTGCATCGAGGGGCCGCATCGACCAGTATGAGAAGACGACGCGGAGGAACGCTCGCTAGACCTATCCGATTGACTTGACTGCGGATTCCGCGACGCGGGTGGCTGCTGCCGCCCGCGTCGCGTAGGTGGTCTCGTCCATTGATGAACGGAACTGTCCCCTTCTTCGGGCGATGGCATGGGTAGGTATTTAGCCGGCTGCTTTCCCTATCACGCAGTGGTTGCGCAAGGTGCGTCGTTGCTGGGCGTCCGGGCCATTCCGTGACGCCAGGACAGAGGAGATCGACATGGAACTCGAGGGTAAAGTCGCCGTAGTGACGGGTGCGGGCCGTGGCATCGGAACCGGCATTGCGACCGTTCTGGCCAAGCACGGCGCGGACCTGGTCCTGACCGACCGCGACACCGCGGGCGCAGAGGAAACGGCGGCGGAAATCCGCAAGACCGGCCGCAAGGTCCTGGTCCTGCAGCATGACGTGACGTCCTGGGAATCCACCCAGAAGGTTGCCGAGACGGCTATTGCCGAGTTCGGCAAGGTCGACATTCTGGTCACCAATGCTGGTGTCTCGAAGAGCGTGCCGTTCACCGAGCTCACCGCCGAGGAGTGGGATCGCGTCAACGGCGTCAACGCCAAGGGCGTGTTCCTGTCGTGCCGCGCCTTCGTCCCGCACATGATCGAGCGCAAGTACGGCAAGATCGTCAACATCTCCTCGATGGTCGGCAAGGAGGCGATTCCGTTCTTCGCGCATTACTGCGCCTCGAAGTTCGCGGTAATCGGCCTGACCCAGTCGATGGCCAAGGAGCTCGCTCCCCACAACATCAACGTCAACGCCGTCTGCCCGGGTGTCGTGCGCACGCCCCTGTGGGATCCGCTGCTGCAGCAGCTCTCGGTCAACAAGAGCATCTCTGAGGAGGAGGCCTGGGCGGAGTTCGTCGAAGGCATTCCGTTCAAGCGTCCGCAGTCGCCCGAGGACATCGGCGAGGCCGTCGCGTTCCTGGCGTCCGATCGCGCCCGCAACATCACGGCAAGTGCGGCCAACGTTTCCGGCGGCCAGATGATCTGGTGAGCCTGCGTCCGCCGGGGAGGCTGGCGGACTGCACTACCAACTGGAGGAATACCAATGAAATTGAAGTCCCTGCTGGGCATGGCGAGTGCGCTCGCCATGCTGGCGAGTGCCGGTGTTGCGCAGGCTGCGGAGGTCGCTGTCGCCGAGTTTACCAGCCTCGACAACGAGTACTGGTCCAACTTCGACAAGGGTGCGCGCGAGGCGGCTGAGGCTCTCGGTCTCGAGTACCGCGTCCTGACGAACGAGGCCGATGCCTCGAAGCAGATCTCGAACTACGAAGCCCAGATCACCGCTGGCGCCAAGATGTTCTTCGGCCCGGCCCAGGACGTCGGCAACGTCAAGCAGATCGCCGAGAAGGTGAAGGCCGCGGGCGGCACCTATGTGGGCGTCTGGGACGCGCTCCCATGGTTCCATCCGCTGGACAACGGCGCCGACAACTACGCCTACGCAACTTACTTCACGCCGAACGGCGAGGAGAATGCGTATGTCATCGCCAAGGCGCTCTTCGAGAAGATGGGCGGCAAGGGCAAGCTGGTGCACATCACCGGCTATCCCGGCTCGTCGGCCGAAATCGCCCGTACCCTCGGTGTTGACCGGGCTCTGAAGGAATACCCGGAGATCGAGCTGATCGCCCGCCAGCCGGGCAACTGGAACCAGATCGACTCGCGCCGCGTGATGGAGGACCTGATCGTCGCCCATCCGCAGATCGACGGCGTGTTTGGCCAGAACGACTCGGTCGGCATCGGCGCCATGCAGGCGCTGGAGGACGCGGGCCTGTCGGGCATCCCGGTGGTCGGCCTCGACGGCAATGCCGAAACCATGGACCTCATCAAGGAAGGCCGCTTCTTCGCGACCATGAGCTTCACGCCGGCCTGGCAGGCCGGTTACGCGCTGGTCCGGGCATACGACGTCGCCCACGGCTGGAAGCCGGATGTCTGCGAGCGCATGATGTACATGGGCGCAGCGCTGATTACCTCCGACAACGTCGATGCGTACACGGACTTCCTGAAGGGTGACAAGCTGCCCTTCGACTGGAAGAAGATGTCGCGCACGCTGAATCCCGATGACTGGGATCCGCAGAACTACGTCTGGCCGATCGATGCTGGCCAGCTCTGGCGCACGGCCGAGAAGCCGGCCGGATACGAGCTGCCGGCCGAGTACACGGCGGCGATCGAAGCCGGCTGTGTGGACAAGCTCAAGGCGGAGTACGACGCCCACTACAAGGCCCGCATTCCCGAGTAACGACCCAAGAGGCGCGGCCGGTTCCTGACAGGAATCGGCCGCGCCGTTCGCATTCGACTGTGGAGGACGAGATGCGGTCGCCTGTGATCCTTATCCCGCGAGGTCTGTCGTGAGCTTCGGTCGGTTCGCGCCGCTGCTGGTGCTCGTGGTCCTGGGTCTCGTCTTCGCGACGCTGAACCCGGTTTTCGCCACGCCCGATAATGCGCGCAACATCCTCTATCTGGCGTCGATCCTGCTCGTGGCTTCCTGCGGCGCGACCTTCGTCATTCTCATGGGCTCGATCGATCTCTCGGTCGGAGCAATCGCGACCGTGTCGGGCGTGGTGGCTGCCCTGCTCGTGCCAAAACTCGGGGCCGGCGCGCTGGTCGTTGCGTCGCTGGTCGGTCTGGCGGTCGGCATCGTCAACGGACTGCTCTACGTCTACCTGCGCATCCCCTCCATCCTGGTGACGCTCGGCACGGCAACCTCGCTGACCGGCGTGATCCTTTTTCTTTCCGACGGCGGCTCCATCCCCATCCGCGACACCGGCTACGTCGCACTCACGCAGATGGAACCCGTACCCTTTGTTCCCATGATCGTGGTGTACGCGATCATCATCTATGCGATATGCGTGCTGATCGGCGATCGCACACGCTTCGGCCGCATGACCCTTGCCATTGGCGGCGACGAGCAGACGACAAAGCTGGTCGGTGTGCCGGTCGACTTTGTGAAAATCCAGGCTTTCGCGCTGTCAGGCGCGCTGTGCGGCCTGTGCGGCGCGCTGCTCGCCTCGCGCCTCGGCACGGCGACGGGCTCGATGGGCGATTTCCTCATGCTTGAGACCATCACCGCGGTAGTCGTCGGCGGGACCGCGATCACCGGCGGCGTCGGCGGCGTGGCCCGGACGCTGCTCGGCGTGCTGGTCGTCGCGATGCTTTCGAACGGCATGAACATCATCGCGCTCCACCCCTATCTTCAGACGATCATCAAGGGCTGCGTCATCCTCGTGGCCGTCATTGCGATGAACCGCACGCTTTCGGCACGGGAGGCGACATGAACGCGCCCCGCAAGCCCATCCTCGAGATCCGTGGCGCGGCCAAGAGCTTCGCCGGCGTCACCGTCTTCGAGGGTGTCGACCTCGACATTTACGCCAACGAGATCATCGGCATCGCCGGCGAGAATGGGGCCGGCAAGTCGACGACGCTGAAGATGATCGCCGGCATACACAAGCCGAGCAAGGGAACGATGACCCTGTTCGGCAAGCCCTACAACCCCGACCGCTACACCGACGCCGTGCGCGCCGGCGTCTCCATGGTGTTCCAGGAGCAGGCGCTGGTACCCAACCTGCGGGTCTACGAGAACTTCTTCCTCTCGCACGAGAGCAAGTTCACCCGCGCCGGCGGCCTGGTCGACTCCGGCCGCATGATCGAGCTGGCCGAACGCCATTTGCGGGAACTCGGCCTCGGCCACGTCGACCCGCGCAGGGTCACCGGCAGCTACGAGTTCCACGACAGACAGATGATCGAGATCGCCAAGGCCTTCGTGCTGGCGGACTTCTTCAAGGTCGAGCACCCCATCGTGCTGCTGGATGAGCCGACCGCGGCCATCGGCGACAAGGAAGTGGCGCTGTTGTTCGAAAGCATTCGCCGCTTCCGCGACCGGGCGTCCTTCGTGCTCATCACCCATAGGCTGGCCGAGTATGTGACGCTCTGCGACCGCTTGTATGTGATGAAGGACGGGCGCATGGTCGCCGAGATGGGGAAGGGCGACTTCGCCACCTCCCGCATCCACGAGGCGATGGTCGGCCGCGCCCGCGACGAGGAATACTACAAGGAAGGCACGCAGAAGGCGGTGACCGCCGCCGATCCTGTGCTCCTCTCCGTGAAGGGGATCGCGGGCGGTCACGTCCAGGATGTTTCCTTCGACCTGCGTCAGGGGGAAATCCTCGGCATCGGCGGACTGGTAGGCTGCGGCAAGGAAGAGGTGGCGCGAGCCATCGTCGGCTTCGAGCCGTTCCCGACGTCGGGCACGGTCACGGTGAAAGGCCAGCAACTGCCCCTACGCAAGCGCGGACCTGCGGCGATCGCCGCGAGCGTTGGCTTCGTGCCCAAGGAGCGCAAGACCGAGGGCATCATCCCCTACCTGTCGGTGGCGGCGAACACCTCGCTCGCCGCCTTGGGCAAGGTCACCCGCCTACCCGGCATCATCTCCGCTGCGAAGGAGAACGCACTCGCGAGGGAGTTCATCAAGCTTCTGCACGTGCGCACCACGGGGCCCCGTCAGCTCTGCCAGTTCCTGTCGGGCGGCAACCAGCAGAAGGTGGTGATGGCCAAGTGGCTGGCGCGCGGCGTCGACGTGCTGGTTCTCGACAATCCTACCCGCGGCGTCGACGTGGGCGCCAAGGAGGAGATCTACGGCCTCCTGCGCGACCTCACCGCCCGTGGCGTGGCGATCCTTCTTATCACCGACGACCTACTCGAACTGATCGGCCTGTCGAACCGCATTCTCATCATGCGCGACGGCAAGGTGGTCACGGAACGCCCCGCCCCGCCGGAGGCGAAGCCGACCGAGCAGGAACTCGTCGGCTTCATGGTCTGACGGAGCGGAGACGATCATGGCCGCAGCCGGCGCATCCTATGCACGCAACCGCGCGATGATGGGGGTTCTTGTCCCCGTCCTGTTTCTTGTCTTGCTGGTCGTGGCGTTCACGCTGCTGAATGACCGCTTCCTGTCCTGGGTGAACCTGTTCAACCTCATGCGGCAGTCGTCGATCCTGTTGCTGGTCGCGACGGGCACGACTTTTGTCATCCTCATGGGCGCGATCGACCTGTCGATCGGCTCGATCGTGACGCTGGTGGCGATCACGGCGGCGCTGCTCCTCCGCGATTCCGGGTTGGGCGCGGCCGAGGTGCTCCTGATAGGGGCGGCGATCGGCGCGGCCTGCGGCCTGATCAACGGAGCGTTGGTCGTCTATGCACGGGTCCCCGCCTTCGTTGCCACGCTTTCGACCATGATCGTGTTTGGCGGCGTCTCGACATGGGTGGCCGGAGGCGCCAACGTCACGTTCCGCAACGCCGATATGACATGGCTCGCTTCCGGGAAGCTCATCGGGCAGATCCCGAACTCCGGGCTGTGGGCGCTGGCGATCTTCGCGGTGGCAGCCTTCGTGGGAGCGCGTTCGATCTTCGGCCGTGCGCTCTACGCCATTGGCGCCGGCGAAACCACGGCGCGGCTTTCGGGCATCAACGTGCCGCGCACCCAGATGGTCGCCTTCGTGGTCTCCGGCGTGCTCTGTGCGCTCGCCGGGCTGATGCTGGTCGCTCGGACCTCTACCGGCACGGCCCGCATGGGCGACGATCTGCTGCTCGAGGCGATCGCGGCCGTGGTCATGGGCGGCACGGCGCTGTCGGGTGGCGCCGGCGGCGTGCACCGGACGATCCTCGGCGTGCTGGTGATCAGCGTGCTGAAGAACGGGCTGAACGTGGCTGGCGTGCATCCCTACGTCCAGATCTGCATCACCGGCCTGATCGTCATCATCGCCGTGACGCTGACCCTGGACCGGTCGCGACTGGCCTTTGTGAAATAACGTCCCCGCGCCGGGGATTCTCATTCTGAGCAAGAAACGTGGCACTGCCGCCGGGCTTGAGTCTAGTCTGGCGGCAGGCGCCTGCGACGGAGGAGCGAGGGAAGCCCCCTGGTCGTCGCGACGGCGCCGCAAGGGATCAATTCGGAATTGCGAGCCGGCGGCGTAGCCGGCCGACGGGAGGAAACTATGGGCAGACTTGAGGGCAAGATCGCTCTGGTGAGCGGTGCGGCGCAGGGAATTGGACGCGCCGTCGCGGAACGTTTTGCCGCGGAAGGCGCAACCGTCTATGCGGGCGACGTGAAGCCCGTGGCCCCCGGCAAGGGCATCGAACCGCTGACGCTCGACGTTACCAACGCCGAAGACTGGACCAAGGCGGTCGACACCATCGTCGCCAAGCACGGCAAGCTCGATATCCTCATCAACAACGCCGGCATCGTGAAGGCCTACGGCCAGATTCTCGACACCGATCTGGAGGACTTCAACCAGGTGGTCGGCGTGAACCTCACCGGCACTTTCCTCGGCATGAAGGCCGTCCTTCCGGCCATGCGCAAGGCCGGCAAGGGTTCGATCGTCAACTTCTCCTCGATCTGGGGCAATGTCGGCGTCGGCGGCGCGGCCGCCTACAGCGCGGGCAAGGGCGGTGTGCGCAACCTCACCAAGAATGCCGCGATCAGCTACGCACCCGACAACATCCGCGTGAACTCGGTTCATCCGGGCCTGATCCGCACGCCGCTGGTCACCGCCCAGTCCGACGAGATGAACGCCGGCATCATCGCCCAGACGCCGCTCGGCCGCATGGGGACGCCGGAAGAGGTCGCCAATTGCTGCCTGTTCCTGGCCAGCGATGAATCGTCCTTCGTCACCGGATCGGAGCTGATCGTCGACGGCGGCTACCTCGCACAGTAAGCCTGTGGCAAGGCGGTTGACCGCATGGTCGCCGTCGCTACGCGCGGGCATGAACAAGGAGCGGGGCATGCATTTGGGCGACGCGCTCGATGGATAGTGTTGACTGCATAGTTGTCGGGGCCGGTGTCGTCGGCCTCGCGGCCGCCCGATCGCTGGCGCTCGCCGGCCTTGAGGTGGTGGTTATCGAGAAGGAAGACCGGATCGGTACGGGCGTCAGCGCCCGCAACTCCGAGGTCATCCACGCCGGACTCTATTATCCGCCCGGAAGCCTCAAGGCGCGCATGTGTGTCGAGGGCAGGGAACGTCTTTACGCCTATTGCGCAGAGCGCGGTGTCACGCACCGGCGCCTCGGCAAACTGGTGGTGGCGGTGGAACCGGCTCAAACGCAGCGTCTCGAGGCCATTCGGGACAATGCGGAGCGGAGTGGCGTTGGCGACCTCCGGATGCTGACGCGTGCCCAGGCGCTCGCCCTGGAACCGCAACTCGAAGTGACGAGCGCGCTGCTGTCGCCCTCCACCGGCATCGTCGACGCTGCCGGCTACATGCTGGCGCTGCAGGGCGACGCGGAGGCAGCCGGCGCAGCGTTCGTGTTCCGCACGACGGTGGAGAAGGCGAGCCTCGAGGCGGATCGCGTGACGGTATCGACGCGCGACGCCGATGGCGGCACCTACGAACTTTCCGCACGGCTCCTGGTCAACGCCGCCAGCCTCGACGCGCCGGGATTGGCGGCCCGCATTGAAGGGTTCCCCGCGGAGGCCGTGCCGCAGCAGTGGCTGGCACGCGGCTGCTACTTCATGCTTGAAGGCCGCTCTCCCTTCTCGCGGCTGATCTATCCGGTTCCGGTCGAAGGCGGCCTCGGCGTTCACCTTACGCTCGACCTCGGCGGCCAGGCGCGTTTCGGGCCGGACGTGGAGTGGATCGACACGGTCGATTTCACGGTCGACCCGAAGCGTGAGGCTTCGTTCCGCGATGAGATCCGCCGCTATTGGCCGACCCTGCCGCCGGGTGCGCTGCAGCCGGCCTATGCCGGCATTCGGCCCAAGCTCTCCGGCCCCGGCATGCCCGCGGCAGACTTCCTGATCCAGGGTCCCGCGGACCACAAGGCCGGGCCGGTCATCAACCTTTTCGGCATCGAAAGCCCGGGTCTCACCTCAAGCCTGGCGATCGCGGAAGAAGTTCGCCGCCTCGCGGGGGTCGGCTGACGCCGCCCCCTGCCGATCCGGATTTTCACCAAACCAACTGTTGAGTTTCAGGAGGACTTCATGACCAGCGCCCTCTTTTCCCCGATCACAATGCGCGGGCTGACATTGCCAAACCGCCTCGTCGTCTCGCCGATGTGCCAGTACAACTCGACCGAGGGCACCGCCAATGACTGGCACCTGATGCACCTCGGCCAGTTCTCGCTTGGCGGTTCGGGTGCGCTGGTGATGACCGAATCGACCCACGTCAACAAGGTCGGCCGCATCAGCCTGAAGTGCGCCACGATGGACACCGACGAGAACGAAGCGGCGATGAAGCGCGTCATCGACTTCTGCAAGCAGTACGGTGTCGCCAAGCACGGCATCCAGCTCGGCCACGCCGGCCGCAAGGGTTCGACGCTGCCGCCGGCGCTGGGCGGCAAGCCGCTGACGGCGGAGCAGGGTGCCTGGGAGACCGTTGCGCCTTCGGCCCTGCCCTATGACGAGGGCTGGCACACCCCGCGCGCCCTGACGGTGGAAGAGATCCACGCGATCCGCGACGACTTCGTCGCCTCCGTACGGCGCGCCGAGCGCATCGGCTACGACCTGGTGGAGATGCACGCCGGCCACGGCTACCTGATCCATCAGTTCCTGTCGCCGCTTTCGAACAAGCGCACCGACGAGTATGGCGGCAGCCTCGAGAACCGCATGCGGTTCGCCCTGGAGACCTTCGCCGCCATGCGCGCCGCGTGGCCAGAGGACAAGCCGATGGGCGTGCGCGTCTCCGCGACCGACTGGGTCGAGGGCGGCTGGACCCCCGAAGAGACCGTGGTGCTTGCGAAGGAACTCAAGAAGCTGGGCTGCGACTATATCGACGCGTCCAGCGGCGCGCTCGATCCCGCGCAGAAGATCCCGCTCAGCGCCGGCTATCAGGTGCAGTTTGCCGAGAAGATCCGCAAGGAGGCCGACATCCCGACGATGGCGGTCGGGTTGATCGGCAGCGCGAAGCAGGCGGAAGAGATCGTCGCTTCCGGCCAGGCCGACCTGATCGCCATGGCACGCGGTGCGATGTGGGATCCGCGCTTCGCCTGGCATGCGGCGGAGGAGCTCGGCGCCGAAGCGCAGTATGCGCCGCGCACCATGCCCTGCCATCCGTCGATGCGGCCCTGGCTGTTCCCGAACCGCCAGAAGGCGAACTGACGCGGAACCACCGGAACGACACGCGCCCGGCTTGTACGCAGTCGGGTGGCGTGTCTTCTAGAGCATCTTCGATGAACGCAGAGTCGGTTTGAGGATTCACGCGATCGGCCTTGTCTGATTCACTGCTGCTGGTGATTTGCCAGGAGGTAATGATGACGAGGAGCCTGAGCGGCGACCT
>Ga0182742_1001266_pt1 | contig 33230 bp, 28 predicted proteins | sample eDN5th37CBELigMG_FD_128880 | JGI IMG/M metagenome (GOLD analysis project Ga0182742, IMG submission 128880) | Enriched Miracle-Growth compost microbial communities from Emeryville, California, USA - eDNA 5th pass 37_C BE-Lig MG (version 2)... ... | reverse complement strand
CCCTTTTTCCACTTCACAAGGGATTCATACAACAACTATGATTACCTTCAAACCCTTTTCCACATCACAAGGGATTCATACAACAACTATGATTACCTTCAAACCCTTTTTCCACTTCACAAGGGATTCATACAACAACTATGATTACCTTCAAACCCTTTTTCCACTTTACAAGGGATCCATTCAACAACTATAAATAAACCACACCACAACGAATTCATTGACAGCCTATTCACCTTTGAATACCTTACCCATATCTTTTTTACACAAAAAAAGAATCATGGCCCGCTAAAGCCACGATTCTTTTTAACTATAATTATTGTTGTTTTGCTTCTTCAAACTCATCAAGGATTTCTTGAGAAGGTGCTTCAGTTACAATACTTACAATATAAGAAGCAATCAATCCAAGAATGAAGCCTGGTACAATCTCATATAAATCCGTACCAAACATTGGCCAAACGATTACTGTGATCGCTCCGGTGATCATTCCTGCTAAAGCGCCCCAGCGGTTCATGCGTTTCCAGAACAGGGCTAAAATGATTACGGGACCAAACGCAGCTCCAAAACCAGCCCACGCATAGCTTACTAAGCTTAAAACAGAGCTATCTGGATTATATGCTAGTAAAATTGCAATTAATGCAATTACACCTACTGAAATTCGACCAACCCATACAAGTTCTTTTTCACTTGCATTTTTCTTAAGAATTGCTTTATAGAAGTCTTCTGCTACCGCACTTGAAGATACAAGTAACTGAGAATCAATTGTACTCATAATTGCTGCTAATATTGCAGCTAATAGAATACCAGAAACCCAAGGATTGAATAATACTTGTGTGAACATAATAAATGCCTGCTCTCCATCCGGTAATGGATTATCTGCAAAGTATGCAATTGCCGCAAACCCAGTGAAGATTGCACCAAATAAACCAAATACCATCCATACCATACCTATTAATCTAGCTTTCGGTACATCTTTTACAGAACGTAATGCCATAAAACGTGTGATGATATGTGGTTGACCAAAATATCCTAATCCCCATGCTAATAATGAGATAATTCCGATTGTTGTCATGCCAGAAAATGCATCGAGGTACATTGGATCAATTTCACCAACTGCATTCACTGTATTACCCCAGCCGCCTAATTCCGTAATCGCGACAATTGGAACAACAATTAAAGCTAAGAACATTAAAATTCCTTGAATAAAATCAGTCCAACTAACGGCCAAAAATCCACCTAGGAACGTGTATGAAATAATAACGATGGCACCAATCCAAAGTGCTTGGTTATATGAGAATCCAAATGATGCTTCAAATAACTTGGCTCCACCAACCATTCCTGAAGATGTATAGAATGTGAAAAACAATAAAATGACAAGTGCTGAAATTACACGTAAAAGTCTTGAGGAATCTCTAAAGCGGTTTTCTAAGAAGTCAGGAATTGTGATAGAATCTTGAGCCACTTCTGTATAGCTACGCAGTCTTTTTGCAACAAATTGCCAATTTAGGTAGGCTCCAATTGTTAAACCTACACCTAACCAAATTTGGTTCATACCGCCTGAAATATATACCGCACCAGGCAATCCTAGTAAGAGCCAACTACTCATATCAGACGCACCAGCACTCAATGCTGCTACTCCTGGTCCTAATCTTCTTCCACCTAAAACATAGTCTGATAAGTTACTAGTTAGTCGATATGAAATAACACCAATCGCTAACATTACTATTAAATAAATAATAAAGGTCGTTAATACTGCACCATCCATAAATTACTCTCTCCTCTCAGATTTGACTGTGATCAATGACAATACTACTGTTGCTAACATCGGTACTAATAACCAAAACCATGTTGCTCCTGTTAATGTATGTTCCACGTCTTCACCCCCTAAAATTCTTGTCACAAAATTAGTATGCAACTTCATACAATTTCATGATTTTTTCTTTTCTAGATGTTATCTAAGGAAAATATAAAAACACCTTATTTATCGTAACATAGATTAATTTACAGAACATACAGAATTTTAAAACACTTTACTAATAATGTATATTTATTCACAGTAATGTATTATGTGTAAAATGTAACCGCTTTCCTTTTATATCTATTCATCAAAATTTATAAAATTAAATTCGTGAAAATTACGTTTTCACTTACAATGCCCTCTCCATATGGACAAACGTCCATTTGACACATACACATACAAAATAAAAGACTCCCTCTGTCGGAAGTCTTTTTTTATAATTAAATTATAACATTTCTGAAGTTGTTTTTGCTTGCATATGAAGCAGTAAATAATCAGGGCCACCTGCTTTTGAATCGGTTCCTGACATATTAAATCCACCAAACGGTTGATAACCAACGATAGCACCTGTACAGCCACGATTAAAATATAAGTTTCCAACATGAAAATCTTCTCTGGCTTTTTCAATATTACTACGATTATTTGAAATTACTGCTCCTGTTAATCCGTATTCTGTATTATTAGCAATATCAATTGCATGGTTAAAATTTCTAGCCTTACAGAAGGCAACAATTGGGCCAAATATCTCTTCTTTCATCAAACGTGCATCCTCTGACACGTCAGCAAAAACAGTTGGCTGAATAAACCATCCTTTAGAATCGTCTCCTTCTCCTCCAACCATTAATTTGCCTTCTTTTCTACCGATGTCAATATAGCTCATAATCTTATTAAAGGCTGCTTGATCGTTAACAGGTCCCATGAATGTTGATGGGGTACTAGGGTCCCCTACCGTTAATTGCTTCGTTAGTTCAACTACGCGTTCCAGTACTTGATCGTACACGTCTTCAAGAACGACAGCACGAGAACAAGCTGAACATTTCTGTCCTGAAAAGCCAAATGCCGATGCAACTATAGACTTGGCTGCTAGTTCAAGGTCTGCTTCTTTATCTACAACAATTGTATCCTTTCCACCCATTTCAGCGATGACTCGTTTTAGCCATATTTGCCCTTCATTCACTTTTGCCGCACGTTCATAGATTCGTAGACCAACATCCTTCGAACCAGTAAAACTAATAAAACGTGTTTGTGGATGGTCTACTAAGTAGTCACCAACTTCTGAGCCGCTCCCGGGAATATAATTCACTACACCAGCTGGTAATCCCGCTTCCTCTAATACCTCCATAAACTTAGCTGCGATGACTGGTGTTGTACTAGCTGGCTTTAGTAATACGGTGTTTCCTGAAACAAGTGCAGCTGTTGTCATACCAGCCATAATTGCAAAAGCGAAATTCCACGGTGAAATAATAACACCGACTCCCAATGGAATGTAGTGAAAACGATTATATTCGATTGGCCGACTCTCTACTGGAATACCATCTTTTAAATCTAACATTTGCCGCCCATAGTATTCCATAAAGTCAATTGCCTCAGCCGTGTCAGCATCCGCCTCATTCCACGGTTTACCCGCTTCTTTTACTAAAAGGGCAGAGAATTCATGTTTTCGACGTCGAACAATCGCTGCTGCTCGAAATAAAATGTCTGCTCGCATCTCAGGCTTTGTTTTCCTCCAGGTCTGAAATGTACGATTCGCTACTTGCATGGCTTTTTCTGCTAAGTCACGATTCGCCTTTGATACACTTCCGACCTTTTCTGCTTTATTCGCAGGATTCACTGAGACTATTTTTTCTGTTGTTGAAATTCGTTCCCCACCAATTATTAAGTCATAGTCTTTTCCAAGATACGTCTTAACCTTTCGAAGACCAGCTTCAAACTCCAGTTTGTTTTCCTCAACAGTAAAATCAGTAAACGGTTCATGTTGATATCGAACTACCATTCTACTCTCGCCTCCCTTTCAAATCTAATAAGCGAAACCGATGTTCACCTTCCATTCTACTAAAAAATGGGAATGTCCTAAAAGGGCTCAAGTTGTCCTTTTTTGCTCTTAAATAAAATAAAACAAAAAAGCCCCTTGCCGAGAACCGACTGGGGCTTTTGTTATCATACTTTTCGAGAAAAAAATCACAATCAAATGTGACTGTCCTTTAATTGTATATGTGTATATATGGTTCTTCTGCGCCTGCGTCCCGAATAATCATGCTTTCCTGACCGCTTTCTGAAGAAACATAAACATGAACATTAATATAGTTCGGGAAATGTTCCATCACAAGACCAGTAAGGTATTGTGTGAAACCAATTACTTCGCCTTTTCCATAAAATTGCATAGGAATTTCAATTGTTAGCTGTTGCAATTCATCATTTTTATAAAAACCTCTGCCAATGACTCCGGTATAGTTTGGAAAATAGTCATCAATATCAGATTTAAAATTGGAAAACATCATCGCATCTTCTCGGTATGCTTCTGACACATCTGTTGATGGAAAAACATGATATTCCTCATTAATCGTTTGCCACTTACCTAGCTTAGAACTATCTGCATCTGCAGAGGCAGATGCAAAAAAGTGCCCTGGAACAATTGACGATATAGATTCTTGTTTAAATAAAGCTATCGTTATCGGTACATTTTTTAATCCTTCGATGTTACGTAATCGTCCGATCACTTCTTCAGCTATTTTCTTTCCTTCTCTCTCTATTTCATCATCGTCAATCTCAGTTTCCCTCTGGAAGCCAGCAAAATCCCCATAATCATCAGGCAGTTTATAATAGTGAACTGAGTTTAGTGCTAATCCAATTACTACCCCAGCTAACTCCAATTGATCATTCTTGTTTTTAATCAAGTAATTATGCTCGAGCATATGAGTTAGATAAATTGGGCTATCTTTCATTTGCTCCTCATAGGGCTTCCCTTTTTGGTATTCAAAAATGGGATTCAATCCTACATTTTCATTTTCTTCAAGCTTTTGTTCTTCTAACTGCTCTTTCGATAACTTTCTACCTAACCAACTACGTATCGTATCCCTTTTTAGGTACTGACCCTCTTGATATAAGTAACGGTCAGCCTCAAACGATTCTTGTGCTACTCTCATTAAACCTGTTTCAAACTCATCAATATCAAGCCGAGTATTAAGTCTGCCTAATACTAACCCTCTCGCTTCTCCCTCTTTAAAAGGCAAAATGGTTCGGTAATAAGAATCAGAAATATTATATCTCGGGATGATTGCTTTTTCTCTTGTTTCATCTGTTTCTTGTACAACTTCTTCTTCCTTTTCAAACTGCGGAGCACATGCAGTAAGAAAGAGGAGGAGGAAGAGGGCAATTACTTTCACGCTCTTCAACACACACACCTCTAACTTAGTGGCTGTTTTCGTAACTTGTCATATATCGTATGTTGAGATTTTTGCTTGACGTCCACAATATATTGACTATTTATCGATTCATTAAGATAAAAATTCCTACGAAATGAGCCTACTTATTTAATTCTTGAACCAAACGTGCTTCATCCCAAACTTCAATATTTAACTCTTGAGCCTTTGTTAATTTTGAACCTGCTGCCTCACCTGCAACTAATAAATCAGTACTCTTACTAACGCTACCAGTTACTTTTCCACCTAACGCTTCAATTGCAGCCTTGGCTTCATTTCTTGTGAGTTGCTCTAATTTTCCTGTTAATACGACTGTTTTGCCTGCAAAAACTGAATCAATTTCATCTACTTGAACTGCCTTTGGTCCTTTGTATGTCATATTGACTCCTAAAGCAGTAAGCTCTTGTATAAGCTCCCCAACCTCAGGCATTTCGAAATAAGTAACAATTGATTCCGCCATCTTTTCACCAATTTCATTGATTGCCGTGAATTGGTCCGCTGTTGCTTTTTGGAGGTTAGCCATTGTCTCAAACTCTACAGCCAATGTTTTTGCTGCTTTTGATCCAACATGACGAATACCTAGACCAAATAACAGCCTTTCTAGTGAGTTGCCTTTCGATTGCTCTATAGCGGAAATTAAATTATCTGCGGATTTCTCACCCATTCTTTCAAGTTGTACGAGTTGCTCTTTTGTTAACCGATAAAGGTCTGCCACATCACTTATCAATTCTTCTCTGAACAATTGCGAGATTACTTTTTCACCTAATCCATCTATGTTCATGGCATTTCTTGATACAAAATGAATTAATCCCTCACGTATTTGAGCTGGGCATTTTGGATTGATACATCGTAGCGCAACTTCGTCTTCAAGACGAACTAGCTCACTTTCACATTCAGGACAATGTGTTGGCATGTTAAACTCCGTTTCCTCACCTGTTCTCTCGCCAAGCACTACTCCTACCACTTCAGGAATAATATCTCCTGCTTTTTTCACGATAACCGTATCTCCAATACGTATATCCTTTTCTTTAATAAGATCTTCATTATGAAGAGAAGCTCGCCCGACTGTTGTTCCAGCTACACGAACAGGTTCCAAGATAGCAGTAGGGGTAATAACACCCGTACGGCCTACACTTAATTCGATTGTACGTAACTTTGTAACAACCTCTTCAGCTGGAAACTTATAAGCAATCGCCCATCTTGGACTCTTTGCTGTAAATCCTAATTCAGCTTGTTGCTGTAAAGAGTCGACTTTAATAACAATTCCATCAATATCATATGTAAGACCTGCTCGCTTTTCTGTCCAATCGGCGATATACTTAATAACAGCTTCAATCGACTTACACTTTTTTCTTTCCGGATTCGTTTTAAAACCTAGTTCTTCTAAATAATCTAATCCTTGACCATGAGAAACAATATCTGTTCCTTCAATATCAGCGATACTATAAACAAAGATATCAAGATTTCGCTTTGCTGCAATCTTAGGATCTAACTGACGCAACGATCCAGCTGCAGCATTTCTAGGATTCGCAAACGGCTCTTCGCCTTTTTCAAGCTTAATGGCGTTCAGGCTTTCAAATGACTTTCTTGGCATAAAAGCTTCTCCACGAACTTCTATACTAACAGAATGAGGCAGACGTAATGGGATTGAGCGCACCGTTTTAAGATTATCGGTGATATCTTCTCCAACCGTTCCGTCACCCCTTGTTGCTCCTTGAACAAAGGCTCCTTGATCGTAACGAAGCGACACTGCCAATCCATCGATTTTCAATTCACAAACATATGAAACATCATCACCTACGGCCCCTCGAATACGTCGGTCAAAGTCTTTTAAATCCTCTGCATTGAATGCATTACCTAGACTTAGCATTGGTGTCCGATGCTCAACTTTCGTAAAGGCCTCTAACACATTCCCTCCAACACGTACTGAAGGTGAATCAGAGGTTTTCAATTCTGGAAAATGTTCTTCTAGTTGAATCAACTCTTGCATTCTGCTGTCATATTCAGCATCAGGTACAGTTGGTTGATCAAGAACATAATATTCATAATTATATCGATTTAAAAGCTCATGTAGCTCGTGAATACGAACTTTTGCAGATTCTTTATCCATACGGTCAGCCCTCTCATCATGATATGGTTGCTTTGAGCTTTACTAGAAATTCACCCATTTTAGAGCTATTTTCGCATTTCATCAAAGGATTTTGTCCTTGAGTGACAAACTCAAGGACATTTTCTTGCTTGATACTAGGCTTTTTTGTCCTTTAAGCCACTTCCTTAAAGTAAATACAAACTACACTTTCGTAATTGGTGCGAATTTCGCTAGAAGACGTTTAATGCCTGTTGGGCTTGGGAATGCAATGTCAAGCTCTTTCGATTCACCTTCACCCTTCACACTTACAACTGTACCAATTCCCCACTTCTTATGTTCAGCTTTATCCCCAACATTCCATGAAATATCATCTCCACCTGTTGAGGTAGTTGCCGTAAAGCGTGGTTGACTTGTAGGTGCAGTTCTTCTTTCAGTTGTTCGATGCGCTTGGAATGGCGTTCTTGTTTTCTTTTCTTCTTCTTGCATATTGTAATTTTCGATTAAATCATCAGGAATTTCACCAACGAACCTAGATACAGGATTCATATTTGTTCTTCCGAATAATGTTCTCATTTGTGCATTTGTGATAAATAAGTCTTCTTCGGCACGAGTAATACCCACATACGCTAATCTGCGTTCTTCTTCCATTTCAGCTTCTTCCATAAGCGAACGGCTATGTGGAAACACACCTTCCTCCAGACCAATTAAAAATACTACTGGAAACTCAAGACCCTTTGCAGAGTGAAGAGTCATTAATACAACCGCATCACTTTTATCTTGTTCAGATTCATCTTCGTCCAGCTTGTCTATATCAGCAACAAGTGCTAGATCAGTCAAAAATGCTATTAAGCTTTTGTCTTCATTCTTTTCTTCAAAATTCTTTGTTACTGATAAAAATTCATCAATATTTTCAAGTCTACTCTCAGCTTCAAGTGTTTTTTCACTTTTTAGCATATCGCGATATCCTGTTTTTTCTAGAACCTCTTCCACTAATTCTGTTACAGATAAATATTCCTGCATCTGTGTCCAATGTGTAATTTGTTGACGGAAGTCATATAAAGAGTTTGCCACTTTATTGCTAAGTCCTAATAACTCAAGATCAGCTAGTGCTTGGTACATAGATAAATCAGTTGTTAACGCATAGTTCCCAATTTTATCGACAGATGTTGCACCAACACCACGTTTTGGAACATTTACAACTCTTGCAAAACTAATATCGTCATCTGGGTTAGCAATTAATCGCAAGTAAGCAAGAATATCCTTGATTTCTTTGCGATCATAGAACTTTGTTCCTCCGACAATGGTGTAATTTATATTTGATTTAAGAAGCACTTCCTCCATTACACGTGATTGTGCATTGGTTCGATAAAGTATTGCGATATCAGAGTATTTCCGTTTCCCGCTGTTCACAAGTTCACGTATTTTACCTGTTACAAATTGTGCCTCCATTGATTCGCTGTCGGCACGGTAATAGCTAATCTTGTTACCTTCATCATTTTCAGTCCAAAGCATTTTAGGTTTGCGATTGGAGTTATTTTCAATTACAACATTTGCTGCTTGTAAAATTCGCTTTGTTGAACGATAGTTTTGTTCTAATAAAATCACTTTTGCATCCGGATAATCCTTTTCAAATGAAAGGATATTAGCAATGTCCGCTCCACGCCAACGATATATCGACTGGTCACTGTCACCAACGACACAAAGATTTTTAAATCTTGCTGCTAAAAACTTTACTAATAAATATTGAGCATGGTTCGTATCTTGGTATTCATCCACATGGATATATTGAAATTTACGTTGGTAATTTGCTAGAACTTCTGGAACGCGTTGAAATAGTTGAATGGTGGTCATGATCAAATCGTCAAAATCAAGGGATTGATTTTTCCGTAACTTTTTTTGATACTCTGTATAAACTTCACTAACGGTTTGTTCAAAATAGCCACCAGTAGTTTTTGCGTATTCCTCAGGGGTTTTTAACTCATTTTTTGCACTACTAATTGCAGCTAATATACCTCTAGGATCATTTTTCTTGGGGTCCATGTTTTTCTCTTTTAAAATGCTTTTAATAACAGAAAGTTGATCGCCTGAATCTAATATTGAAAAGTTGCGATTGTAACCTATTCTATCAATGTCTTTTCGTAATATCCGCACACACATGGAGTGGAATGTAGATATCCAAATATCCTCTGCTGCACCGCCGACAATGGCTGACACACGATCTTTCATTTCTCTTGCAGCTTTATTTGTAAAAGTTATTGCTAGTATATTCCAAGGAGCCACTTCCTTCTCTGCCATTAAATAGGCGATGCGATGAGTAAGTACTCTTGTCTTACCGCTTCCAGCACCAGCCATAATAAGAAGTGGACCTTCTGTTGCCTTCACTGCTTCCTGTTGCTCTTTATTAAGTCCTGTCAGCAATTTATTACTTAAAAATTGCATCAAAACACTCCTTTCCTAGGCTTCTCAAGTAAGGGTATCTAGAAAATATCATAATACCATAAACAAGAACGTTTGTTTCTATTTTAACGTAAGTACCCATTCTTTGACAGTCATTTTTTTATAGTTTGTACTGTTTTCAAAGCTGTTTCTAAATCTTCATAAATAACATTACCAACCACAATTGTGTCAGCAATTTCACTCATTTCTTTTGCTTGCACTTCTGTTGTGATTCCGCCACCATAAAAAAGCCTTGTTTCTTGCAATGTTTCTTTAACCTCTTTAACAGTCCTGACATCTCCATATTTACCACTGTATTCTAAGTAAAAAATTGGTAATTTGAACATTTTATCTGTCAACCGTGCATACGCCACAATATCATCTATTGATAAATCTGCGTTCGCCTCAGTAAGACTAGCAGCTTTACATTCTTGATTTACAATACAATATCCCTCTACTACAATTTCATCCCAGTTCATGATCTCACCGAATTCCTTCATTGCTTGATGATGGAGCCCTGTAATCCAATTGGTATTCTTACTGTTTAACACCGTTGGGATAAAATAGAGGTCAAATCCTGGTGTAACTGAATCAATTGTTGATACCTCTAAGACACAAGGAACAGTATAACGTCGTATTCGTGACATAAGATTCAATACATTATCAAGTGTCACCCCATCACTGCCTCCAACAATGATTGCATCCGTACCAGATTCACATATTCGCTCTAATGATTCATCACTAATTTCCTTCTCAGGATCAAGCTTGAACACATGCTTCCATTCTTTGTAATTGTACACCGTGATCCTCCATTCTCAGTTTCCATTTCTCCATTATACCAAAAGAAATGAATCGTCCCAAACACAAATGTCAGGTACCAAAATATCTATTTATTGTTAAAAAATACTGTAATTAACAATAGTAAGATAAATGATACCTGACACTTTTTTTGCAGTTACTTTCTTTTATACTGGATAATTACTATGCTTATTTGGGAGTTTCTTGATTCGACTCTCTCAACCGATCTAACGCCATTTGATAAGCATCATTTCCATAGTTTAAACAACGTTTTACACGTGAAATTGTTGCAGTACTTGCTCCCGTTTCCGTCTCAATCTTGTGGTATGTATTTCCTTCCTGTAACATTCTAGCAACCTCTAACCGTTGTGCTAATGACTGAATTTCATTAACTGTACATAAATCATCAAAAAAGCGATAACACTCTTCTAAATCTTTTAAAGAAAGGATTGCATTAAATAATTGATCAAGCTCTTTCCCCCGTAATTTATCTATTTGCATTCACTCTATCTCCTTTAATCTGTTAATTCCCATACGAAACCGCTCCAGCAATTCCAGGTGAGTTTGGAATGACATTAATCCATGTTTTTCCTGGAATAAACCCTGTCTCCTCATTATTTATAACCGGAACAATTCTGCCATTACTGTTTTTCCATTGAACCTCTTTGGCAATTCCCTTTTGTAGCAATAAGCCTTTTCCACCAGTTGTGATATCAATTTCCTTGCGCCCAATATCGTCAATAACTTGATGAGCCATTTCAACGATAAAGACGTTATCAAGTAAAACAGGCACCTTTGTTTCACGGTCTATCGTTTGTTCCTTATTATTATATCGCTCGTACTTTTCAAGTTGCTGATTGTATCGATATTCTACAGCAAAAGTATCCCTTGATGAGTAGGACAGTTTGATATCCGAAGCAACTATACCATCTAAGGTGCCTATCTCTTCTTCCGTTAAAAAGGAAAGTGGTGATACTTGAGCTTCAAAGGCCTTATCAACATCGGCAGCACCCTTTTTTATATTTTCATAAGAAATATAAGAGTTATGTGGTGCCGCTCGACTTTCATCTCTCCAGAATAGTGTTCCATCGTAGAACATTCCATTAATGTTATCGACTTCTCCAGCAACTAGCCGTTCTTCTGCTGTTTTACTAAATCCATGGGCTACGTAAAAAGCATCGTATCCTTTGCTTAAATCAATATAATAATCTCTAGCACTACGAACAGGCCCGATTTTTTCTGGCTTCTCACTTTGGAAAATAGCCATAAACCTTGTTACATCACCCTCTGCTAACGTCTCATAAACGATATCTGCTTGATGTAAGCCGGATTGAGGTCTTGCATTTGGGTCATTTTCTATCATGACAGCAAAAGGCCTTTGAGAAATTTCCTCATTAGTTCCTATTCCAGTTAACGGAAAAATGTCTGTATGAGTAATAGTTTCCACTGTTTCCTCATTGGCTGATTCTTTCACTCCCTCGCCACTTTCCTCCTTATCAACTTGTTCTTGATTACTACATCCTACTAAGTAGATCAACAGTAAGATCATAACGAGAAAAAAACGACGTCTCATGTTTTGACACAACCTTTTTCATTTAAATAATTTTTGTACCTAGTTAAAATGTCATTTTCCAACCTATTCTCCATTACTCATTTCCAGTCTGACCTGTTATAAAAACTGATAGTGAGGCTCTTTCAGTCTAAGAAATCAATACTTGCTTTTACACTTTTATATTTTAACGCATTATAGACGGAAAGAGTATCATTTTGTTCATGACATCATAAATTCCTTTCGGAGTAATTCGAATATACGGCAAATGAGTCGATGACAGAAACAGGAGTGTATAAATTGGATCAAGGAAATTGTATCCTCTTTCTCTAAGCAATTTCGCTAATTTCTTCTCCTCGGTTATTAAATCAGAAATATGTTTATCTGACATCATTCCGCACAGTGGTAAAGGTATTTCATGTATAACTTTACCATCTTCAGCCAATACAATTCCTCCACCTAACTCCTTCATTCTACTAAAGGCCAGTAACATATCGTCCTTATTTTTCCCAATTACTAAAATATCACCTGTATTTGAGAACGAGCTAACAAGTCCTGAAACCTTATTGGCAAAGCCTTTAATTATCGTATTTATCCTCCAATATCCATTTTTATCAATAAGCATCAAAAAGCTCTCATCATGATTTGTGGATAATAGATTATTCGATGCATCTATTGTTACAGAATACGGTTTTGTTATCACGGCGTTTTGCATGTGTAATCCAAACGGCATTGAAAATTGAAGGTCATCTAACTCTAAATCCCACTTTAATTCTAAAGGATTGATATTACAATGCCCCCATTGGATTGGTTCAAACTCATTTATCATTTTGTTATCTCGCTTCACCCATTTCCCTTTTGCTAATACAGAAACTGGTGTAGGATCATGTTTGTCTCGTAAAAAATTTATATTCGCAACACGCCCTGTTGCGATCATTCCATGCAAATGATCAATACCATAGTGCTTAGCAGCATTGATAGTTGCAATGTTATAAGCATCAATCGTTGGAACTCCTTTATCAATCGCAATCTTAATCATTCGGTCAATAATTCCACCTTCATAAAAAGTAGGTGGCGAGCCATCTGTTGTAAATAAGAAATGATCATACTGGTCAATTCCTAATTCATGAATTTCATCTAAAATTGTCGGTAAATCTGGTCTTATTGATGAATAACGTAAAGTTGTCGTATAGCCGTGCATTAATCGGTCTAACACATCTTTTCCTGTCATTGACTCATGATCACTATCAACACCTAATAATTTAAGTTTTGCCAGTGTCTTTTCTGACGCACCTGGTAAATGGCCTTCGACACGTTTACCCATTCGCTTGGTTTCTTGAATCCAATGTAATAATAGGTCATCTCCATCTATTAACTTTGGCCAACTTGTTAATTCACCACCCTGAAGGACAGATTCATGTTCTAGCCATGACCTTACGTTTGCGTGAGAAAAAATTGATTCTTCACCATGAATTTCTGACTGCGGGTCAAAACGACACCACCAGTACATACTCACAGGAAGATCATTCATGGTATTCATAAAAGAAAACGCTTTCTTTTTATCAAAACTTAAAGCAAGTATCATGTTATCATTTATCAATGTCGTTGTTCCAGTCTGCGATGCATATTGAGCAAACGAATGGGGATTATATAATTGAAATGGATGTACATGCGGCTCAATATAGCCTGGTACAAGGAAATATTTTTCACAGTCGACTACTTCACAATTTCGTAACTCAGTTGGAAGTTGGTCACCAACATATATGATACGATCTTCATAAATCCAAATATGTGCTTGAATCCATTTCCTTAATATTTGATTAAGATACACTACATTTTTTAGTAATAATGTAGGGGCTAATTTACCATCTATAATTGAAACATGCTCTCTCAGTTTTCTGTTTTTCCATCTGTAGCGTTGATCAGGCATGATTTTCTCCTCCAATATTTTTGCTTTTAACTATAGTAACATATTAAGCGCTTTCAATCACTAAAGAAATAGATAACTAATGTGTTAAATTTGTGTAAAAAGCAGGTAGAAACTTGAATTCACACAAGAATAGCACTGATGCTACAGCACCTTTTTACTAGACACAAATTGTTCACATTTTAAAATCTTTTTCTCATAAAAAACTAGAATAATGGAGTGACAACATTGAGACCAAACATCGGGATGATTAATGCGTTAATTCGGATTACCTGTGGGTTTACAATACTTGCATGGGCTACAGCTAAATTGGTTAAAAAACCATGGTGTAACAGCTACCTAGTAGTCGCAATGTTAGGAGGAATGAAGGTCGGCGAAGGAATTACGCGATTCTGTCCACTAACTGAGTTATACAACCGATATCAAGATGAGCTAGAAGTAACCAAGAGCGAGCAGGAACCAATTAATCCAACCTAAGACTGGTATGAGGATCCAACCTTATTGATTTGGTGGATCCTCATTCCTCTATTTGCTCTAAATCCACCCTTATTGATTTGACGGATCCTCATTCCTCTATTTGCTTTGATTGATACACCAACAAAAAATAGCATACCAATTAAGATTGGTATGCTATTTCATGTAGTCATTTAGTTTTTATTCATCGAAAGTAATCTACCTATACTTAACTCTCACTCACTTAAACTAAAGTATGTGCAATCGCCTTATTCCCAATATCTTTACGATAGAATAAAGCAGAACAATTTACTTTCGTAATCTCCCCATAAACAGTTTCCTGCGCCTGTTCTAATGTTGCACCTTTAGAAACAACTGCTAATACACGGCCACCGTTCGTAACCACTTTTCCGTCCTGTAATCCTGTGCCAGCATGGAACACAAAAGAATCCGATGCTACATCCGTTAACCCTTCAATCACAGCACCCTTTTCATATTTTTCCGGATAGCCATTTGCCGCTAACACAACACCAATGACGGCATCATCGCTCCATTTTAATTCCACTTCTTTACCATCTAAAATACCTAAAAGCACCTCAACAAGATCACTTTCAAGTCTCGGTAACACAACTTGTGTTTCAGGGTCACCGAATCGTGCATTAAATTCAATCACCTTCGGACCGTTTGCAGTTAAAATCAACCCTGCATATAAAATCCCCGTAAATGTACGACCTTCAGATACCATTGCCTTTACAGTTGGCTTTAAAATCGTTTCAACCGCTTCATCAACAACATCTTGAGAAATTTGTGGAACAGGAGAATATGCACCCATACCACCCGTATTAGGACCTTCATCATTGTCAAAAGCACGTTTATGGTCTTGAGAAATCACCATTGGATACACGTCTTCACCGTTAACAAATGCCATTAATGAGAATTCTTCACCTTGCAAGAATTCCTCTACAACTACTTGACTGCTTGCCGATCCAAATTTTGCTTCTTCCATCATCTCGTGCAAGCTACCAAGAGCTTCTTCCATTTTCATAGCTACAACGACGCCTTTACCAGCCGCTAAGCCATCAGCTTTTATAACGATTGGTGCCCCCTTATCCTTGATATAAGCTTTCGCCCCATCATAAGAATTGAACGTTTCATAGCCTGCCGTTGGTATTCCGTACTTAGCCATTAAGTCTTTAGCAAATGACTTACTGCCTTCAATGATGGCAGCATCCTTTGTTGGACCAAAAATTTTCAATCCAGCTTCTTGGAATGTATCGACGATTCCACCTGTTAAAGGAACTTCTGGTCCAACGATTGTAAGACCGACATTGTTTTCCTTTGCAAATTGTACGAGTGTTTCAAAATCATTTTCATCAATATCCACTAATGTTGCAACATCTGTCATTCCAGGGTTACCTGGGGCAACAAATACTGATTCTACTAAGCTACTTTGCGCAGCCTTCCAAGCAATTGTATGCTCTCTTCCACCGCGCCCAACGATTAATATATTCATATTTGTCACCTCTTCTTAATGTTTAAAATGGCGAATTCCTGTAAATACCATCGTAATACCGTACTCATCTGCTTTTTTAATAGAGTCCTCATCACGGATTGAACCACCAGGTTGAATGATTGCCGCAACACCAGCTTTTGCTGCTGCTTCAACAGTATCATCCATTGGGAAAAATGCATCTGAAGCGAGTGCAGAACCATTTGCTTTTTCTCCTGCTTGTTCTAAGGCAATCTTCGCTGCACCGACACGGTTCATTTGTCCAGCACCAACGCCAATTGTCATATCATCTTTTGCAAGAACAATCGCATTAGATTTTACATGTTTCACAACTTTCCAAGCTAGCTTTAAATCTGCCCATTCTTGTTCTGTTGGCTCACGCTTCGTTGGTACAGAAACTGTTGCATCATCAAGGGATAGTGTATCTGCTTCTTGAACTAATAACCCACCTTGAATGGATGTAAGCTGTTTTTCAGACTTTCCAGCTGCTGTAAAATCAATCGTTAACAAACGAATATTTTTCTTTGATGATAAAATCTCAAACGCCTCTTTTGTATAAGAAGGTGCAATAACGATTTCAAGGAAAATTTCATGTAATTTTGTTGCTGTCTCAGCATCTACTTCACCGTTTAGTGCGACAATTCCGCCAAAGATTGATGTTGGATCTGCTTCATACGCTTTGTTGTATGCCTCTGTAATCGTGTTGCCTACACCAACACCACATGGATTCATATGCTTAACGGCTACAGCTGCAGGCTCATTAAATTCCTTAACGATTTGTAATGCTGCATTAGCATCATTAATATTATTATAAGATAATTCTTTTCCATGAAGTTGTGTTGCTGCCGCAATTGAAAAGACTGAGCCAAGTGGCTTCTTATAGAATGTTGCCTTCTGATGTGGATTTTCACCATAACGAAGGTCTTGTTTCTTTTCAAACGTCACTGTATAAGACTCTGGACTTTCTTCCCCAACCTGCTTTGTTAAATATTCTGCAATCACCGCATCATATGCAGCAGTATGACGGAAAACCTTTGCTGCAAGCTCACGGTTTGTTTGTACTGACACGCTTCCTGTTTCAGATACCTCACCTAGAACCTTTTGATAATCACTAGGGTCAACAACAACAGTAACAAACTGATGGTTTTTTGCAGCTGAACGAAGCATTGTCGGTCCACCGATATCAATGTTTTCAATTGCATCAGCATATGTCACATCTGGCTTCGCGATAGTTTGTTGGAACGGATATAAGTTAACCACAACTAAATCGATTGGCGTAATTTGATGCTCTTCTAATGTTTTCATATGCTCTTCATTATCACGAACAGCTAATAATCCACTATGAATGTTTGGGTGTAATGTCTTTACACGGCCATCCATAATTTCTGGAAAGTTTGTTACTTCAGAAATTCCAATGACATTGATGCCATTTTCTTCAAGCGTCTTTTTTGTGCCACCAGTTGAAATGACTTCAACTCCATTTTCAACTAATCCTTTTACAAACTCTACGATACCCTCTTTATTTGAAACACTAACTAATGCGCGTTTGATTGCCATTTATAAAATCTCCCCTATATAGTAGTTAACATAATCTCCAGTTGTATAAAAGTAACTTTCTACACCTATTTTAAACTACTTGGTTCTTTTTCTAAAATTATATATTCTCTCGATCCTCATAATGGATTAACTAGTATGAATCAACCTTCAACTTAGCATAGTGGCATCTTTTCTGTACTTTAAAAGCTAATTTACATAGTTCATTTTTTACATAAGGTTCTACTTGTCTATTAAAACTCTTTTACAGAAAAGAGCCCTTAATAATCGACTTCAACGTCTCTGGGTAAAAGCGATGTTCAATTCGATGAACCTTCTCTGTTAAACTATCAATTGTATCATTTGCATCAACTTTAACTTTCGCTTGTGCAATCACTGGTCCTGTGTCCATTCCTGCATCTACATAATGAATTGTAACACCTGTAACTTCTACACCTGCACGAAACGCCTGCCCAATTGCATCCTTACCAGGAAAAGCAGGTAAAAGTGACGGATGGATATTAATGATCTTGTTTTCAAATGATGTTAACAATGTCTCTCCGATCAATCTCATGTAACCAGCTAACACAACAAGATCCACATTCTTCTCAATTAATTTTTCACTAATAAGCGTCTCAAACTCTACCTTTGATGCAAACTCCTTTGGTGAAAACACAAATGTTTCAATCGAGGCCTGTTCTGCGCGTTCAATTACTTTCGCACCTGGTTTATCACAAACAAGCAAGCATATTTCTGCATCCAAATTTCCATTTCCCACTGCATCTACTATGGCCTGGAAGTTACTGCCGCTACCTGATGCAAAGACAGCTAATCGTTTCATTGAAATGATCCCCCATTAAAGTCAATGCCGTCCCCTTTTTTCACACGACCAATGGTATAAGCAGTTTCACCTAGCTCAGCAAGAGTTTTGTTTACTTCAGCTACATCCTCTTCTGCTACAGCTAACACCATTCCAATTCCCATATTAAAAATATTGAACATATCTTTACGATCTAACTGACCTGTTTTTTCGATAAAATCAAAGATTGATAGAACTGGCCATGAACCATAATCAATTTCTGCTCCAAGTCCCTCTGGTAACATCCTTGGAATGTTTTCAATAAAGCCGCCGCCAGTAATATGGGACATTCCCTTAATGTCATGCTTTTTAAGCAGTTCTAACAGAGGTTTCACATAGATTTTAGTCGGACGTAACAGTTCTTCCCCTAATGGTAGCTCGAAGTCCTCATATGATGCTTGTAAATCAAGCTTTGCATCTTCAAGGAACACCTTTCGAACAAGTGAGTAGCCATTGCTGTGAATCCCACTTGAAGGCAAGCCTATTAAAATATTCCCTTCTTTAATAGAATCACCTGTAACAAGCTTTGACTTTTCAGCTACACCAACAGTAAACCCAGCAAGGTCATATTCTTCTTCACTATAAAGTCCTGGCATCTCAGCTGTCTCTCCACCGATTAAAGAACAGCCAGCCATTTCACAGCCGTCAGCCACACCCTTAACAATTTGCTCAATTTTCTCTGGAATTGCTTTTCCGCAAGCAATGTAATCTAGGAAATAAAGTGGCTCTGCTCCTTGAACAACAACATCATTGACACACATTGCAACAGCGTCAATGCCAATTGTGTCATGTTTATCCATCATAAAGGCAAGCATAAGCTTTGTGCCAACACCGTCTGTCCCGGATACTAATACAGGCTCTTTTACATTTACCTTTGAAAGGTCAAACATGCCTCCAAATCCACCTAGTCCACCGAGTACCTCTGGTCGGATTGTCCGCGCTACATGTTTTTTCATTCTTGATACTGCTTCATAACCAGCTTCAATATCTACACCAGCTTGTTTATAAGCATTTGCCATTCTAACATCCTCCTAATATCGGGAACCCCCGTTATACCTGTGCTTTTTCATGTGGTAAGACTGTGTCAGGGTAGATTTCCGTTGGGTATTTCCCTGTAAAGCATGCCAAGCAATGACCACGGTTCTCACCTGGGTCTTTTCTGCCAATTGCATCTAGTAATCCTTCTTCACTTAAAAAGGCAAGTGAGTCTGCACCGATTAGTTCACGCATTTCTTCAACTGAATGTGAAGAAGCTAGTAATTCTTCATGTGTTGATGTATCAATTCCGTAAAAACATGGGTTTTTGATAGGCGGTGAACTGATTCGAACATGGACCTCTAAAGCCCCAGCTTCACGCAGCATATTTACGATTCTGCGGCTTGTTGTACCTCTAACGATTGAATCATCTACCATCACGACACGTTTCCCTTCAACGACACCGCGAACAGGAGAAAGCTTCATTTTCACACCTTGTTCTCTTAACGCCTGAGAAGGCTGAATAAACGTACGACCAACGTAACGATTTTTGATTAATCCTAACTCATAAGGAATACCAGATGCTTCCGCATAGCCAATGGCTGCCGACATACTAGAATCAGGTACACCTGTAATGACATCTGCTTCAATTGGAGCTTCCATTGCAAGCTTTTTCCCTAGATTCTTCCTTGCAGTATGAATATTAATGCCGCCAATGTTACTGTCAGGTCTTGAAAAATAAATATATTCCATGCTACAAATGGCACGATTATTGTTCAATGAAAAATATTCCGAATGCAATCCTTCATCATTGATAATTAAAAATTCACCTGGTTCCACATCACGTATATATGTTGCTCCAACAACATCAAACGCACATGTTTCAGAAGCCACCACATACGCATCACCAAGTTTACCAATTGATAATGGACGCAGACCGTTTGGATCCAATGCAACCATCATTTTCTTTTCTGTCATAAGAATGAATGCATACGCACCTTTAATCATTGTTAAGGCGTTTTTCACGCGGTCATGAATTTTTGTATATCCGCTTCTTCTTGTTAAATGCGCAAGAACCTCTGTATCAGAAGTAGTTTGGAAGATACTTCCTTGGAATTCCAATTGATGTTTAAGGTCGTTTGCATTAACAAGATTGCCGTTATGGGCGATTGCTAGACCACCTACTTGTGAATGGAAAAGGAGGGGCTGGACATTTTCAATGCCCCCGCCACCTGCTGTTGCGTAACGTACATGCCCGATTGCAGCTTTTCCTTGTAAATCCTTTAATTGACCATTTCCAAATACTTCTGTGACAAGGCCTTCACCTTTATGACCTTTTAACTTCTCACCATTGCTTACAACGATCCCGGCACCCTCTTGACCTCTGTGTTGCAAACTATGCAACCCATAGTAAGTAATTTGCGCTGCATCTTCGTGACCCCAAATCCCAAAAATTCCGCACTCTTCATTTAGGCCTTTGATTTCATTAAGCATGGAATGGCTCCTTTCCAAACGCTGCGTAAGTTTTCAACAGAATCACGTACGATTTCTTCACCGTTACTATTTTCGATAACGATAGTTGGCTCAACCGTTACTTCACCAACAAGTGCCGCATCTTCTACTAGCTGTTCAAACGCTACTTTGTTTTCAGGTTTAACTGAAACAACATAACGAGACTGTGTTTCACTGAATAATTCTGTTACTTCTTCACCTTTAACCGTTGCTTTCACACCTAAACCAGTAGCACCAATCGCAGATTCCGTTAACGCCACTGCAAATCCACCTTCAGCGATATCATGTGCAGATGAAACTAAACCGCTACGAATCGCTGCTAGAAGTTGCTTTTGACGCGTAGACTCAACCTCTAAGTCTAATTCAGGCGCTTGACCGAAGATTTCTTTATTTTGTAATTTTTGAAGTTCACTTCCACCGAATTCTGGCTTTGCTTCACCAATTACATATACTAAATCTCCCGCTTCTTTAAATTCTTGTGTTGTAATATGTGCTGTATCTTCAATTAAACCAACCATCCCAATTACAGGAGTTGGATAAATAGCTACACCATTTGTTTCGTTGTATAAGGAAACATTTCCGCCGATAACTGGTGCATTTAGAACGCGACATGCTTCACTAATTCCGTCTGCCGCCTGTTCAATTTGCCAGAAGATTTCTGGTTTTTCCGGGTTTCCGAAGTTTAGGTTATCTGTAATGGCTAATGGCTCTCCACCTGAACATACAATATTACGTGCTGCTTCACTAACAGCAATTTTTCCGCCTATAAATGGATCAAGATATAAATAACGAGAATTACAATCTGTTGTCATTGCAAGTGCCTTTTTCGTATCACGAATGCGGACAACTGCTGCATCTGACCCTGGTGAGACAACTGTGTTTGTACGAACCATATAATCATATTGATCATACACCCATTCTTTACTTGCAATCGTTGGCTGTGATAAAAGCTCTGCTAGTGTTTTTCCATAGTTTTCTACCTTAGGAGTTTCAACCTTCATTGCTTGGAATTCACGATAAATTGCTGGCTCAGCTGAAGGCTTATGATACACAGGTGCATCCTCTGCTAATGCATCCACTGGAACATCTGCAATTACTTCACCTTTATGTGTTAAACGTAGACGCTTATCATCTGTAACTACGCCAATTGCCACAGCTTCAAGATCATACTTGTTTACAATGTCTTGAATTTCTTGCTCTCTGCCTTTTTCAACAACGATTAACATCCGTTCTTGTGATTCAGACAGCATCATTTCATAACCTGTCATACCAGTTTCACGTTGTGGAACAAGGTCCAAATTCATTTCAATACCAGAACCCGCTTTACTTGCCATCTCAGCAGATGAACTTGTTAAACCTGCTGCACCCATGTCCTGAATACCAACTAATGCATCACAATGTACTAGCTCTAAGCATGCTTCAAGCAGAAGTTTTTCCATAAATGGATCGCCTACCTGAACTGCTGGGCGCTTTGCTTCTGAGTTATCAGAAAGCTCTTCAGATGCAAATGTTGCACCATGAATTCCGTCACGACCAGTTTTTGCACCAACGTACATTACTGTGTTGCCAACACCTTTTGCTTGACCGACCTTAATATCTTCATGGTTGATTAATCCAACACACATGGCATTGACAAGTGGGTTTCCTTCATATGAAGGATCAAACTGAACTTCTCCTCCAACAGTTGGAATACCAATACAGTTACCGTACCCAGCGATCCCTGCAACAACTTCTTCAAATAAATATTTCACACGAGGCGATGTAAGCTCACCAAAACGAAGTGAGTTTAAAATCGCAATTGGTCGTGCTCCCATTGAAAAGACATCACGGATAATACCACCTACACCTGTTGCCGCACCTTGATACGGTTCAATCGCTGAAGGATGGTTATGGCTTTCAATTTTGAAAACAACTGCTTGGTTATCACCGATATCTACAATTCCTGCACCTTCTCCAGGACCTTGCAACACTTTTTCACCAGTTACAGGGAACTTCTTTAGTACTGGCTTAGAGTTTTTGTAGCTACAATGCTCTGACCACATAACAGAGAAAAGACCTGTTTCCGTATAGTTAGGAAGACGACCAATGATCTTTTCAATTAGTGCAAACTCTTCGTCACTTAATCCCATTTCACGGTATACTTTTTCTGCTTTAATCATCTCTGGACTTGGTTCAAGAAGTAACGACATCGATAGATAACCTCCATTGTTTTACAATTGATTGGAATAATTTTAAACCGTCGGCACTGCCTAATAGCGAATCTACAGCTCTTTCTGGGTGTGGCATCATTCCAAGAACATTTCCTTTTTCATTGATAATACCCGCGATATCTTCTAAGCTACCGTTCGGATTCGTTCCGTGGTATTTAAATACGATTTGATTATTAGCTTGCAAGTTTGCAAGAGTTTCTTCATCACAATAATAGTTTCCTTCACCATGTGCGATTGGGATAGTAATAACTTCATCTTTTTGATACCCAGCTGAAAACATTGTTGTGTTATTTTCAACACGTAATTCAGTCGGACGACACATGAATTTTAAGTTCTCATTTCGCTTCATTGCCCCAGGTAAAAGACCTGCCTCTAGTAAAATCTGAAATCCATTACAAACTCCAAGGACTGGCTTTCCTGCATTTGCAGCCTCAATAACAGCATTCATAACATTAGAGAAACGTGCAAGAGCGCCTGAACGAAGGTAATCTCCGTACGAAAACCCTCCTGGTAAAAGGATGCCATCAAATTCATCTAGATTCGTCGCATCATGCCACACATATTCAACTTCTTCCCCGAGCTCATCTTTAATTGCATGATACATATCAACATCACAGTTAGAGCCTGGAAATACAATCACTGCAAATTTCACTGTGCGACAACCTCCTCAACTTCATAACGGTAGTCTTCAATGACTGTATTTGCTAACAGCTTTTCACATAATTCTTTAACTGTTTCATCAATATCGCGAACAGATTTTTCAATGGTAAGCTCCATATATTTTCCGATACGAACATCCTGTACTTCTTTATAGTTCAAGCTATGCAATGAACCCTTTACCGCAGTTCCTTGTGGATCTAATACACTTTCACGTAATGTTACATAAACTTTTACTTTATACATGTTGACGTCCCCCTAATCGTGTTAACACTTTTGTGTATGCCTCAGTTAAATCTCCAATGTTACGGCGAAATACATCTTTATCAAACTTTTCATTTGTTTCCATATCCCATAAACGGCAAGTATCTGGTGATATTTCATCTGCAAGTATTATTTCATCTTCAGCGGTTATCCCAAACTCAAGTTTAAAATCTACTAATCTTACATTGCACTCTTTGAAATGCTCTTGTAGGACAACATCAATTTGAAGTGCCTTTTCTTTTAAAAGCTGAACTTGCTCTGGTGTAGCTGCCTTTAAAATTTGAATATGATCTTCGGTAATGAGCGGATCACCGAGGTCATCATCTTTATAGTAAAATTCAACGATTGGTTGTTCTAACACTGTACCTTCTTCAATTCCGATTCGTTTCGAGAGGCTTCCTGCGATAATATTGCGAACGACAACTTCCAAAGGAATAATCGTTACTCTTTTAACAAGCTGTTCAGTCTCTGAAATCTTCTCGATAAAATGACTTTCAATGCCAGCGTCCTTTAACTTTGAGAATAATAGGCTAGTAATTTCATTGTTCAAACGGCCTTTTCCAGTAATCTCAGCTTTCTTTTCACCATTAAAGGCAGTTGCACTGTCTTTGTATTGAATCCATACAACATCGTCTTGAGATGTACGATAGATTTTTTTCGCTTTACCCTCATACAGTTGTTCTAACTTTTCCATTGTCATGAAGCCTCCTAATAAATCGGAATTTTGCAGAATATTAACATGTATTTTTATCAGTGCCAGGCACCACAGATAGTGCCTGACACTCGTTAATGAAATTAAAGACCTACTCGTTCAAAAATTAAGTCAACATTTTTGATATGGTAATTGTAGTCAAAGCAGTCATCAATTTTTGCAGGTGTAAGACGAGAAGTAATCTTTTCTTCACCTTCCACTAATTGGCGGAAAGGAACTTGTTTCTCCCACGCTTCCATAGCCTTCGGTTGAACTGTGTCATACGCTTCTTCACGTGTTAACCCAGAATCAATTAACGCTAGTAACACACGCTGTGAATAAATAAGTCCAAGTGTACGATCCATATTGCGCTTCATATTCTCAGGGAAAACTGTAAGATTTTTAATAATGTTGCCAAAGCGGTTAAGCATGTAATTAAGCGCGATCGTTGCATCTGGTAAAATGATTCGTTCAGCTGAAGAATGGGAAATATCACGCTCATGCCATAGTGGAACATTTTCATAAGCTGTCATCATATATCCTCTTACAACTCGAGCAATACCTGTCATATTTTCTGAACCAATTGGATTACGCTTATGTGGCATAGCTGAAGATCCTTTTTGACCTTTTGCAAAAAACTCCTCAACTTCGCGTGTTTCACTCTTTTGTAATCCACGAACTTCAACCGCAAACTTTTCAATTGACGTTGCAATAAGCGCTAAAGTTGCCATATATTCAGCATGACGGTCACGCTGTAATGTTTGTGTTGAAATAGGTGCCGGCTTTGTTCCTAACTTCTCACATACATATTGCTCAACAAATGGATCAATATTTGCAAATGTTCCAACTGCACCAGAGATTTTTCCATATTGAACACCATCAGCCGCATGTTTGAAGCGCTCTAAGTTACGTTTCATTTCTTCATACCATAATGCTAACTTTAGACCAAATGTTGTTGGTTCAGCATGAACACCGTGTGTACGCCCCATCATGACCGTGTGTTTATGTTCACGAGCTTTATTTGCCAAAATCTCAATAAAGTTCTCAATGTCCTTTAGTAGGATATCGTTTGCCTGTTTTAGAAGATAAGAAAGGGCAGTATCAACTACATCTGTAGAAGTTAGACCATAATGTACCCATTTGCGCTCTTCACCTAGTGTTTCTGAAACAGCACGTGTGAATGCAACCACATCATGTCTTGTTTCCTCTTCAATTTCTTTAATACGATCAATATTGAATGATGCATTTTTGCGGATTAACGCAACATCTTCCTTTGGGATTTCACCTAATTCAGCCCATGCTTCACATGCTAAAATTTCAACCTCTAGCCATGCATTAAAGCGATTTTCTTCAGTCCATATTGCTCCCATTTCTGGTCTTGTATAACGATCAATCATTCAGTTATCCTCCGATCTTTTCTTTCACATTCGTCCATATATCAATTTGTTCTAACTTTACAAAGACCTCATCAACAGTATTTCCCAATACATTAATATGGCCCATCTTTCTTTTTACTTTTGCTTCTTTTTTACCATATAAGTGTATATTTCCAACTACGTTTTCACGTAGCTTCTCAGTGATTGGCTCGATATGCTCTCCTAGGAGGTTAACCATAACGACCGGGCTCAGTAATGTTGGTTCAGCAAGTGGTAAGTTACAAACCGCACGAACATGTTGTGTAAATTGAGAAACTTCACACGCGTCTATTGTATAATGCCCTGAATTATGAGGACGAGGAGCTAACTCATTGATATAAACCTCTCCATCACGGGTCACAAACATTTCAACAGCCAATGTACCAACTAATCCTAATTGTTTTGCTAATTGAACCGCTTCGTCAATTGCCTTTTGTTCAACACTTGCTGATATTCGTGCTGGAACAATCGTTTGATGCAAAATGTTTTCATGGTGTATATTTTCTGCAACTGGAAATGTCTTTACCTCTCCTGCTGGGTTTCTAACGACGATTACTGACACTTCTAGTTCAAAATCAACCCATGATTCTAGGATACATGCACCTTGTTTTAATACTGATAATGCCTTTTCAATATCAGTTGCCTTCTTAATCACGTATTGCCCTTTTCCGTCATAGCCACCACGGCGAGTTTTTAACACACATGGAAATCCTAGCTTCTCCGTACCCTCTTTAAGACTTTCAGCTGAATTTACGAGCACATAAGGGGCAACCACTCCACCTATACTAGTAATGGCAGCTTTTTCTGTTCCACGGTCTTGCGTTATTTTAAGGAGCTCACTTCCTTGTGGTAAGTTTGCATGATTCTCTAACCAACTCAAGGCTTCATAGTCGATGTTTTCAAACTCATATGTAACCACATCGCTAATTTCAGCAAGCCCTTTTATTGCATTTAGATCATCATAATTCGCAACAATTTCAACATCTGCTACTTGACCACATGGAGAGTCAGGTGTTGGATCTACTACAGCAACTGAATAACCCATTTGCTTTGCAGCAATGGCCATCATTCTTCCTAACTGACCGCCACCAATAATACCAATCGTTTGACCAGGCAAAATTTGCTTAACCAAGTTGATCACTACTTTCTATTACTTGTTCCTTAATTGACGCTCTTCTTTCCTCTAACCTTTGGTCGAACTCTGGATATTGTGTACCAAGTATCGAAGCAGCGAGTAACCCGGCATTTGTCGCCCCAGCCTTTCCAATCGCAACAGTTGCTACAGGAACGCCTCCAGGCATTTGTACAATCGATAATAACGAATCAAGTCCGTTTAAAGCCTTTGATTGAACAGGTATTCCGATTACTGGTAAGGTCGTTTTTGCAGCCACCATTCCCGGTAAGTGAGCAGCCCCTCCAGCACCAGCAATAATAACCTTTATTCCACGTTCTTTCGCAGTTTCGGCATATTCAAACATTAAATCAGGTGTTCTGTGAGCAGATACGACTTTTTTCTCAAATGGAACCCCGATTTCTTCTAATATATCACAAGCATGTTTCATCGTTTCCCAGTCTGAAGTACTCCCCATAATAACGCCAACTAGCGGATTCATTGAAACCCTCCTATGAACTTTATATCCAAAATTTAATTACTAATTACGAGTAAATGCGACATTTTTTTCATATAAAAAAGTCCAGGTAGAAATGTTCCCTATAACAGAGAAAGCAATTCTACCTGGACATACTAGGCATACTATACTTATTAGCCTTATATTCAGGTTGGTGTCGAATACTTTCCCTCATAGTCCAATACTTTACGGTTATTGGGTAGAAACTTATGGGCCATATCCCCAAGATTATATGAGGTAATCTTTTATTAACTACTCTAATCTTACCAACCTTATATCATGTCTGTCAACAAAAAATCGAACGATAATAAATGGAAGCGTTATATTGTTCGTGTTTTACTCTATTTTCCCTTCAAATATTATCCTTCGTCCTACAGGCTCAATATCTAGCTTTCCATTCCGATCTACTTCTTCGAAAACAGGCTCTTCTGTTCTTCTCACGGGTATATATCCTTCCTTCTTCATCCTTTCTAAACATTGATCAATGGTTTCATTCTCTTCAACTTCGAATCTTCTTTTTGCTTGCTTCTTCATTGCTTTAATTTTCCTTTCCTCACAGCCTTTACCCAGAACCCACCATAAATAGTCTTTGGCTCATAAGCAATAATAAATGCTTTAGGATCAATTTCCTTTATTGTATGATAAAGCTGTAGTTCATATTTGCGAGGTGTTAAAATTTGCATGGATTGTCGTTCACCTTCTAAACCTTGCGCAACCCAATTTGTCACACCATAACCCTTTTGCCTTAATACCTTAGGTAAGTCCAAATCATTTTCCTTAGTAATTACATTTACAGTAATATATCCAAGCGCAAGCTTTTCCTCTATCTTCATCCCTACAATTACACCAATTCCATACCCAACAGCATATGCGATTAAATTTTGAATCTCGTTCAAGTTATCTAATACAAGGCCTAATCCTATAACGTAAATGACAACTTCAATCATACTTAAAAACGCTGCTAAATATCTTTGTCCCTTTAAAGTCAGAATCATTCTAATCGTAAAAAACGACACATACACAATATTGATTACTAAAATGATTAGCACCATAATCAAACTATTTTCCAACATAGAAAACCCTCCAAGCCTCTCTATAATCATATCTTCCCCAAAAACCTTAGTTTACTAAACATATTCCATATTGGGTACCTTTTTTCCAAACAGACACATTCACACTAAATATCACATACGATAGCTAGAGATAAACAATAGATGAAATCATTACTACTACAGAATTCATCATCATTTTTATACTTAACGCCTCTATTAAATAGTACAGGAGGGAATTCCTACTTATGAACATGGATCATTTCAAACAGATGCACGATTGGAAAAAGCAATGGAATCATTTCTTTGGCGAGGACTTTTGGAAGGGTTTTGAGCCGATGCTTGAAAATACAACAGTCCCAGTAAATATATATAAAGCCGAAAATGAACTATTAGTCGTCATCAGTGCACCAGGTCTCCAAAATGTTAAAGATGTAGACATCACAGTTCAATATCAAACAATCGAGGTTAAGGGGAACATTAATTTAAATTATAAAGGCTATGAAATTCTTGAAGAGAGCATCTTTCAAGGCAAAATTGAGCGCGTCATCCAACTTCCGTTCCCTGTTAGAGAAGACCGTATAGACGCTAGCTATCATAGTGGGTTACTAATCATAAACCTACACAAGAGAATACCAGATGAACATAGAAAAAAAGTAACAATAAAGAAAATTGACTAAAAGCAAAAAAAATGAAAGGGGTACAAAGTATACATACTTTTGTACCCCTTTAGATTAATTTTCCATTTTAAAACTAGACACACAGTTATGACAAAATGATTCACTCTCAATGTATTCCTTCTATTGTAAATACTGCAGAGGACAAATTATTGTATCCTAGTTTTTGTCTAAATTCAGCCCCCGTCAATGTTATTTCCTTTGACTTACCTGTAACTTTAATTTTTGTAGGTCTATCATATTTCGTTTCCGTAATAGTTACACTAATAATCGTTCCTAATTCAGGAAACATCTTTTCTAAATCACTCTTTGTAATGGAATAGCTCCACCAATTCTGTGAATATCTCGATTGATCGTACGGATCCTCTTTTCCAACTAAGTAAGGAATATGATTTCCCCATACATCTACTGCATCAACAGTATGACCACCTGCAGATGCAGAGTAGACTGCATCAATTAATGCTCCATTATAAAGAATAACCTCTCCTTTTGTCTCGGCAATCGCTTGATTAATTTTTGTCACATATTGAGATGGAATTGTTTGTGGAACACCCTCATATACCTGCGATTGTGTAGTATCATAAACATCGAATTTTTTATTAGAATTGGCCTGTATTTGTTTAAGCACATAAGTTCTTGCAGCAAGTGTTTGAGCTTTATACAACTCGAGGTTATTCCAGCTAGGGATAATCTCATATGGTACAACCCCCTTTAAATAATTCTCAACATTCAAGTGATTGATTAAATCAAGCTTTCCATTTGATGTTGAAATAGTGAATATCCCTTCATACTGTTTGTTATCAAAATATAGTAATCCTCCGTTTGTGGATGAAATTTGAAAGGAGCTAGTCAACTTATATGATTTTCCACTGTTTTCAAAAAGATACTCTCCATTTTGGTACTTAATCGTTGTTTTTGTTTGTGGTAGAAACTCCTTATCACCAACTTGGTATGGTTGGTTACTTGAAATTGTAAGCAAATCAACATTCTGTTCCAAAAGAACTCTCACATTAAGGTTTGTAGTATCACGTTTACCAATACCAACTCCTGTATAATAATACTTCAAAATTTGATCGTACGTGTGCCCTGCTTGTGCCATACCGTACGCACCCCACTGTGTCATACCAACAGAGTGTCCATAAGCTTTACCTGTTATTAAAAAACTACCGATACTTTCAGCAATACCTGCTCTCTCAGTTACTAACTTTTGAAGGGTTCTTGCATCAGCTACACCATTCGGTGTTAAACCATGATACTGTTGGAATTCTCTTACCTTCTTTTCTGTTAGAGAAGCATAATTAGCGGTTGGCTGATCTACGACTTTAAAACCAACATCATTTAAATACGTTTGCAGTAGCCTAACATCTTCTCCCACATCCCCCTGTTTTAACACACGGTTAAAAGGTGTAGGAATAGCCTGGTTAACTAACTCATCTAATTTTTGTAGGGTTTCTGTACCAGCGATTCCATCAATAGGTAAGTTGTAGCTCCTCTGAAACTCTCTTACTGTATCTGCAGTTATTGGACCAAAGTAATCGTTAGGATTATCTGAAACCTTAAATCCAACTTTGGCTAAATCCTCCTTTAGCTGTAATACATTTTTATGTACTACACCTTCCCTTAACAAAATTACTTGGTTTTGCTCCTCGGTAATTGGATTACCGTTCAATATATTCTCTAAAGCTTCCAAAGTGTTTTTGTCAGCTATTCCGGTCACATTCAAACCGTATTTTCTTTGAAATTCCCCAACCTGTTCAGCAGTAACAGGTCCATAATAATTGGTTGGATTATTTGACACCACAAATCCGATTTTGGCAAGGTTTATTTTCAATTCCTTTACATCTGGATGGGTTATCCCTGTAGATAATACCGGATCCGCACTTAGTACTTCTGTTATTTTCTGTAGTGTACTTGAATCCGCTATCCCTGTTGCATTCAGTCCGTATGCTTTCTGAAACTCCCGAACAGTCTCTGCAGTTACTGGTCCATAATAATTGGTTGGATTACTTGATACCATGAATCCTAATTTAGCAAGATTTACTTTTAAATCCTTTACATCTGGATGGGTTATTCCTGCCTTTAATACTGGGCCTGAACTTAGTACCTCTTCTAGCTTCTGCAGTGTATTTGCATCCGCTATCCCTGTTGCATTCAGTCCGTATGCTTTCTGAAACTCTCGAACAGTCTCTGCAGTTACTGGTCCATAGTAATTGGTTGGATTACTTGATACCATGAATCCTAATTTAGCAAGATTTACTTTTAAATCCTTTACATCTGGATGGATAATTCCAGTCTTTAATATTGGACCAGAACTTAGTACCTCTTCAAGCTTGCGCAGTGTATTTGCATCCGCTATCCCTGTTGCATTCAGTCCGTATGCTTTCTGAAACTCCCGAACAGTCTCTGCAGTTACTGGTCCGTAATAATTGGTTGGATTACTTGATACCATGAATCCTAATTTAGCAAGATTTACTTTTAAATCCTTTACATCTGGATGGGTAATTCCTGCCTTTAATACTGGGCCTGAACTTAGTACCTCTTCTAGCTTCTGCAGTGTATTTGCATCCGCTATCCCTGTTGCATTCAGTCCGTATGCTTTCTGAAACTCCCGAACAGTCTCTGCAGTTACAGGTCCATAGTAATTAGTTGGATTATTCGAAACCACGTATCCTAATTTTTCTAAATCCAATTTCAGTTTCTTTACATCTGGGTGAGTAATCCCCGTTGATAATACTAAGGATACCGGTTCCTCTTTGGTTTCCTGACCAAAAACCTTTAATTCTTGCCCTATATAGATTACATCGCTAGTAAGGCCGTTCATTAATCTAATTTGCTCTATGTTCACATTGTATCGATTTGAAATAGATGTTAATGTATCACCTGCTTTTACGATATAAGTAAAAGATTCTTTGTCATGTTGAACATCAGTTTCGTTAGGCTCACTTACGTCAGTATCTGGTATTTCCATTTCAGTTTCTAAATTTTGGTGCATTTCACTTTCAGATTTAATAGTCTCGGTAGTATTTGGAATTTTTAATTCTTGCCCTACATAAATGGTGTCATTATCAATCCCATTAATCTCTTTAATTTGTTCTATTTCAACATTAAACTTTTGAGCAATTCTATATAAATTATCCTCATATTGAACGGTATAAACAATCATTTCTACTTGTTCAGAATTAACTTCTTCAGCTGATGCAGATAGAGGTATAGAAGCAATTATTATCGATCCAAAGGCAACCTTCACGATTCCACCTCTAATGTTTGGTAAGTGAGAGGTAACATATTTTCTCGCTTCATTTTTAAGCAGCCAATTCTTCCCTCTAGCAAGAAACTCTTCTCCAAATTCCTCATATCCAAATCGAGTATTAACAAATAAAGTGATAACAATCTCTTTATTTGTTTCTTCTACTTTATGGTTAATAAATAAATTCATACCGCCCCTCCTAATACAAATCTTTTTCTTAGCATCTGCAAACCTAATAAGTTCATTCTTTACATATAAAAATCATATTTAACGTGCGTGCGCTTTAAAGCAGTGTTCTATGTTTTAAAAAAGAAGAGGAGACGAAAAATTTCATCGAAGCGAAGAAATAGAAGAGGTTCTCAAGATATGTATACTTCACATATAAACATAAAAAAAGGAGAGGCCGGTTAAAAACGAGGCCACTGAAAAAGTCCCTCTAATATTTCAAAAGCACCCTTTCCTTCAAAGTTTTTGAAGGAAAGGGTGCTTTTTTTGTCGAATAATTTAATCATCAATATGAAGTGGGTGTTAATG